>Ga0315902_10004665_pt1 | contig 19660 bp, 47 predicted proteins | sample LakEriMetagenome_9_FD_203523 | JGI IMG/M metagenome (GOLD analysis project Ga0315902, IMG submission 203523) | Freshwater fungal communities from buoy surface, Lake Erie, Ohio, United States - Buoy 12 MA117 | ecosystem: Environmental > Aquatic > Freshwater > Lake > Lake biofilm | place: USA... | reverse complement strand
GGCCAGCGGGGGCCGGGGGGCCAGCGGGGGCCGGGGGGCCAGCGGGGGCCGGGGGGCCAGCGGGGGCCGGGGGGCCAGCGGGGGCCGGGGGGCCAGCGGGGGCCGGGGGGCCAGCGGGGGCCGGGGGCGGGGGCGCACTATTTGCCCCTATTTGCACAAAATTGCACAAACTTCATTCTATTTCCCTTTTTATTATCTAAAACTTGGCAAACAAAAAACCCCTCTATTTCTAGAGAGGCTGGCATTATTTGTCTTATTTATTATCCCTGCTTTATTTTATCTGATTTTTTGAAGAAACATAAGATGCTGAATAAGAATCCCAAACAAAACAAAATAGAAGCAACCCACTTATTATCTTGAACAAAATAAGCTGCTGCAACAAAAGCATACAAGACTGCCAAAGAAACAAAGTATTTCATGTTATTTATTATTTAGAAGAAGTAGATTCTTGCAGATAAGAGAAACCCTAATACAAAATAACTTATTGCTATTTCTATTCCTGCGCTCTTTGAGAGAATAAATGAAACAAAAGAAACCCCAAGCATTGCCAAAAAGGAAATGATTTTCATTTTACTTCTGATGCTAGTAGGTCTAGAGCAAAGATTATTTCATCAAGTATTTCTTTTATTTCAGAATTGTCGATGGAGAGCTTGGCTGATTCTAGGTGATCTTGGGCTATTTCAAGAGCATTCATTTTCTAATCAAGATAAGATTTGGCCCACTTTGCGGCAATTGCGCTTTCAATCAGGAAGAGTTCCTTCTCATCTGCTTCGCCCAGAAGGTCAAGGTGTTCCAGATCCAGTTCGATCCAAGCCAAGATGACTCCCATTGCGAAGCTGAAAAGGGCAACGTCAGCGGCGTCTGGCCCTGCTGCGGCGAGGATTGCGTCAATGGTCTTCTGGTCCTCCTGCTCAACTGCCTTGAGGTTTTCGAGAAGACGTTTTTTCAATTTATTTTTATCAGAGGTTGTCATTGGCTTGAACGAGTTTGAGGTTGATGTACTTGGTGGCGGTTTCAGCTTCTTTCAATTTAGAATAGAGTTCTGCCGAGATGGGAAGAGTCTTATTCTCCCGAATTGCGTCTTCGCACTTGTCCAGCATGATGACGAGGCAAGTCCGCAGAGAAACTAAATCGTTTGGGTTTATTTGGTATTTTTGATTCATTTTATTTATTCTTTGATGCTTCGCGCCAGTTTGCTGATCTTCTTGGAGATAGCCAAAGCAGTTTCGCTTTCGTTCCCAGCATACTCTTGAGCCAGTTCTAGTGCCTCCTCTGCCAGTTCGATGGCCTCGTCGAACTTTGCGAGTAATTCTGCTTCTTTGGTAGTCATGTTACTTGTTTACTTGTTGAGTGTAGCTGCGTCTTCTTCTTTTAGATAGAAACGATCATCACAAGCATCAGTAGCCAACATAATGTCACGAAGTGATTGGTCGTTTTCGGCAAGCTCATAGAGAATAGAGAATGATTCGCCGCTGATACCATTCTCATCATTCAACACCGAGATGATAAAATTACGCAATAGTTCTTTATTCATATCAAAAAAAAGGGGCTTTTGAGCCTGACCCCAAGGCTATTTCATTATTCGCAAACCACAATTTCGCCGTCGTTGTTTTGTTTCAGGCCCGTGTAGACAAGTATCTGGCCCCCGTTGTCGGTCTCCACTCCACAACCTAGCTTCTGGAGCTTGTTGACCAGTTCGATGACTTCTCTGATTTGATTTTCTTCCATATCTTTACCAGTTGAATTTCCAGCCGAAAAACTTGTTCAGTAAATCCAGCTCGGTCGCAGGAATGAAGCACTCCCGAACGTACTGGTCAAGGCCCATTTCGGCATGAGTCTTGAAATTATTCTGCAATTCAGATTTAGCTTGCCCCGCCGTCGTGACGAAGCGGGAGCCGTAGCCCATCTTGAATCCAACCTTTACCTCTGGGCAATGAGCCGCCAAAAGATTCAGGTCAGTTTCGGTGAGAGAACCCATCTGCTCGCAGCAAATGGTCTGAAGCATTTTGAGGGTCATGGTTGGTTCCTCGGCGGGAATCTCCTCCCCAAGCTCAAGGTGGCTGACCTTGCACAAGTCGTGCAGGTCTGGGTCTGTAGGAATTGAAGCGTTCATTGCGGAAGAGAGCCTAGGCGAACCTAGGCCCCCTTGCAACAAATATTTTATTTATTTTCGAGGGCCGTTCCAGCCCCTGCCAGAGCGGCTTTGGCAGCGTTTGCCCTGCGGGTCACCCATGCCTTGTGGGCTGCAAGACTCTGCCTGCTGGTCTTCATCTGCTGCACAAGCTCCTCACCGGCTCCCAGATCGCCTTTGACCTCGGCGGCGGGGGTAACCTCCTGATCGGGCTTCTGAAGCTCGCCTTGGCCCCGCAGGGAAGTCTTGCGCTTCAGGATAGGGTCGTTGGTGATGCAAAGGCAGATCATCGGCGCACGGCTGCTGATGTAGGTGTACCGCCAGAGCAGATTTATTTTATTTGAAATGTCTTCAATCTTGGAATTCATTTCATTCAGGGCATTCCTGAAATAAGTTTCAATTGCCTCTTGGTTGGAAGTTTCCTTTGCCATTTGGTTCAATTCAATTGGCAAATTGTCTTTGATGCGCCAGCCCAAGGTGAAGGTGAAGATGGCACAAACCCTGTCCCCATCCGCAAACACGTTGTTCAAGAACCTCAAGCACTCCACGCTCGGATTGCCACAAAAATCAAACCAGAAGAATTTATTGTTATTATTTAGGAGTTTGAGGTGATTCAGGTTCAGCTTGTCGTTTATGTATTTAGTTTTATTATCCTTATTCCTGTCTAGGAGATTATTGACAGAATAGGTGCGGAAACTCTTCTCAAAACAAACAAGTTGAAGATCCAAGGGAATCTGCTGAATGCAATTCCTGTAGTCTTGGTAATTCAAAGCAAAGTTCTCAAATTCCCAGCTTTCTCCCGGCAGGGACAAGACTGAAACGGCATCGGTGAATTCGGCAAAGACTTCAAAGGTCTTCGTCGTCAGGTGGCGCAGGGCATTTTTACAGTCGTTTTTCATATCATTTATCTGAATTTATTTCGTTTAGGATTAGGAGGAACACCAACAAGACCAACAGTATTATCATTTTTTCATTGCTACAATAACTACAATTAGGATTGAAAGGAAAAAAAGGATTTTATCTGTAGTAGATTTGAATTCAATTCTCATAAAAGTAAAAACTAAATCAAAGCAGAGGTTGTGGCCTACCGGGGGCAAACTCTTTCCTGAACGTGCTTTCTAAGGAATTTCCCAGAGGAGTCTAGCAATAAACGAGGAAACAAATAAACCCCGCTGCCCTCTTCGACTCATCATCGTTCCAATTTAGTTTGAAATCATTTTTAGTGGTACTTGTAGGCGACGTTGGAGACAGTTTTATCCCAACAGGCTCGGCATTGCAAGCACTTGTTTCCCTGACTTCCTGCTGGGCAGGTCCAGCTTGTCTTGGAGACCGAGGAGGTGACAACCCCCATACGGTTTGCCAATGCCACCGGAGGAGGGCCGTCGATCATGTAGCCCGAGATCCTGATGGTCAAATTTTCTGGCAATTTATTCTTTGTGGTAAATTCTGAAACGATTCTGTACTCCTTGGTAGGCAACCAGAATTTGATGTTTGGGAGGTTCTTTGCAATCTGGGCGATTTGTTCTAAATGCGCCAAAGATTGAATGTCGCCAGAGTCGAACCAGCGGAAGTAACCGCTGCCCTCTGTCCCAGAGATTGCAAGGGTCATTGCCTCAACCCAATCAGGATTTGAAAGGGAATCGAACCTGCGAGCCAAGGCATTGACTACGTTGGGCGTAGGGTAGAAGCCCCGCATTGCATAGCATTTATTGCAAACGCTAGTTTTGAGCTTCGCCAGCTTGGACCCCATCTTGCAGTTCTTGGCCGGGATGGACCAAGAGTGGCAGGGCATTTTACTGGGCTTGGAGAAGCCCCCGATCCTTTCGATTGCTTGAAGTAGCGTCATGGCGGGACACACTCTAGCCCCGTCGCGGGGCATTGCAAATAAATTTTTTATTTATTTTTCAAAGATTCTTCTTGACTTCTTTCCAGTAGCGTTTGGTGGCACTCTTTTCATGCCCCTTGGGGCCACCGTTCCAGATCCTCGCCTTCTCCTCTGCGCTCTTGCCTGTAGCGTACCGGCGCAGGTACGCATCAAAAACCCTTTTAGAATATTCCAATTTATGGCAATCAAGATATTTGCCCCCAATGGACCTGTCGAAGTCTGTCGCGTCCTTCCAGTTCTCAAAGTGGATTTGCAGGGGGCCAATTGCCTTCCCATTGTCCCCAACGATATTTGGGCCAGTCCTGCCAGAGCTTTCAACCTGATGAATGGCTTTGGCTAATTCTGAATTAGAATATTCTCTATTAGAGAAACCATAGAGCAAAATTGAACAAGCGGCGCAAATAAGAATAGTTTTTTTCATTTGATTTATTTATTTCGGGGCCAAGACTTCCTTGAAATCAACAAGACTGCCAGTCAGGTCTCTAATTAGTTCTCTCTCTACTCCTGAAATGGTTTTCTTTCCTGTCAATTGCCTGATAATATCTGCATCTGCTTTATTTACGACGTACTCAAGGCGATTGCCATAAACGTCTTTTGAATAGAATTCAATTACCTTTTTCATATTTCCCTTTGGATTGCCTTGGTGAGTGTATCTTTTGCTCTTCTGATTCTTTCTATGTCTTTTTTGTAGAAGCAGGTGTTCTTGGGGTCAGCTTTTGTCAGGTTCCAGAATGCGTTTTCTGAAATGAAAAGAATTGCCCTTATTTCAATTAGCTCTTCTGCGGTGAGCTTGGCTTCAATAGAGTCTAGTGTAATCATAAATCAAAAGAAATAAATTCTGCTTTCGTCGTGATGCACGGGTTTGCCGTCCACCCACTCTACGCCAAAGGTCAGCAAAGGTCCAACATCTTCTTTCCGCAGGTAAGCGAAACCCCTGTAGGCTCCTGCGTCCATGAGGAGGGTCGTAACAAGGCCAGCGCATCCTTTGCGCTCCTTGTCGTGAATGTTCCAGCTATTGGCGAGGTAATGGTTCGCTCGCTCTTTGATCTTCTCGATCTCGATGGTCTTTCGCGCTTTCATCGAGGGCAACCATAGCCCATCCAGAGGCGAGCGCAAGCTCTTTTTCAGAAATATTTCAAATATTTTTCAGCGGCATTTGCGGCAGGCTGGCATCGGAAATGCTCCACACTACTTCATTTGAATTGGAACAAAGGATCTTTATTTCAGATGATTTATGATACTTCAAGAATGATTCTATTCTAAAGAAAGCATTCTCTAGTCCCTCTCTGGTCTTCTCATAAACTGAAACAAGAGTACAGGCTTCTGTTTCTATTTCTAATATGTATTTATTATCCCCTACAATATTTACCATAAACCACACAAAAATACTATTTATTTAGAATCGCGCAAAATTCCTTTATTTACAAGTTATTTGGCAAAACTGGCGCAAAATCGCGCAAAATTGCAATTAATATTCTTTATCTGCTAATGGCGAAATTAATAACAAAACTAAACCAACTGCTATCCCCCAGCAGTTATTTGATACGACGCTGGCAAAAATGACAATCAAAGACACTATTAAGCTCATAATAAAACAAACTTGATATAAACCCCGGAGAAAACCTAATAAAAAACTCTCTTTTGGCTCTTATTAGGTATTATTTCTATTAAAATTTGGTAATATTTGGGCTTTGAGTTCTCATTTATTTGTATTTACCCCGGGCAAAACTTAATAAAAACCCCCTAGCAAACAATAACAAACGAATGTTATTCCAGACAAAATTGCACAAAATAGAATGTAATTGATTAGCATTTTTTTTGATTTTCTCATAATAATTTATTCTACATAATTGCAAAAAAGGGCCATTTTATTGGGCTTTTTGTTTATTTTTCGGGGAATGAATTATTTAAATTAAGTTGTAAATATAAATTAGGGGCAGAACCAACTCTATCAAACTCTACTCTATTATAGCCTATATTATATCCTTTACTTCTTCTCTTATTTATTGTTATATTTACCCTTATTGTTTAGTATGGGGAAAAGATATAATTATTTGATAAAAAGCCAACAAAAACGCTGTTTTTCTGTGGCTTTCTAGTCCTCGAAAGTGCTAACAAAAACAAGCAATGCTATCACAAAAATAACCATCAAAACAAACAACAAAATTCCTTCTATTATACTCATATTACTAGTCTTCCCTATTTATCCCTACAAGAAACAATATTTACCTTTATTTATATCTAAAAAGAAACAAAAAAGAACTAATTCCCAGCCCCGAATTAGCTCTTTTGTCTTTTAATATACCTTTTTATCTCTTTCCGCCCTCTCTTGGGCAGAGTAAGGTTTGCATTTTACCCTTGGGAAAGCGTTCCTATTCATGTAATGCTCTTGAAGTCCTTCAATGCGATTAAGAAGAATTTTATATTGAGGATGATCTTCATTAAGAGTCCCTAATATTGTTTTAGATACTCCCAATAGCAAATAAGCATCGTACTCAAGAGAATACCACCTATCTAAAGATGAATTTTTATTTAATTTTACTTTCATATTGTTTTATTAGCTTTTGAGATACTGTTTTTTTGCTTTTCTTGCCTTTTGAAACTAACTGGCTGGCTACATATTGTTTGTTCCAATATTCTGAATCAACAAAATCACCATCACTCAAATAATCTAAAAGATTTTTAAATCCTTTAATATTCTTTTCAGTAGGTGGATATCTCCAAGCCCAATAATTTACTTGGAAAACTCCCGCTTTCGCAGTCGTATCAATACACATCTGCCAATTTTCTTCATCGTCTTTTGGATCAAAATAGTTTTTCCAAAATGATTTAATGTTACAAGGCTTTCTTGCTTTGCCGCCTTCGCAATTAGGCTCAAAACCTAATTCTAATAGCTTTTTGATTTCTTCTTCAGTAAATAATGCTGTTTTTTTAGTTTTATCAGTCATATTTTTATTTAATCAATATATCTACCTTCTCTGTTCTTCCTTGAATACTCATTAACTAAATTGAAATACTCTTCATTACGCCTCTTGAGTGACTCTTCCAGCCGCTCAATTTCGCGCTTGGCGACCTCACCAGAGCGTTTTGCCACCTCTCGCCATGCCTTGTCAAGCCCCCATACCGGGGCAGCGTCAGCAGTACAAGCAGCACCGCCAGAGTAGCAATTCTCTGTCCACTTGTCAAGAATCTGATCTGTAACGTGTTTAATTACCTTATCATTACAAGAAACAGACTCAAGGAATTCATTCAAATCTTCTTCTCTGACATTATCAAGAAGATCGTGCAAGTCAATTTGTAATTTACCTTCTTTGTAATTAATATTCATTGTCAAGAAGTATTTCGATTTCAACTATTTCATCTGGATCTACTTTTTGCCCATTCTTATATTTAAAAGAATAACTCAAATAACAATTCTGACCATTTGCTTTTTTAAGCCGCCGCGAATGCTTGCGTTGCGCCAAAATAGCATTTTCAAGATTAAAATGACGGCTAATAAACACATCATTAAAAGAATCCCAAAGTTCAATCATATTTAACGAAAGAAACGAACTCCCCTGACAACAACAACATTTTCTTTTTCCGTCAAAAATTCGCCACCTAAATACTCGGAAACATAGCAGTCATTGTACCTTACATAGACTTCTCTTGGAATAAATTCAAGAGTTGTTTCGCCAAACTCAATCAATGCCCCCATGTCAGGAGGATTAACTAATCTGGTATTTTCTGGCAAATTCAGGGCCAGCAGGTCTGCCTTGATCTTCTCAAGGTGCGCCAAGTAGGTTTTTATCGTCATGCAAGGAGACGTTAGCAGGTTTTTCGCGCCCGTCAAGAGGTTTTTTAGGGTAAACCGTCATGCCCAACCCAGCCCATATCGCGGGGATCGTCAGTCTGGAGCCATTCCTCAACGTCAGCGGCGGCATCGCACAGCTTGGCATAGCAGGGGTGATTTGCGCCAATTGATTTTAATGTTTTATTTACTTCCTTTAAAAGGCGAATAACATCACCCTCAAGGCATTGCGATTCTTCTGGGTAATCTAGTTCCATATTATTCTTGCGGAGCTTGAGCTAAATAAAGCTGTCCTTGAGTAGCATTTAAAACAAAAGCGTTAATTGTTTTTAAAATAGGCGTAATGTCTACTCCTACTGTTTGCCTACCATCGCCCTCATAATTATTCGCTCTATCAGCGAAACTCCAAAACGCAAGAAAATCAGAATCTCCTAGCCCTTTGGAGTTAACAAACATCAGAAAAGGCACTTTATTTTTTAAACAAAATAACCTAAACTCTTCTACCTTTTCCAAAACCATTGCTTCTGTATCAGGCAGGATGTTCGTATCTATAGATGAACCGTCAATGTGTGTGATCTTCATTTCTTATAATGCACAAAATTAGTGCAGTTACCTTTATGCACAAGATCCCAGCCATGACCATTATAGTGCTGAATATATTGACAACCATCTATTACTTTAATGTTATTGTTATTGATTCTGATCCAGAGTCCGTAACCAATAATACCAACAATAGCCAAAACAAATATTGATCCCCAAATAAAGTCTTCAGAACGCATTCTCATAGTTATTTTAAATCCATTTCTTTTACGTTGTTTGTGGTATATTGATGCAGTTCAGATGCAGTTTTATCAATTCTAAAAGCGTATTTATTAATAAAATGCTCTAGTAAAAATACTTCCGCTTTTAATTTAGAGTCAAAAACGCCTCCGACTTCCATGCCATCTACTAAAGCAAGATAAACTTTCATAATTATTCTACTTCTTCTTCGTGAATAACACGATCAATTTCTTTAGTCAAATCTTCTTTTGATTTTCCCGCATGGATACGGTATTTCATAAAATCGGCATAAACATAATCAATAGCTTTCTCTTTATCAGAGAAAACCTTTTCAACAAAAGTTCTATCACTATTCGATTCGTCAAGAATGATGTAAACTTTCATAATTATTCCACAGTTATTTCACTATCAGGATCAAGAATAACTAAATTATTCCCTGAGCAGTTTGTTCTAATAACATAAATAGCGTGATCTTCGCAATACGGATCTCTGCTGGCGTAAACGTCTGTGATAGTCGCGCCCCAAAAGTTTTCATGTATTAGTTTTTGCTTGGCGAGTTTTTTACCAACAAGTTGATCACAAAGTATTTGATTAAGAGACGATTTCATATTTATTGAAGTTCTTCAAGCAAACAAAATCTACAGCAATAAACATCGCCTTTTCAAGAAGACTTAGCATACTCTAGGCTTGCCAGTTCTTTTTCAGCTTTGCCGCTTTTTACAAAATTAATTAATTTCTTTAACTCTTTAATTCTCAGATTATTAAGCTCGTTTTGTTGTCTTTGTTGCCTTACTTTCTCTTTATTAATGATATTATTCCAATGCTCATTCCATTCTTTTGTTACGTCTTTCTCTTTATTTTTATGAATGGTTGAATCGCCGTTTTTGTATACTTCTACCCATGTACAAGTGTATTTGCCCAATAGATCTCTTGGAATAATTTCACTAATTCCATGACCTAAAACTATAATTATTCCTTGTTCGTTCATCCTCTTTACATTAAAAGTCGTTCCTTTTTTGTAAGTATGTTTTGACCCCATGCAATCAAGAGTGAAATCTTCCTTGAGCGTAGCTACTGTTTGCTTGCGAACTATTTTATATAACTTATCCATAATTTATATCTTTTTAATTTTTACGCTCCAGACTTCGGTATTGCGAGTCATTTCTTCGATGGCGCGATTCAGGATCTCGGCATCGGTCAATCCTTCAGGAGCTTGAAACTCGACGTAAAAGTCAGGATGATTTAATTCCACTTGATAAGTAACAGTTTTGTTTTCCATGAAATTTAAATCTTTTTAATGTATTTAGGATGCACCGCAGTCCACTTGTTGAAACGGTCAGAGTTATACTTTTTAATGGAAGTATTAAGTGCTGAACCCCATCTTCCGTCTTTGCTTGCCCAAACTATTTTAAAGTTTTTGCTGCCTTGATATAGCTCGCCATTAGAGAATTTAAATCCATCAAAGCGGTTCCCATAATGATCGAAAACTAAATACCCTTTCTTGAGAAGACGATTAGCCTTTGCCGCTTTCCGCAGGATGTTGCGCCATCTGGCCTTTTCCAGTCTATTCATCTTTGGAAGTCTCGCAGGTGCAGAACCACAAGGCAAGAGAAATTGTGGAAAATTTCATCAGCCAAATTGAGAGTTGACAATGCAGGTACTTTGGGTTAGGGCCAAGAGCCAGCAAAGTCGCGCCTATAAGCCCTGCAAGCCCCACCGTCAAGAGGTTTTTTCTGTCAATTTTCATTTTTCCAGTCGTTTTTACTATTTAATATTAATTAAGAGGGGAAAGATGCTGATCCGTTAGGCGTAATTAATTTAATAGAATCAATGACTTCCGTTTCTGTTTCTTTAGCAAACCCACAAAAATCAGGACCATAAACAAAAGCGTCTGTGATTTTGTTGTTATATTCTATTTGAGTTTGATTGGTAACAAAATTTGTTCCTTGTACATAAACCCAAATGTTAGAATCAGAAGCTGAGTAAAACGAAGTCACCGTGGGAACACCTACAATAGTTTTAACTTCAAAAACTATATCGCTTGTAAAAGCTCCATTTGGGGTTTCTACTCTGAAAGAAGCTGTATTCGCAGAACCTTCCGGTATCGAAACACCCAACGAAGAGTCTGAATAAACACTAACATTAATACACTCAACAGACCCAAAAAAAACTTTTGTTTGTTCTTGAATAAAGTTGCTTCCAGATAAATAAACCCATTGCCCTATTTGTCCTATTGTTGTTGATAATGATTCTATTGTTGGTGTGTTCATACTAATTTTTATTACACCTAAAAATTAAATATCGCCTTGATGAATCAAATACCCTTCAGAACAAAGATCACAAAAGATATGCCAAGCAGGAATCAAATGAATCCTGCCATTATCAGGAGCATTGAACCAAGCATCATTAAACGTACTAACAATACTTGGATCTCTTTCTTTAAGCATTTTATCTAGCCCATCAGAATCCTCAAAAGTAAACATCAAAACAATCTTCTTAATTTCGGGCCAATAATAATCCACAGTTGCCCAGTAACTTTCTTTTGTAGTTGGGCAAAGATAATCACTAAAGCCTTTCTGGGCTTCTGATACTTGATTATGGAAATTAACTTGATACTGCTCTGGAACGCCAATGTAGCTCATATTTTATTCTTCAATAATGATATACTGATATTTTCTAACTTCATTCATCAAACAACCATAACATCTATGAACGCACCAATCTGGAATATAATACATATAAGTATCAGTATCACCACAATTAGGGCATTCATCTTGGCAACTGTCTTCAATGATTAATTCTTTGTTGTCGGTAGAAAGAATTTTCATCTCATACATATCTATAAAACTCTTCGGGTAAGATTACGTTATCAAATACTCCTGTTTTAATTATCTTAAATAGTGGGGCAATGTCTTCTGGCCGATAGCCAGCCAAGCCGCATCCGATTTTTGAAACAAGAAATTCGTACTCTGGGTGAGAAAATGCTACTGCGAGGAAAGTATCAATGTGAACTTGAATCTTGTCAAGAGGCAAGGTTTGAATTTTTTTGTCCTTGGTAGGAATGCCGTAGGTCTGCCCGTTCAGTCCATACTCGCCCATCTTGGCCCCCCAACGCAAGGCTAATTTTGCAGCACCAGCACCATGAATCCCTTTTTCGTTGGCTCCATAAACGAAGACTTGATTCGGCTCAAGGTGACGAATATTTTCTGGAGTATATTTCATATTTTATATTTACTATTTTCTAATCCACAAATTAGAACTCCGCTTGCATTGTATTCTTCTGCGAGAGAAATGGCAACAGTAAGGCCAGAATCGTAGCCCATTTTATAAGCATCTAAAGAAGCCTTCCGAGAAGATACGTCATACAAGACCCAGTTGTCAATACCTTGTTGCTTGAAATAATTTCCAAGAAATATTGCTGCATCCTTGACTTCTTGAGGGATTTCATGGTGCAAATTTATGTCGGGGGACATATTATTTTTATTCTTCTTTGTTCATTTCTTTCAATTCCTTAGCCAATTCAAACAAAGAATCAATTTCAGTAAAAGTACCACTAGCAACACAATGTTCACTAAATGTTTTTTTGTCAAGCATATAACATAAGGCTTTAATGTTGTGGCTTAAGGTTACAATTTTTAATTTATTGTCGTTAGTCATTTTCATATTTTTATTATTCTTCTACTTTCTCATAAGTAGCTTCAAAGATATCAGGTTTGCAAGGATAGTGTTCTCCTTTTATACCAGTAATAATATAATCACCGGGAGTAACTATATGTCCTCCTTCAAGGGTTTTTATCCAACCGTTTTGAGTTGGAACGCCATCTAGTATCACCACTTCTGGATGATCGCCATGCTTGAACCATTGCGTTGCTTCTATAATTACGGGTTTTTTTCTGTATTTCATAATTAATTAAAAAAATGATTACCGTCATCTTGATCCATAACATCTTCTACATGAAAGTCGTCAAAATTAAAATCCCAAACGCTCATTCTACATTTAGAACAAACAGAAATACTGTCGCCGCTCCAAGACACGGCGCAATCTTCTAGTTTGGCTTTGGATTTAGTTTTTGAGCAAATCATATCTTTTTAATGCTAACGCTTTCGCTATAATAACCATTTGATTCGCCAAGGAACCAGAATTCCAAACTAGCATTTGCAGTCTTCAAAACATATTTAGTCCAAGTGTGACGATCATTATAATATTCATTATGCCAATCAGGATCATTTGCGCCAGCATCTTCTTCTGCAAAAATTACTTCACCAATCAATTCATTAACATTTCCGATAACTTTAACAATGCGAACGTGTTCGCAACAATCTTGTTCGTGATATACTTTATAAGTTTCATCATTAGTTCTGATGAATACTTCATCGCTATTTATTTCCAGACCATTTATTTCTTTAATTATCTTGCCTTTTAACTCGAAAAAATTTGCGTAACTCATATATTTAATTTATTAATCTTCCTCGTCAATATCATCGTATTCAAAGATATTTTTAAATAATCCGTAGCCAGAATAAGACTTAAATACTTTCTTCAAGTCTTCAAGCCTTGAGTCAAGTGTAGGCGGGGCTACAGGATTGTCAAGGATATATTTTTCTCTATGCTGGGTAGTCAATTTTGCCAGCTTAAGATTCAACTCAAAGATTTGGTTTTCTAATTCAGTTACATCAGGTTGAGAATTAGAATGATATTCTGCTTGAGCATTACGTCGCTTTATAGCTTCCTTGTGATTAATAACCTTTTGATATTCAGTATTGAATAATTCGTAAGACTCAGCGAGCTTGGGGAAATCTTCAAGGAAGAAATAGAACCCAATGTTCATAGGGTATTCACCACCAGAATCACCGGGGCAACCAGAGCTAGTATGGAAACCTCTAAAGCCAAGTCCATTTCCATAATTATTAAATAGCAAAGAATTTATAGAATCGCTGGAATTCTTATTCTTTTTATAATTAAAGATATTGCCTTTAACTTGCCCACTCCAACCTAGAAATTTAGTAGGATAATTATCGTCTTTGCCACTCCAATTAGTTTTCTTTCCGATTGGTGCGGCGTGAGAATTAGAAACATTTCCGAAAGAAACATCAACTTCAATCTCGCAATCAAGATTCCAGAATTCTTTGGCTTTTTCTTTTATTAGCTTGGGAATGTCTTCGATATTGGTAAGATTTAAGCGAACCCAATCTTTCTTTTCGATATTAGATTCGTTTTGCAGTCTCTTTTGCTCTGCGGCAATTGCAGCCTCTTCCTTGGCTTTGATTGCTGCGGCAGCACTACGTTCAGCTTCTGCACGGGAGCGGCATTTCTTGCCAGTCTCGGGGCAAAGGTATACAGTTTGGGTTTTAATTTCTTTCATAATTAACTCCATCTACGGTGATCTTCTGCGATCCACTCTTTGCCATCGTATTCTTCAATAATCCATTCAACATCATCAGGGATCTCAACGATCTTTAATTCAGAATAAGTACCATCTGCTTTTTCTCCAAGCTCATTTACAACTTCGACAAGAATAGGATCATTTCTTTTGATATCGCCTTCATAAAAATAATTGCCATCTTTCTTTTCATTTAAATAATAATGAGTTAGTCCTATACTTTTATTACGCTCAAGAATTAGATTAAGACCTTTCTTCTTGGCATATAAAAGAACAGCTTCTTGGCTAAGACCAAAGCCGCCAAAGCATTTATTTATTACGATTTTCATTTTTCTTAAAGCCTTTGGTTTGCTTTCTGATGCCGGTGATTTCGTAACAACCCCAATCAATCTTATTTACTCCAAACTCATAATCAGGAGGAATAATTAAGTGATTCTTCAAGATGTATTGCTTTATCTTGCGTTGGGCGTTGTTGTTGCTGGCGAACTGCTTGCCAACAATGTCAGGGGCAAAGTTAGTGGGCTTTTCGCTCTTCTTCAAGCCTTTTTTTGCAGCTTTTTTCGCAGCTTTTGCCGCCTCTTGAGCAAGAACTCTCTTCTTGCTTTCTAGTGCCAGTTTAGCCCTCAAAGCGTTTCCGCGAAGGAGCTTGACAGGCTCAGGATTTTCTGGATTAATTTCATCTTCATCATTACGAAAACCTCGACGCTGTTCCCATGCTTTAAATTTTTCATTTATCATGGAATAAGTTCCTTGCGGGATATCTGATCCTTTGGCATCCCACCATGCGTAACTTTGTTTGTATCCTGCTTTGTATTGTTCGCTCATTTTAGTGAATATCTAGTGTGTCGTGATTAATGTAAAGATTGTCTTTAACAGTAGCTCTGAAAGTTTTGTACCAATTGTCCATGTTGTTTTCTACGCCATAAATATAATTGCCATACTTATTGCATCCATACAATGGCAAAGGACCAATCTCTCTAATTTTTTTGATTTCTTTTTTAGCAGGTTGATAAGGTTGACCAGCGACTTTAACTTCTGGGGTATAGGTCTTTTCAGCTTCTATAAATAGAATAAATAACTCAGCAAAAAACTCAATAGAACTATCCTTTACTGCGTGTTGAGTCTCTCCAAGGAAAAGTTCATAATAGCCAGAAAAATTACCAGAATAGGCTTCGCTGAATGCATAAAGAGAACAATTATAATTTTGATAAACTCCACTCAATCGAAGCGAATGATGAACATCATCAAGGCGAAAGCGAGGTTTGTAGTTCTTGATAGCTACTTCAATAGCTTTTTCTTTTGTACTATAATTAAGACGCAAAGGATCAGGAAGCCTTTCTTGGTCATAGGCATCGCTGATGCTATAATATTCAAAAGATTGCATAAAAAAGAAAAAATTAAGAGAAGGTCTGGCTTTTATGTAGTTACCAGACAGGCGATTGAGTAACCAGAGAAAAATGTTAAAAAACTCCGCTACATTGCCTGTATTTTACTTCTCTTAATTAAAAAGATTATTCGATTGCTACGATGGGAGTCAGCTTGAACAATTTAATGGAGATGCCGTTATAGTGGTCTTGCTTAATATGCTCTGAATCAATTTCGATAATGCCATCTTCAATTTTAGCGTAATTGAGAGTTTCGTTTGTGATTTGCACCTCTCCAGAATCCCCATCGACATCAACAAAACAATCCAAACTTTCAGAGTTAAGAGTTATATCTCCTCTATAAACAAGGTGATATACTGGACCGTGAGTGATTTCAATTGCATCAGACGACATAATCTGATTAACAATATTCTGAGCTTTCTTAGTTAGTTTAATTGCAGTCATTGTGTTTTGTGTTTATGTTTAACCGAAAGTTAATTATTTCCTAGAAGTTGAGCAATTTCCCAAGCCTCAAGGTTATATTTAATATGCTGAAATACATCCGAGTCTTTGTAAATGACATAAGACAAGGTGAATAGATCAAATGATACTTTATCTACAACAATCATATTATGCGGAGGCCATTGGGTTTTCATTCTAGGACGAGAGTTTCGCCATTCAACTTAGCCATAGCCAAGTTGTCAAGAGCAAATTCGCGGAAGCGACCAATCGGAAGAGTCTTTGTGATTTTATTCTTTTCGATAGTAAGAGGCGCACTCTTAACTTCTTTATAAGGAGTAACTGGAGGAGTAATCTGCACCTTGGAAGTAACTAAACCAAAAATCTTTAGCGAGCCATCGTTCTTGTTTACTTTGATACCTTGGATAGTTTTACCATCGACCTTGTAGTCTTCATAAATATCCTTCTTTGTATACTTGGTTTGAGTGCCAGCGAGGCTGGCGTTCAAAGAGGCTAGGATCTCGTCTGCCGCTTGTCGAGGTAAATCTGTCATAATCTGCTTGTCCACTTCAAGCTCCATGATGCTCTTCTGGAGAATGTTGCGGTAGCTGAATCCCAGTTGCAAGGTGTATCTGGCGACCTCGCCAGTCGAACGGGAACAGTAGGTGAAGCTGGCGAAGCGAGCAAGGCCAGCTTGGGAGGCAATGAGGTCAATGATTTTCATGTCAGGGGTGAGTTTAGTGGGTTTTTGGTGAGGCGCAAGAAGTTTTTTTCGGTAATTTTAATAATTATTTTCCATGCGAGCTTCGTAGGCAGCTTCAGCCGCATCTTCTCTCGCAGACTGCTGGTCGTCAAGGTATTGTTCGTAAATTTTTTCTTGGAATTCCCGAGTTTTTAAATATTTTTCTATTTCATCTATTTCATCTTGGGGCAAGCCTTCCTTATCATAACAAACACTATTGATATCTACGCAAAGTTGCCCTTTGTCATAGCCTCTGAATCCCCAATACTCATAGGGTCCAATGCCATCAAAGTAAGCAGAGACATCAACTGTTACTGTAATTTCTTTTTCGTTATCTTCTTTGTCAAAATAGCTGATAGTGATTTCCATAGAATATTTTTATGTGTAATGAAGTTTATGAATTATTCTAGCGTTAATTTATCTGGAACTATACCTGCGAAACAAGGTTATGATATTGCAATTACTGCTGCTATTAGTGGATTCACAGCGAACGGAGTAAACATACCAACTTCCTTAACTAATCAATTGTATTTAGATAATGCACCTTTTCTTGTTACCGGAAATGTAACAAACGCTTCAGCGGGAACCATTTTTTATTACTACGAAGGAAACCTTAAAGGTACAAATTAAAATAACTAAACTAAATAACGGGGGGGCTTTCGCCCCCCCATTTTTATTTCAGACTTTCCAGATAATTCCTGCCCAATGAAGTAATCTTCCTGCCAGAGACAGTAATTTCCATCAGGTTCAATTTCTGGAGGTAGGTTTCAGCATCTCTTTGCAGAGACTGGCGAGACATTTGAGTCTTGGCACTCAAGTTTGTCAAGGTAGTAAGAGATTTTTCAGATAAGATTTTAAGAATCTTTATTTCCATTGGGGTAAGCCCCAGAGGATTGATCCCCAACCTTAACTTAAATTCTTGCCAATCTTCCATACTGAATTCTTCTTTATCGACAGAATCAATATAAAGAGTGATGTTATTAGCCATCTGGGTGGCCTTTCTTGCGTTGCCGCGAAGAACCTTTTTGATTTCCTCTAAGGCCCTTGGGGTTATGGGAACATCAGTATTCTTCTGTACAATTGCAGCGAGTTCATCATTAGAATATTCTTCTAAATCAATTCGCTCCAGTCTGTCCATCAACGCATGGTGTATTTTGTGAGCTTCAGTAGTAGCAAACAAGAATGTTATTTTCCTGAAGTCAAATTCTATCGTTGCATCATTATAAAGAAATGTATTTTTATTTTCTTTATTAGGATTCAAGATAGTGAGCAAAACCGTTTCAACTGGTTTTGGGATTTCGCTGGCTTCGTCAAAGATGATAGTAGATTCTTTACCTATAACATAAGTATCAACTACATCATCAAAGAATGCTTTGATTGATTTCAAGCTAGAGCAATTGACAAGATAAGCTCTCCTGTTCGCTCCATCTGAATTCACCAATTGCTTGGCATACAAAGTAGCCAGCGTAGTCTTGCCGCTCCCTCTGGGAGCTACGAAAAGAAGATGAGGAGAAACAAACGTCTTCTTCTGACTCTCTAAATAAAAGGAGAGTCTCTTCTTTATTTTTTCTTGCCCAATGATTTTATCAAAACTCATTAGTCAAGATTGACTTCAGTCACTTGGACTTTCTCCTCGCTGACAGTCTCGGTGGCTTCGGCCTCCGATGCCTCAACGGGGTTTCCTGCATCCTTGTTCACTTCATCCAGAGAGACTGAATGAGCAGACAGGAGGTAGGCAATGCTCTTAACGAATCCCTTGGGGACAGGGATAACGTCGTTGTCCTTGAACATCTTGTTGAGGTCGCTCAACTTGATGATAACGTGATGCTTGGTTCCAGACTTCTTAGCCATACGATACTACTAATTTACTTTTGTTGTTGTTGTGAGGATCAAGGCACTCGCCATGATCTGCCCTCATTATGAGGGTCTTAACCGAAAAGTCAACGTCATTTGAGCGATTTTCTGGGAATATTTTTTATAGTTTAAAGTCCTCTTGGCACGGCCCATGCTCAGTCATTGATGAAGCAGCAGATAGCAACAAGAGCAATCCAAATAAAAAGAATAAGCACAAGTCCTTTGCCGGTTCCCTCGTAGCCAATTACTGTAAGCATTCTATCGTAATTTGTTTTTTTTTGATTTCTCGTTTTATTATTTTCATAGCTTCGATTTCAATCTGGGCTACTCTTTGCTTTGATAACGAAAGCTCTTCCCCAATAGAAGCAAGGTCTTTGCGTTCGGCATTATTAAAACCATATCTGTTATTTATAACAAATTTGTGTTTCTTTGGGAGGCAAGCGACTATATTCTCAATGATAGCTAAAACATCTACGTTATCTGCTGCGGCATCTGGGCGGATAGCCGTGTTGTCTTTAAGCTCAAGATAAAACTCTGCACCACAATCATTCTTATAATCTAAAGATAAAGATTTAGATTCAATTAATGTTAAGATGTACCCAAGATTAAAGTCGTCCACCTTAAAATGATCCATTAGCTCTTGCTTCTCTGGGGCGTGTTGATGTTGAGATTCATATTCTTGAATATAGTTTTTTATTTTAATCGCAAGACGCACTACATCTTGCGGTGCATGAAGAGTGTTAAAATAAATCTTGGCTAAGTATTTAAGCATTTTGCCTTTTATACTGTAGCTTGCGAAAGTAAGGAACCTGATTTCCCTACTCTGATCAAATTTATCTAAGGCTTCCATTAGCCCTATAGATCCCTCGCTGATTAAATCTTCTGCTTTGTCTTGGCAGATAGAATATTCATTAGCGCATTTGACAACGTACAATAAACAAGAATGAATAATTTTAGTTTTTGCTTCAAACCATCCGTCTAATTTATTTTGATAAATGTGAATGAGCTTCTTTTCTTCTTCTTGAGAAAGCGGCTCCGACTCTATCTCTGAAATTAATTTGTTTACAGTTTCCGTCATAGGCAATAAGCCCAGTAGTGACAATTTTTTTGCTGTTGTTTTCTATTCCAGAATATAGCCCTAGCAATGTAACTAGGAACATTAAACATTTTGCTCCAGATAAGCCAATGCTCTTCTATATTCTTGTACTGTCTGCCGTGCTTGGATTGATTTAATTTATAGAGTTGGAAAAGGTGAGTGTCAGCGCAAAAGCAAT
>Ga0315902_10004664_pt1 | contig 19671 bp, 17 predicted proteins | sample LakEriMetagenome_9_FD_203523 | JGI IMG/M metagenome (GOLD analysis project Ga0315902, IMG submission 203523) | Freshwater fungal communities from buoy surface, Lake Erie, Ohio, United States - Buoy 12 MA117 | ecosystem: Environmental > Aquatic > Freshwater > Lake > Lake biofilm | place: USA... | reverse complement strand
GCCCTTTATCAGGCGCATAAATTTCGTGGATATCGCAGGTTTTCAGGATTTGTATGAAAATCCGGCCTGCATGGTCGATCACTTCTGCGCGGTCGGGGTTCATCTTGAGTTCATACACCCGCTCTTCATGGCTTAGCCCGGCTATCCATTCGGTGGTGCCTTCCAGGTGCCGCAGGTTGAGGCTGTCGTTCGATTTGCATCCGGCCAGTTCGTGCAGTTTAACAATGTTGCCGCCGGTGCCGATGGCGCGCAGATCGGGTGCAGGCGTTACATATTGTTTCAGCCAGGCTTCCATGCGCTTGATTTCGGCTTTGTCTACCCGGCCTTCGCGCATCCGCACGGTTCCGACATTGAAACTTTCGTATTCGTATGGTTTGCCTTTGCGGATGAGGGTGATCTCGGTGCTTCCACCGCCAACATCTATGTGCAGGAAATTGTGCCTTAAAGGTAGCCAGTTGAGTATCGCACCCTGGATGAGCCTGGATTCCTCCCTTCCATCAATCACATCAATTTTTACGCCCGTCGTCTTTCGGATATCGCGTTGGATTTTCTTCCCATTCCTGGCATCGCGCATGGCGCTGGTGGCACAGGCCCGGTAAGCATCCACATTGTAAATCTCCATCAGCAAGGCAAAGGCTTGCATGGCCTTTTCCAGTAAATCAGCTTTTTTCTTGCTGATTTCCTTGTCCCTGAACACATCGTCGCCGAGGCGCAGCGGCAAGCGTGTAAATTCCACCGCCTTGAATTCCGTATCCGGGTCTCCGAGGTGCAAGGGCCGCGCGATGAACAGACGCACCGCGTTGCTGCCGATATCAATGGCCGCAAATTTCACGGGGTGAAAATAGTGCCTTCGCCCCGTTCTGTCATTTCAATTTTAGCGAAACGGATTGCTGTAGCGCGGATCTGTCACCAGCGTACTGTCGTCCATCGTGCGCAGGAAAGCCAGCAAAGCCGCTTTTTGAGCCGGTGTGAATTTCAGGTGGCGGTTGCCGTGGTTGATGAGCGGACTCAGGTTGGGTGATTTAAAATCGATACCGTCGCTGTAATGATCAATCACCTCTTCAAGCGTAGCAAAGCGCCCGTCGTGCATGTAGGGTGCGGTATAGGAAAGGTTGCGCAGCGACGGAGCCTTGAATTTGCCCATATCAAAACTGCGCCCGGTAATGCCGCCAAGGCCTTTGTCGGTAATCACCTCATCCAGGCCGTTGTTCACGATACCAACCGAAGGGTCGATTGTCTGTGCGTGGATGCCGCCGTGGCAATGGAAGCAGTCGGCTCCGGTTGCAGGGCGGATGGTGTCGTCGGGTGTTTCGTTGAAGAAGAAGAATCCGTCGCGTTCCTGGGGTGTGAAAACACTGAGGTTGCGGGGGAAGAAACGGTCGAACTTGCTGTTGGCCGATACGATGGAAAGCAGGAATTGCTCCATGGCCAGCGACATGTGGAATACATCCGGCTCGGCGTCATAGGCGCGTGCAAACCATTCTTTGTAGCGGGGTGTGCGCTTGAGTTTAGCGTCGAGCAACGGGATATTCATCGCCATCTCGCGGTGGTCCTGAATGGGTTCGAAGATCAGATCGCGCATGCGGCGGTGGCGGCCATCCCAGAAAAGCGCCCTTTGCCAGGCCATGTTGAACAGCGCACTGGCATTGCGGTTGCCCTGGATGCCGAAGATGCCTGCACTTACTTTGGTGGGTTGGGCAAAAGCTTTGTCCTGACGGTGGCAGCTGGCGCATGAAACCGTGGAATCGCGGCTCAGGATGGGATCGTAGAACAACATCCGGCCCAAATACATGGCCTCTTCGGTGAAGGGATTGTCTGAAGGAAGGAAGGGCGCGCCGAACGAGGCCGGATATAGCGCCGACGGTTTCACCGGGGTCGTTTGTTTGCCCTGGTGTTTTCCGGTGGGTAGCGGTTCTTCCCTGCGGCAGGATTCAAAAAGCAGCAGGGCCGGAACCAGCAGCATGAGATAGCCGGTTTGCCTGCGGAAGTTCATTATTCGATGTTTTTAAGGGTGGCGAAATCTTCCATGTTGGTGAAAATGCGGTCCATCAACCCAATTTCACTGCCGGTGGAATGCGACATGCCGCCGTCGCGCACAAACGAAATCGCATGGGGATTCTGAAAATACTCCAGTGCATCGATCTGCACGTTCAGGGTGTGCTTGCGCTTGGTGATGGTGAAATTGCCATCCACCGTGTAGCGGCGGATATAGCGCATAGTCGCCATATGAAAACTGAAGGCACGGCTGCTGCCACCGGCTGCGGGTACGTAGTTGCCGTCGAGCATGGAGAATATATATCCTCCGGCCCAGCCCCAGTGCAAGCCATTGTGCAGCGGATTCAAGGGGTGTTCAGCCGGCCATACGGCAGGATCGCCGTGGTTCGTGGCAGAATCCAGCCCGATTACGAAACTCACCCCCTTGTAGTCGCCTTCCGGCATGTTTATATGCTTGGTAGATACAATACCGGCTTTGAAATCGGCATACACAAAACCATCGCCCAGTTTCACTTTGGAGTTGTCGGGACGAATGAGGTTGAAGTCTGACAAGAGAATCTTGAACTGGTCAAACTGCATTTTTTCCCCGTCGCTCTTCGTGAAATCCATGCCTCCGAAGGTGAGGGTCTGCCCGCCGAAAACGGGTTTGAACTTCAGGCTGAGCATGGCAATCGTATCAGCCGGTTTGTTGTCCGGCTTGTCTGTCGGCGGTGTTTCGCGTTCGCAGCTTTGCAGCAGGGCGAAACCGGTGCCTATGGTGGCGAGGAAAAGGAGCTTCTTCATGGGTTCAGGTTGTATTTTTATTACTGTACTTCAAATTTAGTGAAATATACGCCACCTGAGGCAGTGACCTTCATCACATAGACGCCTGCGCTGAGGGTGCGGATGTCGACAGCGCCGCCGTACAAGTCGCCCGGAATCTGACGGCTCAGGCAATGGCGCCCGCCGGCATCGTACACGTCCACCTTTTCAATACGCTGCATGCGGGCGAACACCTGGATATTGCCGCGGGCGGGATTGGGAAACACGCGGATATCCGATTCCAGTGGGATATTGGCGTTGCGGCCACTCACAGAAGCTTCTGCCAGAAGCCAGGCATCCGGGTCGAAAACTGCCTCTGTAACCTGGGTATTTACATCCACTTCAAATGCCGATTCGCGGCCTGAAGGTTCCAGCACCAACAGCGTATCGCCTTGCATACCGCGCAGTAAGAGCGGTACCTTGATATCGTAAAAACTTACCGAAGGGTGACTGGTGGTCTGCCGCATCTGAATCTTCACGCGGGTGCCTGTCTGAAGCCAATTGATCTGATAAATGGGATAACCTTCCCCGCGGTACCAGTCGCTAAAGAACCAGCCCAGATCCCGGCCGGAAACAGCTTCCATGATGCGCCTGAAATCGGCCGTCCGCGCAAAGCCATATTGGTGCAAGGGAGAAGAAAGGTATTCGCGTACGGCATGGAAGAAGAGGCTGTCGCCCATTTCCCAGCGCAGCATGTGCAGCACCAGCGCTCCTTTGTTATACGTGAGCCTGCCGTCGAAAAGACGGTTGATGGATTGTGTATCGGCAGGGAAAACGGAGCCGTCGGGCTTTGACTTTACGTAGCGCTGCATGTCGCGCAAACGGGCCTGGAAATCGAACGGACCTTGCAGAAATTCATAGCACAGGGCGTTGACATAGGTTGCCCAGCCTTCATTCAGCCATAGATCTTCCCAGCTTCCGCAGGTAACGGCATCGCCGAACCACATGTGGGCGAGTTCGTGGGCGGTGAGGTCGAATGAAAAGTTCACCATGAAACTCATGGTCTGGTGTTCCATTCCGCCGCCCCAGGTGAACTGCGCATGTCCGTATTTCTCCTTCATAAACGGATAGCGACCAAACAGGCTATCCATCATCCGGAGCATGGGAAGGGTTACCTTAGTTTCAACCCGGGCGCTGCTGAAACTCTGCGGGAATACATAGTTCAGCACCGGCAGTGAATCGGGCCGGTCGTGGAAATGCGCGTGGTCGGTGTAAGGCACGTAATTGCTCACGGCGATGGCCACGAGATACGGCGCTACCGGATAGCGGTGCTGCCAGTGAAAGAGTACTTCGCTATCGTTCAGGCTGCGTTCTTCCTTCAGCAAGCCGTTGGATGCGACGCGGAAACCTTTGGCAGTAGTGACTGCGATATCAATCGAATCTACTTTGTCGCTCAGGCTGTTCATGCATGGCCACCAATACGGAGCGCCGTAAGGCTGGGATAGGGTATGGATGATGTCGCCGGTCTGGTGGCGGTCGCGCACATAATAGCCGAAACCGTTGCCTCGGTCGGGGAAACCGGAGTAGTGGATTTCGAGGGAATCGAAACCGCCTGCTGCTACTGATGCCGGAAGCGCGATGTAGAGCCGGTGCTGGCGGTGGCTGAAATTCAGGGGAAGTCCGGCGCGTTGTATGCCATGTACGGTCAGGTTATCGCGCAGGTCGCACACCAGGGTGTCGAGGTTCCTCAGCGCGCGGAAATGCAGGCTGACACGCCCTTCGAGTTGCGAGGAAGCGGCCGGATTAACCGTTAGTCGCAGGCGTTGGAAATGCATATCGTAACCGTAATCGATCCGGTTGAAATTGCGCAGCCTGAAACCTTGGTCCCAGCGTCTGCCTTCCGATTTAATCAGCTCTTCACCGGTGAGCAACTGTGCGCCAGCCTTGCCGGTAGACAACAGCATGACGGCCGTGGTAAGTATGATGAAGGTGATTGATTTGCGGGACCCGTGCATTTTTACAAAGGTAGGATGGATTCAACCGTACAACAGTCAAGCGCCATAAGGGTTGTAAATTGCCTGCCATTTTTCCCCTGCATGGCATCGTTGAAAAAAATCCGCGTCAAGGAGAACCTGCACATCGTAATGTGGCTGTTCAAGGATTTCTGCTGGATCATGGACTTCAAGCCGATCGGCATGTTGATGATACTTCCAACGCTGATTCTGGCTTTGCACCTCAGCTGGCAATACCGGCACATGCGCAGCGAACTGTTCCATAACCTGGCAGTCACCTGCTGGATCATGGCCAATTCAGTGTGGATGACAGGCGAATTTTTCTTTGAAGATACCTGGAGGCCTGGCGCGATGGTTTTCTTCCTCATCGGCATCGCGCTGATTGTTTCTTTTTATGGATCGCGGTTGCTGCGCGGAGAAAAACTCCTCGGCAGCGATGCGGACTTAGAGGAATAATACGCGTTCGAGGCGCGCCACGCGCCCGGTTTCGTCGAGTATGCGCACGATGTAAACACCGCGGGCTACGAGCTGGGTGCCGAGCAGGTTTACGCTGCCGTTGAGGGCAATACCATTCCAGATCCGGCGGCCATTCATATCGGTCATGTCGAGCGTGTAGCGGTGTGTTTTGAGCTGTTCTTCCGGAATCTCCACAGTAAGACGGCCTTCGCGGTTCGGGTTCGGGAAGATCTTGAATGCTTCCACGATGGTATCCGAGCTGATGTCGGCCGTGTAGACGGTTGAACGGAAGCGGGTGAGTACAAAGCGCATGATGCCGGTTTGTTTGGCGCTGAACATCACCTGGCAGGTATGCGAACTGTAATCCATGTAATTCTCCACCATGTCGGGTTCGTCGCCCGCGCCTGTATTGCAGGTGTTGCGGGTTTTGTTGCAATCGAAGTTTGAGCGGCTGGAGGTGAGTGGGGTGTCGTCGATTCCATCGTCTACGCTGCAGCCGTTCACGCCGTTCGGCGGATCGCCCCAGGTATGACGCAGGCCAAGGTAATGGCCCACTTCGTGCACGGCGGTGCGGCCATCGCGGCTGGCTGCCAGTGCTCCGCTGGTGGCGAAGGGATTGTTACGGCCTACAATTTTGTAGTGCAGCACGATGCCGTCGTGATCGGGTGAAGGAACAAAAGCACCTGGGTTCCAGTTGGGTGCATCCACAGGCGGATAGGCATAGCCGAGCAAAGCGTCAAGGTTGTTGACAGACAAGTCGCAGACCCAGATGTTCAGGTATTTGGATGTGTTCCAGGCATCGACGCCACCGCGGCTGCTGAACTTCATGTCGTCGTTCAAACTGAAGCCGCCGTAGGTGCTGCGGGTTACGCGGACGCGGTTGATGCCATTGGTCGGATTGCCTTGCGGGTCGCGGTCGGCAAACACAAATTGGATCCTGGTATCGATGGACCGCGAACGGAAAATTTCACGGATGGTGGATGTATCTGCGTTGCGCTTGCGAAAATCGCGGTTGAATACCTCCATCTGGCTGATAATCAGCGAATCATTGAGGTTCTTGGCATTGGTATTGTGCAGCACATGAAACACCACGGGGATGGTGAAAACGGTATCTGAACGCACCTGGCGCAGGGCAGCCTGGCGGTTTACCTGCTGCAATGCCTGGTTGTACAGTTCCTGCTGGCGTTGCATGATTCCGGGATATTGCTGCTCCAGAAAATGCTGATAGGCGGTATGCCCGCAAGGTTCAGGCTGTTGTGCCTGGAGTGCACCGGCAATGACGATACCGGTGTACAAAGTGGTAAAGAGTTTTTTCAACGGCTTATGGCTTCCTTATTACAAAGATAAGGAAGACCGTGTCAAAAGCCTGTCAGTCGCAGCTCAGGCACCTTTGAAACCGGGCTTGCGTTTTTCATTGAAAGCGGTCACGCCTTCGCGGTAGTCTTCGCTGCGTCCGGCGATTTCCTGGCAATACGCTTCGTAATCGAGCATGGTATCGAGGTCGCTGTGGCTGCTTTTGTTGAGCATCTTTTTCATCAAGCCGATTGCTTTGGTGGGTGCAGCGGCATAGTAATCGGTGAGTTTCTTCACCTCTTCGTCGAGGTTTTCAGCCGGACAAACGCGGTTGATCATGCCCCATTCGAGTGCCTGTTGTGCGCTTACTTTATTGCCCATGGTAGCCAGCTCGAAGGCGCGGGCCGAGCCTACCACGCGGGGCAGGAAATAGCTGGATCCGCTGTCGAGTACCAAACCTACGTTCACGAATACTTCAATGAGGGAAGCGTTTTCGGCGGCTACGATCATATCGCAGGCAAGGGCGAGCGAACATCCTGCGCCGGCAGCTACGCCGTTGAGGCGGCAGATGATGGGCTTGGGCATTTCGCGCATGGCCCGGATGATGGGATTATAGCGCTTGTACAGCGAGTCGCTGAGGGAGCGGTTGGCTGCGCCGGCGATGGCTTTCAGGTCTTGCCCGCTGCAAAAGGCTTTACCGGCACCTGTAAGCACCACAACCCTAACTTCGGGGTCGCGCGTGGCCTGTTTCAGCGCGTCCTGCAGTTCGTAACTCTGGGCGTCGTTGAAGGCGTTGAATACGTCGGCGCGGTTCAGGGTAATGGTGGCTACGCCGTCTGTCTTTTGGTATAAAATGCAGGTGTATTCCATAGAAATCGGGGCGAAGATAAAGCATTAGGTCCGGCACCATACCCGGGCCGCTGCTGCAAAGCCCGGTCAGGCTGTCGCAGCAGTGTCTACCATGCCGTCGCGCAGGCGGATCACCTTGCGGGCGTGACGGGCAATTTCTTCTTCATGTGTTACCACGATAATGGTATTGCCCCTGCGGTGGATTTCGTCGATGAGCTGCATGATTTCAGCCGTAGTCTTCGAATCCAGGTTTCCGGTTGGTTCGTCGGCCAGCAGCAGTGAAGGCTTGTTCACCAGGGCGCGGGCGATGGCGACGCGTTGGCGCTGACCTCCCGACAGTTCGTTGGGACGGTGCGTGACGCGGTTGCCCAATCCGACTTCTTCCAAAGCCTGCCGGGCCCTTTCCAGTCTTTCTTTCTTCGAAACGCCGGCATACACCAGCGGAAGGGCCACATTTTCCAAAGCGGTAAGGCGCGGCAAAAGGTTGAAGGTTTGGAACACAAACCCGATTTCTTTGTTCCGGATGGCCGACAGCTCCTGGTCGTTCAGCTGCCCGACCTCGGTGCCATTCAGCACGTAACTGCCTTTGGTGGGCGTGTCGAGGCAGCCGAGCACGTTCATGAGGGTCGATTTACCCGAACCGCTGGGCCCCATCAGCGCGAGGAATTCGCCCTTGGGAATATCCAGGTCGATATGGCGCAGGGCATAAATATCCTGATCGCCGACGCGGTACTTCTTTTCTATGCCCCGAAGTTGGATGAGCGCATCCATGCTCAGCGGGGCTGGTCGATTACTTTCGGCACGCGGAAATAATCGCTGTCTTTGGCGGGTGCATTCCGCAGCGCTTCTTCATGCGAAATATCCTGTTGTACCAAATCTTCACGGAGCACATTGACATTGTCGGTCATGTAAATGAGCGGAGCAATGCCTTCAGTATCCAGGTTGTTCAGCGTTTCGCACATCTCGAGGATATTCTCCAGATCGCGCCGGATATTTTCCGCTGCTTCGCCTTCAAATTCGAGCCGGGCCAGATGCGCCAGCTCCTGCACTTTTTCAGGAGTAATCTTCATACGTTTTTGGTGGGGATGGCTCCCTTTTCAATCAAAGCTTCTTCAATGATACGGTAAACTTCATCCTTCAGCGCCTCTGCATCGTTCGGATTCAGATGAGCAGTGGGGAGCGGCCGATGAATGGTCATGCGCATTTTCCCCGGGAAAGCCATGAATTTTCCATCGGGCAGGCGATTGTGGTTATCGGGGATGGAAACCGGCACGATTTCAGCCCCTTGTTCAATGGCGAGGCGGAAGGCGCCGATTTTGAAGCGCCCGAGTTCAGGGGTATGCGCCGGGATGGTTCCTTCGGGAAAAATCAGGATATTCATGCCCTTGGCCAGCCTTTTTCCCGCCTCTATGAAAGCGCGGTGGGAGCCGGCATTGCTTTTGCGATCTACGGGGATATCGATGGTCCGGAAGAAGATTCCAAAGAGCGGGATATTCAACAATTCCTTTTTTGCCATGAAACTCAATGTGCCGGGCAGCAGGCAGGCGCAGGTAACGATGTCGAGGTAAGAAGAATGATTCGGAACGAATACATATTTCTTTTTGCGGCTGAGGCGACGTTGGTATTTCACCACAGGCCAAAGTCCGCAGACAATGATCAGGAACCAGCCCCAAATTTGGCGATACTTGTGAGCGAGCGGGTATAAGCGCGGATGAATAATAAACAGGAGCAGGATTGGATAGGTGAGGATGAAGAATCCTGCCACCATGATGGCGGTATAAACAAAGACTATTCTGCCAATGAGGTTACGCATTGGGCTGCCGGCGTGCGCTGAGGAGGAATACGGCGCTCGAAACCAGCATGCCGATGCTGAGGTTGAGCGAGAACTGGGAGCGCATGAAGGTGCCAAGGCTCATGTATGAATCGACGTCGAAGCCTTCGCCTTCCTTGCCTGCAGCTTTCTTGGCCTGTTCGAGCAAACCGCGGTAATGGTTCATGATTTCGGGCTGGTTGTCGAGCAGGTATTGATAGGCGAGGGTGGTGATTCCGGCGATGAGCGCTGTGGTCAGCAGGCCGGCGAAGAGCGCTTTGCCCATGATAAGGTTGCCTTCGCGGCGCAGGGCGCGGATAACCAGGAAAACAGCCAGTACAGTGATGATTACGCTGCCAAGCACGGGCAAGGCAGACACGAAACTCCGTTCGGTATACAAACGATTGAAATACTGAATCAGCAGCAGTGCAGCCGAAGCCGAACCGAAGGCAGACCCGTAGATCAGCACCCTTTTAAACATGCCGCGAATTTAGGCACGGGCGAGGCATCGCGGTTCAGAAACCTTCCGATGCGTCGGGATCGCGGTCGCGACGGGCATATTCGTCGAAGTCGTATTCCGGCAGCAGATTCGATTTGATGAATCCAATGGTTTCCTGCAGGGCATCCGAGAACTTATGGAAGTCTTCCTTGTATAGAAAGATCTTGTTCTTAATCGCAGCTGCTTCGTCCATCCGATGGCGTTTGCTTTCGGTGATGGTGATGAAGAAATCGTTTCCTTTGGTCGATTTTACATCAAAGTAGTAGGTGCGTTTGCCAGCCCGGATGCGGCGGGAGAAGATTTCATCCCTTTCGTGCTGTGTAGCGTCGCTCATCGCGTTTTCCTTCCTGTATTTTTCAAATGTAAAAAGAAATTTGACAAACGCAAGACTTCGCGTCAGGCAGACACATTATCTTAATCAGCTGTTTTTTTCATCCTGCATTTCGCAGAGCCGGGCATACAATCCACCCTGGGCCAGCAGCGCCTCGTGGCGGCCCTGTTCGGCTATTTTCCCTTCTTCCATCACGATAATGGAATCGCAATGCCGCACGCCGGCGACGCGGTGCGAAATGATGATGGAAGTTTTGCCGCGCAAGGCCTCGATGAGGTTGTCGATGATATGCGCTTCGGTGCGGCCATCTACGGCGCTGAGACAGTCGTCAAGCAGCACCAGCTCCGGGTTTGCGGCCAGGGCACGGGCAATGGCAACCCGCTGTTTTTGACCGCCCGAAAGCGATACGCCGCGCTCCCCAAGTAAGGTGTTATACCCGTTGGGGAACAGCAGGATTTCGTCGTGAATACCGGCCATCCGGGCTGCGTTGTAAATGCGTTCTTCGTTGTCCTGCGCGGGTTCCAGACCGAATGCGATGTTCTCGCGGATGGTTTCACTGAAAAGGAAGATATCCTGCGGAACATAGCCGAGTACCCTGCGCATACTACCTGTATCGAAGTCTTGCAAGGGCGTACCGTCAACGGTGATGCGGCCTTCCGTCGGATCGTAAAGTCTCATGATCAAGGCGGCAAGGGTGCTTTTTCCTGAGCCGGTTTGCCCCACAATTCCCAACGAAGTGCCTTTCCTTATTTCCAGCTGAATGTTTTCGAGAGCAGGTGTTTTTTTATCAGGAAATTTAAAGCCAAGCTTTTCCAATCGGATAGCGCCGTTAAACCGGAAAGGAATGCCTTTCCCCGGGGCGAGTGGCGCGGGTTCCTGCAGGAATTCGTTGATGCGCTGCTGGCTTGCGGCTGCCCTTTGAACCAGTGCCGATACCCAGCCAAGCGAGGCTACGGGCCAGATGAGCATGTTGAGGTAGATGAGGAATTCGGCGATGTTGCCGTAGGAAAATTCTCCCCTGGCCACGGCCCGACCGCCCAGCCAGATTACCAGCAGGGTGCTGATGCCGACCAATACCATCATCAACGGGAAGAACAAGGCGTTGATGCGCGCGAGTGAAAGGTTATCGCGGTAATAGCGGTCGGTTTCTGCAGCAAAAGCGTTTTCGAACCGTGTTTCTGCACCGAAAGCTTTGATTACGCGGATACCTGAAAAAGTTTCCTGTGCAAAGCCGGTGATTTTGGAGAGCTGCTGCTGGATGCGCAGGCTGCGGGCGTGGATCAGCACACTGACACGGAAGATCGAATAGCTCAGCAAGGGCAAGGGAAGCAATACGTACAGGCTGAGGGTGGGATTGACCCAGAACATCAGGATGACGACGGTCACGAAAGTGAAAAGGAAGTTCACGACATACATCAGGGCCGGACCGAGGTACATGCGCACGTGGCCGACATCTTCGCTGAGCCGCGCCATCAGGTCGCCGGTGAAATTCCGGCGGAAGAAGGCCAGCGGCATGCGCTGGTAATGCCGGTACAGGTCGTTTTTGAGGTCGTATTCGATGATGCGCGATACCACAATGATGTACTGGCGCATGAGGTACATGAAAAGACCGCGTACCAGGGCGGCCAGGAGAATCAGACCGGCGAAGACCAGGGCGGTGCGCATGGCGGCAGACGACAGGGCGGGTAAGGCAGGATGATCGAGGAGGTTATTGGCCAATTGTGCAGTCTCGGCTGTTTCATCGAAGCCCATGCGCACCAGCACGGGCACGCAAACGCTGGCGATATTGGACAGCACAACGAACAGGGCGCCGGCGATCAGTTTTCCGGCATAGCGTTTCAGGTAAGGATTGAGGGCCCGCAGTGCTTTCACCCGGCAAAGTTCGGGGGAAAAAGCAAGTACCACCTTTGATTTCTTGCAGCAGAAATTCCCATTCAGGAGAGGGGGGGTGATCCACCTTGTGCATCCTTTCAAAAAACGTACCTTTGCGCCCTATTTCAAGAACATGACCCAGACCCAAAGCAGCGCAGCCAACGGAACAGCCTTTGATCTGTTTGCAAGGCTTGAGAACACCGACCATGAACAGGTAGTTTACTGCCAGGACAGGGCGACCGGTTTAAAAGCCATCATCGCTATCCATAATACTGTGCTCGGCCCGGGCCTGGGCGGAACCCGCATGTGGAAATACAGTACCGAAGCCGAAGCACTGAATGATGTGCTCCGTCTTTCCCGCGGTATGACCTACAAGGCCAGCATCGCAGGTCTGAACCTGGGTGGTGCCAAAGCCGTAATCATCGGAGATGCTTCCAAAGACAAATCTGAAGCGCTGATGCGCAAATTCGGTCGCTTCGTGGAGAACCTCAACGGCAAGTACATCACTGCCGAAGACGTAGGCACCACTACACGCGACATGGAATACGTGAACATGGAATCGGATCACGTGGTTGGTCTGCCTGAATCTATGGGCGGCGGCGGCGATCCTTCTCCTGTTACCGCTTATGGCGTATATATGGGCATGAAGGCTTCGGCCAAGGCGGCTTTCGGCAACGACAGCCTGGCCGGTAAAACCATTGCCGTGCAAGGCATCGGCAAAGTGGGCATGCACCTGGTGGAATACCTGCACAAGGAAGGTGCCCGTCTTTTTGTAAGCGATATCCACGATGCGGCCCTGCAGCATGCAGCTTCGCATTTTGGTGCTACCGTGGTAAACGGCGGCGAGATCTATGGCCTCGACGCCGACATCTTTGCGCCCTGCGCCCTCGGTGCCATACTCAATACCGAAAACATCGGCAAGCTGAAGGTGAAGGTAGTCGCCGGTGCGGCAAACAACCAGCTGGAAGACGAAACCGTTCACGGTGATATGCTCCGCAGCAAGGGCATCGTATATGCGCCCGACTTCGTAATCAACGCCGGCGGCCTGATCAACGTGTACAGCGAATACACCGGTTATGTGCGCGAAATCGCCATGGCGCAGACCGAGAATATCTACAATACCATCCTCGCCATCTACCAGCGTGCCGACGAGCGCAACATCAACAACCAGCTCGCCGCCATCGAACTGGCCGAGAAGCGCATCAACGACATGATGCTCGTGAAGTCAACCTTCTGAGCACCTTATACCCCATTGGATAGATCCCGGCCCTGAAAAGCCGGGATTTTTTTTGACCTTGCCTTTCCGGCGCGGTGGCTTTGCCTGGCTTATCTTGCCGCTTCATGCACTGGAACTGGAAAGACAAGGCAGGTTGGTTCTGGTTGCCGTTCGGGGCGCTGTTGTTTGCCTGGAACGGCGGACTGGCGGGCTGGCCCGAAGGCGGGCAAGACAGCTGGAATCATTTCCTGTATGCGCGCTGGGCCTGGACGCATCCGGAGCTCTACCTCGACCAATGGGGCAAGCCGCTGTACACCTTTCTGAGTGCGCCTTTCAGTATCTTAGGCATTCGGGGTGCCATTGCTTTTAACATAGCCTGTACATTGCTCAGTGCCTGGCTTTTGTACCGCAGTGCATGGCAGCAGCATTGGCACCATGCGTGGCTGGCTTATCCGTTCACATTCTTCGCACCCATCCTTTTCGGGAATACTGTTTCAGCACTCACCGAGCCTTTGAATGCCACGCTCCTGGCCCTGCTGATCTGGTTTTTTTCGACCGGTCGCGACCGCTTGGCGGTGATAACGGCTTCATTGCTGCCATTGGTGCGCAGCGAAGGTTATGTGCTCCTTGCTGCCTTAGGCGTTTTCCTATTCCTGGAGAAGAAATACCGCCTGCTGCCCTGGTTGCTGAGCGGAACGGTTTTGCTGGCGCTGGCCGGCTGGGCCATCCACGGCGATATCACCTGGATCGTCAGCAGCAATCCGTATATCCGCTTTGAGCAGGAAAGCCGCTGGCATCCGGGAAGCGGTTCACTCTTGCATTATGTGCAGCAGCAGCGGCATATCATTGGAAGCCTGGGACTGGCCCTTGCATTGGCTGGCTGGTTGTTCGCCGCGTTTGATATGCGCAGTAAGGAACAGGCATTTGGTGCACGGCTTGTTTTCCTGCTTTGCGGGGGCATGGCTGCGGCTTATTTCCTCGCCCATACGATGATCTGGTGGATGGGCAGCATGGGTTCTCACGGACTGATACGGGTGTTTGCCGTGATCGTTCCCTGCTGGGTGATGGCGCAGCTGTGGTTGGTGCATCGCCTGGCGCAGTATTTCGGCAAGGCGCGTTGGCTGCCACCGGTTTACCTGGCGCTTGTTCCGGCATTGGCCTGGTTTGCCTACGATGGCAATGGTTATCCGGCGCCCTGGAAGGCCGGGCAAGCGGTGATTGCCCCGCCGCCGCAGGCCGTGACCGTGCAGCAGGCGCTTGCCTGGGGCGACAGCATGGGATTGCAGAACCGCATACTCGTGCATCAGCTGCCGTATATCGACGTTTTACTCGGCATCGACCCATTCACCAAGCCGGAGCTTGCGCGCAGTTTCCGCATCTGGAGTATCGACTGGCGCGATGGCTTCCGCCGCGACTGGATGCCCGATTCCTGCCTCGTCATCTACGACGGCTACCACGCAGCGCGCGACGGCTTCCTTCCCCTGGACAGTCTGATGGCCGCACCGCATTACCGGCTGCTGAAGCATTTTCCGCATCCCGCGCCACCGGAAAAGGGAAGCACCCAGTTTGATGTTTGGGTATTTGAAAAGAGACAACCTTTCAGTAGTAGAAATTAGTTCCATTTTCCTGCGCCAACGGTATTGGCTTCGATCGGCCAGGAGTGGATTCAAGCGTCAACGCACCTGGCTTTGCAGGTTCCCTCTGCCCTTGTCCACAGCGCGAACAATGTCATACTGAACACCCGTCATCCACTTATGGCTGAACTGCGGGTAATCAGCAAGGATCCTTTTTATCTGGATCGCCGGTTGATTTCTTAGTGCTGCGCGGTGGCGAAACCGGTATCTGCGGCGAGGCTTTCCCAGCGGTCTATTTCGGCGCTGAGCTGGCGCATTTTTACACGGAAACCTTCGATAGCAAGCGGACCGAGGGGAAGGTGCATGGGAGTCTGTGGATCGGCGAGTGCCTGGAGAATGACAGCTGCTGCGCGATCGGGGTCGCCGGGTTGCTGCCCGCTATAGGCTTCGATTTGGGCGATGCGGGCACCGGCGGTATCGGCATATGCATCCAAACGGCTTTCGGTGCGCACGGAGCTGCTGCCTGCCCAATTGGTGCGGAAAGGTCCGGGTTCCACGCACATCACCTTCACCCCGTGCGGCTGCATTTCCTGGGCGAGTGCTTCGCTGAAGCCTTCTACTGCGAACTTGCTGGCATTGTAGATGGAGAGTCCATTGGTGCCGCGGAAGCCGGCCACGGAGCTGATTTGCACGATGCCGCCGGAACGGCGCTGGCGCATGCCGGGCAGCACGGCTTGTGTCATGGCGAGCAGGCCGAAGAAATTGGTTTCCATCTGGGCGCGTGCTTCTTCCATGGAGGTTTCTTCCACTGCGCCAAAGAGTCCATAACCCGCATTATTCACCAACACATCAATGCGTCCTTCACGGCTTTCGATGGCAGCCACCTCGCGGCTAACCGCCTGATGATCGTTAACGTCGAGCAATACGGCGCGGGTGCGGCCGGGCACCAAGGCGTCAAAAGCAGCCAGTTGGCCGGCGCGGCGCAGGGTTCCGTAAACGGTGTGTCCGGCTGCGGCTGCGACCAGGGCGATGGAGCGACCCAATCCACCGGAAACGCCTGTAACTATCCAAATTTGTGCTGCTTCAGTAAGGCTCATGGTTTGCAAAATTAGCACCACCCGCCGGAAGTCATTCCCGCAAATGAGCCAAAACAGTACAATTCGATGACAATTTGCGAAGTTTGCATAATGAAAGTACGGAGTTTGTTGTGGGCCATGGCCTTTTCCATCCCGGTCGTGCAAGCGCAGACCGTGCAGCTGGAGCTGAGTGTGCAACCCAAAGGGCACGAAAGCATCTGGTACCTGCACAATGCCGGAACGGCGACGCTCGACATCAACAGCCTGGTGGTGCAGTCGTTTTACCGGCAGCAGAACACTTTTGTGCAATCGCTCCATATCGGCCGGCCTTTTGTTCCCGGGGGGAATACCTTCCGCGGCAGCTTCCGTGCTTCAGGCCGAACTTATACGTACAAGCAAATTTCCAATGTAGGCCTGGATACGGCCCTCGCCCCGGGTGATTCAGTTGCGTTTTTGAACATTGCCAACACCGACCTGAAAATCCGAGACACCGTGCTTGTGGGCGGGGTTGTGGTGAATTACAATCTCACGCCTGTAACGGGAGCCAGTGCCATGGCTTATCCACGCAATGGCGCTTCGTGCTCCAACGAGTTCTTGTTTCTGGATGCCGGCGTGAGCGGACAGGGCATTAAATACCACAGTTTTCTTGCTACCAATGTGCATTACGGAACCTGCGAACCCGGGGCGGTGATTGTGGTTTTCGACGGACAAACACTGGAGCGCAAGCCAATCCCCGGTTTCACTCCGCAGTGTTACTGGGGCAGGGCCTGGATGGATTTTTCCTTCCCTGAAAACTTCCAGGTCTTCTATAGCGCCAATTTGAATACTGCGGCAGGTCGTTTGCGCGCCGACAGCCTCATCCGCGCTGTTCCTGCAGGGGATTATATCGCGTGGTTCAACCACAGCATGGTGGATACCCGCACTTACAGCAGCCTTTCTACTACGCTTGGCCTTTTTGGCGTTCCGCCGCTGGGCCGCAGCGACAGTACACCGGGGTATCTGGCAGCTATTGGCCGCAAAGGGCTGGCACCCGGCCTGGCCAATTTCGATACCTGTTCATCTTCTCATCTCAATTGCAACGTCAAGATCCAGCAAGCCATGGTTGGCGGAGCTGCGGGCGGCACGATGCCTGCTTTTGCAGCCTGTTTTGAGATGCTGCGCACACCGCTAGGTCTGGCGCCGGAAGAGCAAAGCGTACGCGGATATGCAACACCTGAGTTTCGGTTTTATCCCAATCCCGGTCAGGGAACCTACCGCCTCAGCAGCACATCCGTCGGATTCCGTTTGATGCGTTGTACTGACCTGGGCGGACGTGAGGTTCAGGTGGAGTTTGACGGGAATGTATTGCAGCTCAACCACCGCGCTCCGGCCGGCGTTTATCTATTGCAACTCGCCGATAAGGACGGCCGTGCGCATTACTTCCGGTTAATCCGCGAGTAACTTTGCGGCATGTCTGCCCGCCGCGAAGACCGCGATATACCCAAGGCCCGTATCAGCCGGGAAAACCTCGGCAAGAGTCTCCGTCTGTTCCGCTATCTCGGTGCTTCCGACCGTTGGCTATTCCTCGTCGGAACCCTGTTTCTGCTTGCTACAGCAGTAACGGCCCTCCTCTTCCCCAAACTCACCGGCAGCCTGGTTGATACCGCCCTGCCCGGCAAAGGCGATGCGACCAGTATCGGTGAACTGCAGCGCGTAGCTTATTGGTTTATCTGGTTGTTCCTGGCGCAGGCGGTTTTCAGTTTTCTGCGTATTTCTATTTACGTGCGCGTCACCGAAAACATGGTGTTCCGCCTGCGCGAAGACCTGTTTGCGAACCTTTTGCTCAAGCCGATGGACTATTTCCACCGGAACAGGGGAGGCGATATCCTCAGCCGCTTCAGCACCGATATCGCCCAGATTCAGGACACATTTACCACGCATATCGCCATGTTTCTGCGCCAGATTCTGGTGATAGCCGGCGGTTTATTCATGCTGTTCTTCACCAGCCTGAAGCTTGCCGCCCTGATGTTGCTCACCGTGCCGGTTGTGGTGGTTGTTTCGCTCATTTTTGGCCGTTATATCCGCAAGGTGTCCAAGGAAGTGCAGCAGATGAACGGCGACAACAATGTGATTGTGGATGAAGTAATTACAGGCATTGTGAACGTGAAGAGTTTCACGAATGAACTTTTCGAGCGCCTGCGTTTTGGTGGAAGCGCTGAGAAGATACGCCGCGAGAGCATACGCCGCGGCTTGTTGCGCGGTGCTTTTTCCTCCTTCATCATTGTGTGCCTTTTTGGCGCGATGACCTTCCTCATTTACCGCGGCTTGCAAATGGTGCAGGCGGGTGAATTGCGGATTGGTGAAATGATCCAATTCATGTTTATCACGGGTTTTGTTGGTGGAAGTATTGGTGGACTGGCAGAGCAGTACGTGCAGATCCAACGCACACTCGGCGCTGTAGAACGGGTTTTCGATGTGATTGACGGTGAGAAGGAAGCATCCTGGGAAAGCGGTTCCACGCGTCGTTTTCGCGGGGATTTGCGTTTTGATGATATCCATTTCCATTACCCATCCCGCCCCGGAATGGAAGTGCTTGCGGGCATCAGCTTTGATGTGAAGGCCGGAGAACAGGTGGCCCTGGTTGGCAGCAGCGGTTCAGGTAAAAGCACACTCGCATCGCTGTTGCTGGGTTTGTATTCGCCGGCGAGTGGTAAGCTGCTGATTGACGGGGAAGACACAGCCGGGATACCCTTGCACGAACGCCGTTCGAATATGGCATTGGTTCCGCAGGAAGTGATTCTCTTTGGCGGCACGATCTACGACAACATCCGCTACGGCAAGCCGGATGCCGATGCCGCGGCGATTGAAGCTGCCGCGCGGCAGGCCAATGCCCACGATTTCATTGCTTCTTTCCCGGAAGGATATCAGACCATGGTGGGTGACCGTGGCATACGCTTGTCTGGCGGGCAAAAACAACGGATTGCTATTGCGCGTGCCATTTTGCGCAATCCGAGTATTCTCATATTGGATGAGGCTACCAGTTCGCTCGACACTGCCAGCGAGCAGCAGGTGCAAACGGCCCTCGACTACCTGATGCAGGGCCGCACTTCGCTGGTGATAGCGCACCGGCTCAGCACGATCCGCAATGCAGACCGCATCCTGGTGCTTGACCAGGGCCGGATTGCCGAAGCCGGTAACCACGAAGCCTTGATGGCCAGGCCGGATGGCTTATACCGCAAGATGTACGAGTTGCAGGAGCAGGATTAAGCTATTGCTGAATGCTTTGCACAATCAAGTGCAATCCTGTTTCTGAAGTATTAATCAGTTAGCCAGCACCGGGCTCAGCCATTTCTCTGCTGTTTCCAGGCTCCAGCCTTTGCGGCGGGCGTAGTCGGCCAGCTGGTCTCGACCGATTTTACCGAGCCCGAAATAACGCGCTTCCGGATGGGCGAAGTACCAACCGCTCACCGAGGCAGTAGGCAGCATAGCCATGCTTTCCGTAAGCTGCATGCCCAGGGTCTTTTCGGCTTCCAGCAGCTGGAACAGCGTTGTTTTCTCGGTGTGATCCGGGCAGGCAGGATAGCCGGGAGCCGGGCGGATGCCGCGGTATTTCTCGCGGATCAGTTCGTGGTTGCTGAGGTTTTCATTTGGCGCATAGCCCCAATACTTTTTCCGCAGTTGCAGGTGGAGGGTTTCAGCAAAGCTCTCCGCCAGGCGGTCGGCAATGGCTTTGGCCAGGATGCTGTGGTAATCGTCGTGGTCTTTTTCGTAGGCTTCGACGATTGCATCCAGACCGATACCGGCTGTCACAGCAAAGCCTCCAAGGTAATCGCCATCCGGTGAGAGGTAATCGGCGAGACTCAGATTGGGAATACCGTCGCCCATTTTCCGTTGTTGGCGCAGGAAATGGAAGCGGGTGATTTCGGTTTCGCGCGTGGCATCGCTGTAAACAATGGCATCTTCTCCAT
>Ga0315902_10004660_pt1 | contig 19680 bp, 17 predicted proteins | sample LakEriMetagenome_9_FD_203523 | JGI IMG/M metagenome (GOLD analysis project Ga0315902, IMG submission 203523) | Freshwater fungal communities from buoy surface, Lake Erie, Ohio, United States - Buoy 12 MA117 | ecosystem: Environmental > Aquatic > Freshwater > Lake > Lake biofilm | place: USA... | reverse complement strand
GCCGGCGTGGGTGAGCGCACCCGCGAGGGCAACGACTTCTATCACGAGATGGCCGATTCAGGCGTCGTGAACCTGGAGAACCTGGCCGAGTCCAAGGTGGCCATGGTCTACGGCCAGATGAACGAGCCCCCGGGCAACCGCCTGCGCGTGGCGCTGACGGGCCTCACCATCGCCGAGTCGTTCCGCGACGAAGGCCGGGACGTGCTGTTCTTCGTGGACAACATCTACCGCTACACCCTGGCCGGCACCGAGGTGTCCGCGCTGCTGGGTCGTATGCCGTCGGCCGTGGGCTACCAGCCGACGCTGGCCGAGGAAATGGGCCGCCTGCAGGAGCGCATCACCTCCACCAAGGTGGGCTCCATCACCTCCATCCAGGCCGTGTACGTGCCGGCTGACGACCTGACCGACCCGTCGCCCGCCACCACCTTCGCCCACCTGGACGCCACCGTGGTGCTGTCGCGCGACATTGCCGCGCTGGGCATCTACCCCGCCGTGGACCCGCTGGACTCCACCAGCCGCCAGGTCGACCCCAATGTCGTGGGTGAAGAGCACTACTCCACCACCCGCGCCGTGCAGGCCACTCTGCAGCGCTACAAGGAACTGCGCGACATCATCGCCATCCTGGGCATGGACGAGCTGTCTCCCGAGGACAAGCTGGCCGTGGCCCGCGCGCGCAAGATCCAGCGCTTCCTGTCGCAGCCCTTCCACGTGGCCGAGGTCTTCACGGGCTCGCCCGGCAAGTACGTGCCGCTGAAGGAGACCATCCGCGGCTTCAAGATGATCGTGAACGGCGAGTGCGACCACCTGCCCGAGCAGGCCTTCTACATGGTTGGGACGATCGACGAAGCCTTCGAAAAGGCGAAGAAGATTCAATAACCGGCGCGTACGAGCGAGGGACCCCGCATGGCCACCATTCACGTCGACGTCGTCTCTGCCGAGGAGAGCATCTTCTCGGGCGAGGCGAAGTTCGTCGCGCTGCCGGGCGAGAACGGCGAGCTCGGCATCCTGCCGCGCCACACGCCGCTGATCACCCGCATCAAGGCCGGCGCGGTGCGCATCGAGCGGGCCGACAACGGCGAGGAGGAGTTCGTCTTCGTCGCTGGCGGCATCCTCGAGGTGCAGCCGGGCACGGTCACCGTGCTGGCCGACACCGCCATCCGCGGCCACGACCTCGACGAGGCCAAGGCCAACGAGGCCAAGAAGGCGGCTGAGGAGGCGATGAAGAACGCCAAGAGCGACATCGACCTGGCGGCTGCGCAAAGCGAGTTCGCGGCCATGGCTGCACAGTTGGCCGCCATCGCGAAGCTGCGCAAGAAGTAGCGCGTCCGCAACCCCGCCGCACGCCCGCCAGGCCCGCCCTCGCGGGCGTTGTCTTTAGAAGGTCCCCATGGAAGTCAGGCTCGACAAGCGCTTCGAACTCGATTGCCCGGCAGAGGCTGCCTGGGCAGTGCTGTCGGACGTGCGCGCCGTGGGCGGCTGCATGCCCGGCGCCCAGGTGACCACCCAGATCGACGAGAACCGGTACGCTGGCACTTTGCGCACCCGCATCGGCCCGGCGTCGATGCAGTTCGCGGGTGAGATCGAGGTGCTGTCGCGCGACGACTCGCGGCGCGCCTTGGGCCTGCGCGGCAAGGGCGCAGACCGTGGGGGTTCAGCGGCGTCGATGACGCTGGAGGCCGCCATCGAGGACGGCGCTGCACCTGGCACATCGGTGCTGGCGGGGCAGGCCTGCGCGGACGTCAGCGGCAAGCTCGCACAGTTCGGCAGCCGCCTGCTCGTGCCGGTGGCCGATGCCATGCTGGAGCAGTTCGCCGAGCAGTTCAAAGCCGCTGCGGCGGCGCGGGCGGCGGCCGAGGCTTCGCCAGTGCAAGCATGGCAAGCATCGCAAGCGCCCCATGCGCCCCATTCTCCGCATGCGTCGAATGGCTCGCCCGTGGAGCCCCCAGCGCTGCCAGCGCAGCCGCAAGCAGCCGAAACCGCACTGGCTGCTGCTGAAGCTCCGGCGACAGCCGCAGTCCCGCCTGCCCCCGCCGCCACGCCAACGGCTGCGGCTTCGGTTCAGGCCCCCACTCCCGCCCCCGTGCGCGAACTGCACCTGCTGCCGCTGCTGTGGTCGGCGTTCAAGCGCTGGCTGGCAGCGCGCATGGGACGACAGTGAGCTCCGCGGAGGCGGCCACCGTCGCCCCGCCAGCGGTCGCCGGCCTCGTGCTTGCCGCCGGGCAAGCCGCGCGCATGGATGGCCGACCCAAGCCCCTACTCGAGCTCGATGGCCAGCCGCTGGTGCGCCGGCTGGTGATGGCGATGGCCGACTGCGGCCTGTCCCCGCTGCTGGTGGTGGCCGGTGCGCTGGCCACTCCCGTGGGTGCGGCCCTGCACGGCACCCCGGCGCGCGTGGTGCTGCAGACCGACCCGCAGGCTGACCTCATCGGATCGCAGCGCCTGGGTCTGTCGGCCTTGCCTTCGCACAACGAGGCGGTGCTCATCGCGCTGGCCGACCAGCCGCTGGTGGACGCGGCCGCGCTGCGCGCCCTGCTTGGGCGCTGGACTGAGCGGCCCGCCGGCATCGACCTGATCTACCCGCGCGTGGCGGGCGAACCCGGCAACCCGGTGGTGGCCGGCGCCCGCGCCGTGCGCGAGGTGCTGGCCAGCGACGCAAGAGTGGGCTGCAGGCAGTGGCGCGAGGTGCATCCCGAGCGTGCGGCCGCATGGGACACCGACCACCCCGCCTACCTGATGGATCTGGATACTCCGCAGGACCTGGAGCGGTTCACCCGGCTCACCGGCCACGTGCTGCACTGGCCTGACGGCGGCTAAAGCGGCTGAGCCCGTTCGGCCGGCGCGTCGGGTTTCGCCGGCGCGGCAGCCGAGTCTGGTTGGAGGGCCGGCGCCTCAACCCTGCGCGATATGCGGCCGATTGGGCAACTCGTTCGGATTGGCCTCGCCTGCTGCGCTCGCGAAGTGCTGCAGCATGAGCGCCTCCACCGCGTCGATGGCCTGCATCAGCCCGGCCTCGAAGCGTCCGGCGCGGAACTCCTGGCGCATGGCGGCGACGATGCCGTTCCAGTGTCCGGGCGGCACGTGCCGGGCGATGCCGCGGTCGGCCACGATCTCGATGGCGTGGTCGGCCAGCAGCAGGTAGATCAGCACCCCGCTGTTGTGCTCGGTGTCCCACACGCGCAGCTTGCCGAACATCGTCACCGCGCGTTCGCGGGCCGTGGCGCGGCGCCACAGATAGCTCAGCGGCAGGCCGGCCTCCACGCACACGCGGATCTCGCCGCCGTGCGACTGTTCGCTGCGGGCGATGCGCTGCTCGATGCGCTGCAGCGCCGATGCGTCCAGCGCCCGCCGGGTGTCGGTCTCGTCCCACCAGCGGTGGCGCAGCAGCCGGCGCCAGCGGCTGCCGTGACGTGCGGCCTGTGTCGAAGCCCGTGACGTGTCCATCACCAGTCTCCCCCTGCGCCACCGCCGCCGAAGTCGCCGCCGCCGCCGGAGGAGAAGCCCCCGCCGCCGCCGAAACCGCCGAAACCCCCTGAGCTGCCTGACCCCGCGCTCCAGCCCCCGTCACCGAAGACGATGGGCCCGCGGCCGCTGCGCCGGCCCGCGCGCCGCAGCGTGGAGCTCATGCCCACCACGCCCACCAGCACCAGGGCCACGAGGCCTGCGCCCACGCCCAGCCACACGCTGTGCGTCAGCCACCAGCTCGCGCCGCCCGTGCCCGCCGCGGTGAGCAGGGACCCCATGCGACGCCCGAACAGCCCGCTGAGCACCGCGCCGACCACCGGCACGGCGACGAAGAAGAACATCAGCAGCTCTTCCGTCTGCACGCCGTCGTCTTCGGCCGCAGCGGGCGGCTTGAGGCCCTCGCCGCGGATGCGCTCGATGAGACGGTCCACGCCGCGGTCCAGGCCGCCGTACCAGTCGCCCTGCTTGAAGGCCGGGCTGATCACGTCGCGCACGATCTGCCTCGCGGCCAGATCGGGCACCGCGCCCTCCAGCGCCTTCGCGGGCGCGATCCACAGCCGCCGGTCGTTCTTCGCTACCACCACCAGCAGGCCGTCGCCCACGTCGCGGCGGCCGATCTTCCAGGTCTCGCCGACGCGTTGCGTGTAGGCGGCGATGTCCTCGGGCTGGGTCGTGGGCACCAGCAGCACCACGATCTGCGGCCCGGCCTGCGCCTCGAAGGCCGCGAGCTTGGCCTCCAGCCCCTCACGCTGTGCGGCCGACAGCGTGGCCGTCTTATCGATGACGCGCGCCGTGAGGGCCGGCACCGGCAGCGGCTCCTGCGCCCGCACGGGGCCGCTGAACAGGGCGACCAGACCCCAGATCGCCAACAGCTTGACGGCCAGCAGCAGGCCCCAGAACGCCGTGACGCGCAGCCGCCGCCCTGCGGCCGCGAGGCCAGGCAGCGGCCGACGCGCAGCCGCCGGTGCAAAGCCGTCGAAGGGGCGCATCGGTACCCTTCAGCCCGTCACAAACCTTGGCTTCGTCACTTCGACGCCGCGGGCGCCGGGGCGGCGGGCTTGCCGAAGTTCACCGTCGGCGGGGCGGAGATCGCGGCCTCGTTGGCCACCGTGAAGCTGGGCTTGACCGCGTAGCTGAAGACCATGGCCGTCAGGTTGGACGGGAACTGCCGCACCAGCACGTTGTACTCCTGTACCGCCTTGATGTAGCGGTTGCGGGCCACGGTGATGCGGTTCTCGGTGCCCTCGAGTTGCACGCGCAGGTCCTGGAAGCCCTGGTTGGCCTTCAGGTTGGGGTAGTTCTCGCTGACCATCAGCAGCCGCGACAGGGCGCTGGAGAGTTCGCCCTGCGCCTTCTGGAAGCGGTCGAAGGCCTGTGGGTCGTTCAGCGTCTGCGGTGTGACCTGGATGGAGGTGGCGCGCGCGCGCGCCTCGACCACCTTGGTCAGCGTCTCCTGCTCGAAGTCGGCCTCGCCCTTGACCGTGGCCACGATGTTGGGAATCAGGTCGGCGCGCCGCTGGTACTGGTTGAGCACCTCCGACCAGGCCGCCTTGGTCTGCTCGTCCAGGGTCTGGAACTGGTTGTAGCCGCAGCCTGTCAGCAGCACCGTGGCGGCCAGCAGCAGGGGGGCGAGGAGACGGCGGATCATGGTGAGGTCCTTTCTGGGGTCAGGCGGCGCGATGGCGCGGGCGGCAGGTAGATGGGGCCGGATGCCCCAGTTCAAGCGTGTGTCCAGCCTGCAACGGGCTCACGCCACCCCCAGGCACACGCCCAGGCCGCGAGCCGCGTCCAGCAAGGGATGGTCGGTGGGCACCAGGCGCACGCGCCCGGCCACCTCGGCCAGCGGCACGCTGACGCAGGCATCGGCCTGCAGCGCGACCATCTCGCCGTGGCGGTGCTGCACCGCCAGACGCGCGGCCGCGTGGCCGAAGCGCGTGGCCAGCACGCGGTCGAAGGCGGTGGGGGTGCCGCCACGCTGCACGTGGCCGAGCAAAGTGCAGCGCACCTCGCTGGACAGCTGCGGCTCCAGCATGGCGCGCAGGCGCTCGCCCACCCCACCCAGGCGCAGCGGGTCGGGGCTGTCGGCCAGGGTCCGGGCCACGGTCATAGCCCCGCCGGCCGGCGCCGCGCCCTCGGCAATGCAGATCAGCGTGCTGCCGTCTCGGCCAGGCCGGCCGTCGCTTTCCCGCTGGCGGCAGTGCTCCAGCACGAGTTGCGGGTCGAAGGGCAGCTCGGGCAGGAGGATCACGTCCGCGCCGCCGGCAATCCCGCCTTCCAGCGCGATCCATCCCGCGTAGCGGCCCATGGTCTCGACGATCATCACCCGCCCGTGGCTGCGCGCCGTGGTGCGCAGGCGGCCCAGGGCCTCGGCCACCACCGCCACCGCGCTGTCGAAGCCGAAGGTGCGCTCGGTCAGCGCCAGGTCGTTGTCGATGGTCTTGGGCACGCCGATCATCGGCAGCCCCAGCGCGTGCAGCCGCGAGGCGATGCGCATGGTGCCGTCGCCGCCGATGGCCATCACCGCGTCCAGGCCGGCGTCGCGGGCGGTCTTCAGCACCTCGGCCGAGCGGTCGCCGCCGCCGCAGGCGAAGTCCTGGAAGGGATCGGCCCGGTTGTGGGTGCCCAGGATGGTGCCGCCCTGGTCGAGGATGTCGTCCACGTCGGCCGCCGACAGCGGGCGCATCTGCCCCCGCATCAGGCCGAGAAAACCTCGCTCGATGCCGGTGACGCACGCTCCGGCGCTCAGCAGTTCCAGCGTGGCCGCGCGGATGACCGCGTTCAGGCCCGGGCAGTCGCCGCCGCCGGTCAGGATGCCGATGTGCATGGGCCCGGATTGTGCGGCGCGGCCAGGGTCGCTGCGCCTGAGGCGGCGCAAGCCGGGGCGGTGGAGATAATCCCGCGATGTTTGCGCCGCTGCTCAACGACACCTTCCTGCGCGCCTGTCTGCGCCAGCCCACGACCCACACGCCCGTATGGCTGATGCGCCAGGCCGGGCGCTACCTGCCGGAGTACTGCGCCACGCGGGCCAAGGCGGGCAGCTTCATGGGCCTGGCCACGAATGTGGACTACGCCACCGAGGTGACGCTGCAGCCGCTGGACCGCTACCCGCTGGACGCGGCCATCCTGTTCAGCGACATCCTGACCGTGCCCGACGCCATGGGCCTGGGCCTGAGCTTTGCGCAGGGCGAGGGCCCGCGCTTCGCCCACCCGGTGCGCGACGAGGCGGCCGTCTCGGCGCTGCAGGTGCCCGACATGGAGAAGCTGCGTTATGTGACCGATGCCGTGACCTCCATCCGCCGGGCACTGAACGGCCGGGTACCGCTGATCGGCTTCTCCGGCAGCCCCTGGACCCTGGCCTGCTACATGGTCGAGGGCGCGGGCTCGGACGACTACCGCCTGGTGAAGTCCATGCTCTATGGCCGGCCTGACCTGATGGAGCGCATCCTGGAGGTCAACGCGCAGGCGGTGGCGGCCTACCTGAATGCGCAGATCGACGCGGGCGCCCAGGCGGTGATGGTGTTCGACAGCTGGGGGGGCGTGCTCGCCGACGGCGCCTTCCAGCGCTTCAGCCTGCGCTACACGCAGCAGGTGGTGGACGCGCTGCAGCGCGAGAAGGACGGCCAGCGCATCCCTGTCATCGTCTTCACCAAGGGCGGCGGCCTGTGGCTGGAGCAGATCGCCGACATCGGCGCCGATGTGGTGGGCCTGGACTGGACCGTCAACCTGGGCGCAGCACGTGCGAAGGTCGGCCACCGCGTGGCCATGCAGGGCAATCTGGACCCGAACGTGCTGTTCGCCCCGCCCGAGGCGGTGGCCCGCGAGGCCGTGGCGGTGCTGGACAGCTTCGGTCGCCCGCAGCGCGCCGACGGCACCTGGGACGGCCACATCTTCAACCTCGGCCACGGCATCAGCCAGTTCACACCGCCCGATCATGTGTCGGCGCTGGTCGAGGCCGTGCACCGTCATTCGCGCCTCCAGCGGCAGGCCTGATGCGACGGGCCCGAATCGGTGAGTGAGCACTCAGCATCGCACTTATCCCCACCTTCCGGTGTTTCCCGGATGGCGCGGGCACACGCGCGGCAGACCCCTGAAAACGCACGGTCTGTCGTGCAAGTCGTTGAAAGATAAGGGAAATCCGGCCTCGCATTGAGGGTGCTGCCGGCTGCGTCCTCCTGGGAACGGCGCAAGAGGGCAAAGGTTGCCCACAAAGTTGTCCACAGATGGCGCGGTTTCGCAAAAAGTCGTTCCAAAACAAGGGTTTGCGGCCATTTCCTCGACTCCGCATCAGGACTGTGCTTCAAGTGTGATCGACAGTCCCGCGGCCTCGGTGGGGGTGGCGGTCGAGACGCCGCAGCACGCCGGGCTGGCCGGCATCCTCGACTACCGGCTGCCCGCTGCCCTGGCGGCCGAGGCGCTGCCCGGCACCCTGGTGCGGGTGCCGCTCGGGCGGCGGCAGGTGGCTGGCATCGTCTGGGACCGGGCTGTCGACGCCGAAGAGGTGCCCGCTGAGCGCCTGCGCGACGTGACCGAGGTGCTGTCGGCCCTGCCGCTCCTGGGTGCCGCGTGGCGGCAACTGGTCGCGTTTGCCGCCGCCTACTACCAGCGCTCGGTGGGCGAGCTCGCCCTGTCGGTGCTGCCGCCGGCGCTGCGCGATCTCGACGCGGTGCAGTTGGGGCGCCGTCTGGAACGCTTGCGGCGCGCGGCGGCCAAGGGGTTCGCCGGCAGTCCGCCCGCTGCCGGTGACCCCACCGCCGCCTCGACCTCCGACCCGCCGCCCGAACTGACGCCCGAGCAGGCCGCGGCGCTCGGCCCCCTCATCGCCCAGTTGGACGCGGCAGAGGCGGGAACTGCGGACGACGCCCTGCCGCCTTTGCTGCTGCACGGCGCCACCGGCAGCGGCAAGACCGAGGTCTACCTGCGCGCGGCCGAGCGCGCCTTGCAGGCCGGGCGCCAGGTGTTGCTGCTGGTGCCCGAGATCAACCTGACGCCGCAGTTCGAAGCCCGGCTGGCGCAACGCTTCCCGGGGCGCTTGCTGGTCGCGCTGCACAGCGGCCTGACCCCGGCGCAGCGCCTGAAGCACTGGCTGCTGGCCCACCTGGGGCAGGCCGAACTCGTGCTGGGCACCCGTCTTGCGGTCTTCACGCCCATGCCCCGGCTCGGGCTCATCGTGGTTGACGAGGAGCACGACCCCTCCTTCAAGCAGCAGGAAGGTGCGCGCTATTCCGCGCGCGACCTGGCCGTGTACCGGGCGCACCTGGAGCGGGTGCCGGTGGTGCTGGGCTCGGCCACGCCCTCGCTGGAGAGCTGGCACCGCGCCGCCCAGGGCCGCTACCGGCGGCTGGCGATGCCGGCGCGCATCGGCGGCGCGGCCATGCCCGAGGTGCGCCTGCTGGACATGAATCGCCTGCCGCGCGTGACGGGCGAGCCCCCTCCGGCGCTGGCGCCACCGCTGCTGAGGGCGATCGAGGAGCGCATCGCGCGCGGCGAGCAGAGCCTGCTGCTGCTGAACCGCCGCGGCTACGCGCCGGTGCTGCACTGCGGCGCCTGCGCCTGGAAGAGCCAGTGCGCCCACTGCAGCGCCTGGCGCGTGTTCCACAAGGTCGACCGCACGCTGCGCTGCCACCACTGCGGCTACACCGAGCGGGTGCCCCGGGCCTGCCCGGAGTGCGGCAACCTGGACATCGCCCCCATAGGTCGCGGCACCGAGCGGCTGGAGGAGCAGATGGCCGTCCTGCTGCCCGGTGCGCGCGTGGCGCGCATCGACGCCGACACCACGCGGCTGAAGGGCTCTCTGGACGCGCAGCTGGCCGCCGTGCACGACGGTGGCGTGGATGTGCTGGTGGGCACGCAGATGGTGGCCAAGGGCCACGACTTCCGTCGCATCACGCTGGTGGCGGCCGTCAATCCCGACGGCGCCCTGTTCGCCAGCGACTTCCGCGCCGCCGAGCGCCTGTTCTCGCTGCTGCTGCAGGCGGCAGGCCGCGCAGGCCGCGATGCCGGCGCCGGCACAGGCAGCCAGATGTGGTTGCAGACCTGGCACCCGCAGCATGCGCTGTATGCCGCGCTCAAGGGCCACGACTTCGAGGCCTTCGCCACTCGGCAGCTCGAGGATCGGCGGCTGGCGGGGCTGCCCCCCTACACCCACCTCGCGCTGCTGCGCGCCGAGGCCCGCGAGCCGGGCCCGGCCACCGACTTCCTGCGTGCGGCCTCTGACGCGGCGGCGGTGAGCCCCCTGGCGGCGGGCGTGACGCTGTACCCGCCCGTGCCCGCCCCGATGGCGCGGGTGGCCGATGCCCACCGCGTGCAGATGCTGCTGGAGGCGCCCACGCGCACGGCGTTGCAGCGCCTGCTGGCGCAGTGGGTACCGGGGCTGCACGCCCTGCGCACCCAGCACCGCGGCGTGCTGCGCTGGGCGGTGGACGTGGACCCGCTGGCGATCTGACCGGGTCAGCGCACCGGCTGCACGTCGAAGGCCCAGACCAGCAGCGTGAAGGTTGCGAAGGCCGCCACCGTGCTGGCCATGATGATGCGCGCCACGCGGCCGTTGTCGGCCCCGTAGCGCTCGGCCAGCAGCGACACATTGCTCGCGCTGGGCAACGCCGCCACGAGCGTGATCACCAGGATCTGGAACCCGCTCAGCGGCGCCCCCAGCGCCCGCGCGACCCCGGCGGTGCACAGCACCAGCACCGGGTGCAGCACGAGCTTGATGGCCGCCACCGGCAGGTAGCGCGAGGGCGGCGTGCGCCGGCTGGCGTGCTGACCGGCACGCCACAGCACCGTGCCGATGGTGAACAGCGCCACCGGCGAGGCGGCGTCGGCCAGCATGCGCACGACCGACTCTGCCGGCCCCGACAGGCGCAGGCCCGACATCGAGCTGGCCGCGCCCAGCGCGATGGCCCAGGGCAGCGGGTTGCCCAGTGCGCCCTTGAGCGCGCGCCCCACCGCCGCCCGCGCGCCCTGACCCGAGGCGTCGTGGGCCTGGGCCAGGCCGATGCACAGCGAGGTGGTGACGAAGATGTCCACCAGGATGGTGCAGATCGCCGGCCCTGCCGCTGCGGGCCCCAGCAGCGCCACCAGCAGCGGCACGCCCATGAAGCCGGTGTTCGGGAAGGCCGCCACCAGCGCGCCGAACGCCCCGTCCTTCAGGTGGGTGTGGCGGTCCACGGTGACCGCCACGGTGAAGGCGACGATCACCAGCGCGCACAGCAGCCAGGTGCCCAGGAGGGCGGGGTTGAGCAGCTGCAGCACCGGCGTCTCGGCGCCGAAGCGAAACAGCATGCACGGCAGCGCGAAGTACAGGACGAAGGTGTTCAGGCCCGGGATGGCGCTCTCCGGAAGGATCTTCTGCCGGCCGGCGAGATAGCCGCACAGCACGAGCGCGAAGAAGGGGGCGGTGACGAAGAGGACGGCCTGCATGCGAGGCGCAGTATCGCAACGCGGTACTCGGGGCCGTCCGTCCGACACTCGCCCCCGCTGCGCTGCAGCCCGTCGCGCCATCAGGCCATTGATCGCACCACACCCGCGTTGCAGCGCTCGCAGCCGACAATCCGCGGCGCCGTGGGTGGGACGACGGCATCGATGACGAGGAGCGGCCGATGGCAGCAGAACGCAAGGGGTGGGTGCGCAGGATCCTGGGCGCCGTGTGGTGGGGCATCGACGGCACGCGCCGTGTGGTGGTCAACCTGCTGTTCGCCGCCATCGTGGTGGCCGTGGTGGCCGCGGCCGTGTCCGGCGGCCCGCCGGCGCTGAAGGAGCGCACCGTGCTGGTGATGGACCTGTCCGGGCGGCTGGTCGAGCAGCGGCCCGGCAGCACGCGCGATGCCGTGCTGAGCCAGGTCCAGGGCGAGGACGACGACCACGTGGTGCTGCGCGAGGTCATCGCCGCGCTCGACGCCGCGGCGAAGGACCCGAAGATCGAGCGCGTGCTGCTGCTGCCCGGCGAACTCTCCGGCGGCGGCCTGCCCGCGCAGCGCGAGGTGGCGCTGGCTCTGGAGCGGTTCAAGGCCGCAGGCAAGGAGGTCATCGCCTGGGCGACCGGCTACGACCAGCGGCAGTACTTCGTCGCCGCGCACGCCAGCCAGGTCTACGTGCACCCCATGGGCGGGGTCATGGTGCAGGGCTACGGGCGCCTGCGCAACTACTACCGCGACGCCTTTGACCGCCTGGGCGTCAGCGCCAATGTCGTGCGCGCCGGCAAGTACAAGAACGCCGGCGAGCCCTACTTCACCAACGCGCCCTCGAAGGAGACGCTGGAAAGCGAGGCGCTGCTCTTCGACGCCATGTGGGTGCAGTGGACCGCGGCGGTGGAGAAGGCGCGTCGCCTGGAAGCGGGCGCGGTGATGAAGGGCGTGGATGCGCTGCCCGGATCGCTGCAGGCGGTGGGCGGCGACATCGGACAGCTGATGCTGCAGCTCAAGCTCGTGGACGCGCTGAAGACCCGCGACGAGATCGACGCCCTGCTGCGCGAGCGCGGTGTGGTGGAGGACAAGGGCGGCAAGGGCCAGAAGAGGGCCACCTTCCGCCAGGTGGGCTGGCGCGACTATCTTGCGCGGCAGAAGGCCGCGCCCACAGGCGATGCCGTGGGCGTGATCGTGGCCGAGGGCGAGATCGGCGATGGCGCGGCGCCGCCTGGGCGCATCGGGGGACGCTCGACGGCCGAACTGGTGCGCCGCGCCCGCGAGGACGAGGGCATCAAGGCGGTGGTGCTGCGCGTGAACTCGCCCGGCGGCAGCGCGCTGGGCTCGGAGATGATCCGCCGCGAGCTCGAGCTCACCCGCGCCGCCGGCAAGCCGGTGGTCGTGTCCATGGGCGATCTGGCCGCCTCGGGCGGCTACTGGATCTCGATGGCGGCTGACGAGGTCATCTCCGACCCGGCCACCATCACCGGCTCCATTGGCGTCTTCGCCATGCTGCCCACGGCGCAAGGGCTGGTGGACAAGCTCTCGGTGCGCACCGGCGGCCACGGCACCACCTGGCTGGCCAATGCCTATGACCCGCGCAGAGCCCTGGACCCGCGCTTCGAGGCCATGGTGCAGTCGGCCATCAGCCGCATCTATGCCGACTTCATCGGCAAGGCCGCAGCGGCGCGCAAGGTCACGCCGCAGAAGATCGACGAGGTGGCGCAAGGGCGCGTCTGGACCGGAGGCCAGGCGCTGGAGCGCGGGCTGGTCGACCGCACCGGCCAGTGGTCGGATGCGCTGAAGGCGGCGCGCACCCGGGGCCAGCTTGCCGATGATGCCCGCGTGGTCTGGCTCGAACGCGAGCCGGGTCGCTTCGACAGGCTCATGGGCTGGTTCAAGTCGGGAGCGGCCGACGTGCTGCGCCGGGCGGGACTCGCGGGCTGGCTGGCCGGCGCTGGGGGCGAGCAGGGCGCTGCCCTGGCCGCAAGCGCCGCCCTGATGCCCGCGGCAGTGACCGACGCGCTGCTGGCCGACCTGTCCTGGCTGGCCGAGGTGGCGCAACGCCGCCAGCCCTACGCGGCCACCGTGCACTGCCTGTGCGCGCCGGTCGAATGAGCGGCGCCGTGAGCCTCGCCCACTGCCCAGGTGCGGCGGCAAGGGGTGCGCACCGATGAGCGTGGACTCGGTGCGCGCCTGGTTCGCCGATCGCGGCGCGGCCGACCTGCCCATTCTGGAGACGGCCGTCAGCACGGCCACCGTGGCCCTGGCGGCGCAGGCCCACGGCGTGGAGCCCGGGCGCATCGCCAAGACGCTGGCCTTCCGGCTGGGCGACGGCAGCGTCATTCTGCTCGTGGCGAGGGGCGACGCGCGCATCGACAACCGCAAGTTCAAGGACGCCTTCGGCAAGGGCCGCATGCTGCCGCCCGAGGAGGTGGCGCAGGTCACCGGTCATCCGGTGGGCGGTGTCTGCCCCTTCGCGCTGGCCAGCGAGTTGCCGGTGTGGCTGGACGTGTCGCTGCGCGACTTCGACGAGGTGCTGCCGGCGGCTGGCTCGCTCAACAGCGCGGTGAGGCTGACGCCTGATGCGCTGCAGCGGCTGACCGACGGACGCTGGGTGGATGCCTGCCAGGGGCCGGTGGCACCGGGTGACGGTGCCGCTGCGGGCGGCGGCGCTTGAAGCTGACCGAAAGGCTCAGCCGCGGGCCTTGCGCCACGCGGTGAGGGCCTCGACGGTCATGGGCTTGGCAAAGAAGTAGCCCTGGCCGTAGGTGCAGCCGGCCTCGCGCAGGGCCTGCGCGCAAGGCCCGTCCTCGATGCCCTCGGCCACGGTGCTCATGCCCATCCACCGCGACAGCTCCAGCGCCAGCTTGACGATGTGCAGGCTGCGGTCGGCACTGAGCATCTGGCTGACGAAGGCGCGGTCGATCTTCAGGCAGGAGAACGGCAGGTCCTGCAGGTAGCTCAGGCCGGCGTAGCCGGTGCCGAAGTCGTCCAGCGCAATGCCCACCCCGGCCTTGCGCAGGGTCTGGGTCACCTCGGTGACGGGCCCCAGATTGCCGATGATGGTGGTCTCGGTGAGTTCGATGCGCAGCTCCGGGGGGGCCATCCCCGCCTTCTCCAGCCGCTCCAGCACCGACTCGGCCAGGCCCTCCACCGAGAGCTCAGGGGCCGAGAGGTTGACGCTGACGAACGGGGCCTCGTCGACTTCGCACAGCGTGCGCAGCGCAGGCCAGTCGACCAGGGCCTGCTGCAGCACCCAGCGCCCGATGCGGTGGATGAGGCCGGTGCGCTCGGCCAGCGGGATGAACTCGTCAGGCCGCACCAGGCCCTGCTGCGGGTGGCGCCAGCGCACCAGCGCCTCGTAACCGGCCAGACGGCCGCTATCGAGCAGGACGATGGGCTGGTAGTGCAGCTCCAGCTGGTTGGCATCGATCGCGTCGGACAGGTCGCGCGACAGCGACAGCGTGCGCAGCGCCGCCGAGTGCAGCGCGTCGCTGCCTTGCAGTCCGCCAGAGCCCTTGCTGGCGCCGTGGCCTGCGGGCGGCAGCGGCAGGGCCGTCGTGCCGTCGGCTGGCGGCTTGGTGGGGCGCTCGCGGCGGATGCGCTCGAGCAGCAGGCGCATCAGGTACTGGATGACCGGGTCGGTGGTGCGCAGCAGTTCATCGACGAAGCTGCGGTCGATGCGCATCAGCACCGTGGGCTCCAGCGTGCGCACCGTGCCCGAGCGGGGCAGGTGGTCGAGCAGGGCGATCTCGCCGAACATCGCCCCGGGGCCCATCACGTCGACCTGGCGGAACTCGCCGTCGATCTGCAGCAGCACCTCCACGCGGCCCGACTCGATGAGGTAGGCCGAGTCCCCCGCGTCGCCGGCGCGGAAGATGGTCGCCTGGCCTTCGTAGGTCTCGCGGGTGAATCTCGAGGTGGCGTTCAGCATGGGGGGGACTCCCGCGGGCTCAGGGGCGCTTTCAGTCTAGCAACCGCAGGCCCCCATGGGCACCCCCGGTTCAAGCGCCCAGCACCCCGGGCCGACCGGCCTCGACCACGTAGCGTGCGAGGCTGCGCACCGCGCTGGCGGGGTCGCGTGGGCGGTCCACGGCGCGCAGGTCGGCCTGCAGCGTGCGCTCGTCGAGTGTGAACAGCACGCTGCCCCGGTGCCGGGAACTGCCGAACAGCAGGTGCGGGTTCTGCGCCACGGTGGCCTCCACCCGGCTGGCCGAGGGGCCGCGGCTGGAGATGGAGGTGCCGCAGAACTCGGCACCCAGGATCGGCGAGCGCGGGTCGTCGTAGTCGGCCTTCAGCTGCCCGACGTAGTGGGCATGCACGTCGCCGCCCAGCGCCACCAGCCCGGGCACGCGGCGGCTGGCCGCGGTCTGCAGCAGGCGCCGGCGGGCGGCGGGGTAGCCGTCCCAGCCGTCGGTCCAGACGGTGTCGCCGCCAGCGGCGTCGCGCCCGGCCAGCCGCGCCATCAGGGTCTGCTGCGCGAGCAGGTTCCAGGGGCGGTCCAGGCTCCAGCCCTCGGCCAGCCACTGCTCCTGCGCGGCGCCCAGCAGCGTGCGCCGCGGCTCCGCCAGGGCCGGGCAGTCGCGCTCGGACACGGTGTTCGAGCCGAAGGCGCGGCCCGGCCGCGGGCAGGCCTGCACATCGCGGTGCTGGCGGTTGTCCAGCAGGTGGATGCGCGCCAGTCGCCCCCAGTCCAGGTGGCCGAAGAGGCGCATCTCGTGCCCGCGGGGGCGCATCGCCTTGGGAAAGGGCATGTGCTCCCAGTAGGCCTGATAGGCCGCGGCGCGCTGGGCCCGGAAGTCGGTGAACAGGCTGCCGCCTTCCAGGCCGGCATAGTCGTTCTCGACCTCGTGGTCGTCCCACACCATCATCCACGGGGCGGCCGCGTGGGCGGCCTGCAGCAGCGGGTCGGCCTTGTACTGGGCGTAGCGGTCGCGGTAGCCCTGAAGCGAGCTCACCAGGCCGCCGGCGACCGGCCGCACCGAATCCACCGCGCTGGCGTACTCGTAGATGTAGTCGCCCAGGAAGAGCACCAGATCGGGGCCGAAGGCGGCCACGTCGCGCCAGGCGGCGTAGTGGCCCGTCTCCAGCCGCTGGCAGCTGGCGATGGCAAAGCGCAGCGTGGCGGCAGCATCCGCTGCGGGCGCCGTGCGTGTGCGCCCTGCCGGGCTGCGCTGGCCCAGCGCCGTGAAGCGGTACCACCAGGGTCGGCCCGCGGCCAGCCCGGTGGGCTCGGCGTGCACGCTGTGCGCCCACTCGGCCGTGGCCTCGTCGATGCCCCGGGCCACCACACGGCTGAAGGCCTCGTCCTCGGCCACCTCCCACTGCACCGGCACCCGCGCCGGCAGGCCCGGGCCGGTGAGCCGCGTCCACAGCACCATGCCGTCGGGCCGCGGGTGGCCCGAGGCGATGCCCAGGGCGAAGCGCTCGGTGTCGGCGGCCCGCGCGTGCCGCAGGAAGGCCGGTGCGGCCGCCGCGGCCGTGCCCAGCAGGAAGGCGCGTCGCTGCGCCCTCACGGCACCAGCGCGAGGAACAGGAAGGCGGCGAAGATCACCAGGTGCACCACGCCCTGCAGCACGTGGGTGCGGCCCGAGGCCAGGGTGATGGTGGACACCGCCACCGTCAGCACCAGCAGCACCAGGTCCTTGGCGCCGATGCCCAGCAGCAGCGGCACACCCATCCACACCGAGGCCATGGCCACGGCCGGGATGGTCAGGCCGATGCTGGCCAGCGCCGACCCATAGCCCAGGTTCAGGCTGGTCTGCAGCCGGTTGGCCGCCGCGGCGCGCACCGCGGCCACGGTCTCGGGCAGCAGCACCAGCAGCGCGATGGCCACTCCCAGCACCGCCTTGGGTGCGCCCGCGGCGTCCAGGCCGGCCTCGATCCCGGGCGACAGCATCTTGGCCAGGCCCACCACCGCCACCAGCGACACCCCGAGCAGAGCGCTGCTTGCCCAGGCCTGGGCCGTGCTGGGCGGCGCGGCGTGGGCGTCGCCGTCGTCGGCGTGCGTCTCGGGCAGGAAGTAGTCGCGGTGGCGCACCGTCTGCACGAAGACGAAGGCCAGCCACAGCACCAGCGCCATCACCGAGGCGAAGGCCAGTTGCGAGGGCGTGTATGTCGGCCCCTCGGAGCTGATGGTGAAGGTGGGCAGCACCAGCGTGAGCGTGGACATCGCGATCAGCGTGGCAAAGCCCGCGTGCGCGCCGGGCACGCGAAACGCCGGCTCGTGGTGGCGCAGGCTGCCCACCACCAGGCACAGGCCGATCACGCCGTTGGCCACGATCATCAGCGTCGAGAAGATGGTGTCGCGCGCCAGCGCGGCTTGATCGGCCCCGCCCGCGACCATCACCGAGACGATCAGCGCCACCTCGATGGTGGTCACCGCCAGGGCCAGCACCAGCGTGCCGTAGGGCTCGCCCACGCGGTGCGCGATCACCTCCGCGTGGTGCACCGCAGCGGTGACTGCGCCCAGCAGGGCCAGCGCACACACGGTGCCCAGAGCCAACCCCACGGGCCACAGCAAGCTGGCACCGAGTACGGCAGCGCAGGCGAAAGGAAGGATCAGGCTCCAGTGGCGCATCGGTCGGGTGTGCAGGGTGCGTTCGTGACGGATCCCATGATGCCAGCCAGGCGAGCCGCGCAGCAGTCGGGCGTACCCGCGTGGCTATGATCCTGCCCCTCATGACCGACGAGGAAGTGATCAGGTCCATCGCCGCGGGCGGCCGGCTGCGAGACGCGGCGGTGGTGGCGCTGTACCGCCGGCATGCGCAGCCCATGCTGCGCTTCTTCGTCCACCAGGGCGCAGGCGCCGACGATGCGCGCGACATCCTGCAGGACACCGTGGTCAAGGTGGTGCGCGGCGCCTGCGGCTTCGACGGCAGGGGCACGGCCCGGGCCTGGCTGTGGCAGGTGGCCCGCCACTGCCTGCTGGACTATCTCGCGCGGCGTGGCACTGCCGGCTCACGCGAGCTGACGCTGGACCCCGAGCAGTGGGACCGGCTGGCCGAGACCGCGGCCGACCCCGCCGCCCGTGACCCGCTGGAGCCGCACGCGGGCGTGTCGGAGCAGGCGATGGTGCAGTGCGTGTCCGCAGGTCTGGCGCAGTTCAGCCGCGAGATGCCCGAGCGGGCTCATGTGCTGAGCCTGCAGATGCAGGGCCTGAGCGTGGAGGCCATCGCCCGGCACATCGGCCGCAATGCGGGCGCCACACGCGAGTACCTCTCGCAGTGCCGCAAGAAGATCCAGCCGTTTATCGCCCACTGCAGGGCATATCTGGAGGGGGCCCGATGACCCGTGACGCAGTAGGCCCTGAGGTGCCGGCCCAGGGCTTCTCCGGCGATGGCGGCGATGCGGCCTGGCTGTCGGCCCTGGCCGGCCGGCCCGACCCCGCGGCAGACCCGGCCGACACCCAACAGGCGCTGGCCCTGCGCCAGGCCTTGCAGGACCGGCACGCCGCGCTGGAGCAGGCGGTGCCCCGTGCCGACGAGGCCCTCTTGCAGACGCTGCGCTTTCGCCTGCGCCGCGAGGGCCTGGATGGCGCTTCGGCGTCAGGCCGACTGCCCCTGTGGGGCCTGGCCGCGACCGTGCTGTTGGGAGTGGGGGTGCTGCTGCAACTGGACGGCGCGTTGCGCGAGCAGGTCCAGGCCACCGACACGCTGCGCGGCGGATCGCCTCACGTGGTGGAACTGCGGGTCGCCGCTCCTGAGCAGGCGCTGGCGGAGTGGCTGAAGGCCTTGCCACCGCAGGCGGCCCCCGTCATCCGCCGTTTGCCGGACGGCCGCATCGAGCTGGACCTGGCGGCGGACCCCGCAGTGCTGGATGCGCTGGCGGCCAGGCGCATCGACCCCACCGTCCGCTCGGGCCGCGTCGTGCTGGTGCTGCGGCGCGCGCAGTAGGCTGCGGCGCGGGCCCGGCCCCGCCTACTTCCAGTTGCCCATCAGGATGAACGGCGCCCAGTAGAAGGGGTGGCTGTAGCGCGCCTGCGTTCGCAGACCCAGCTGCGCCTGCCGCAGCGCCTCCACCTTGGCCAGGCCCTGCGCCTCGCGCAGGCGGTAGGTGTCGGCCATGAGCACGGCGGTGCTCTGGTCGGCCACCGACCACAGTGTGGCCAGCACTGCCTTGGCGCCCTGCTGCTGGGCGATCACGCCGAAGCCCTCGATCTCGCGGCCGCGCTCGTCGCGCCCGCCGCCCAGGCCCGTCTCGCAGGCCGACAGCGTGAGCAGGTCCACCTGGTCGAAGCGCAGGTTGCGCTGGCGCAGATCGGCCAGCGTGAGCTGTGAGCCGTCGCCCATCAGCAGGAAGGAGTTGGCTTCCGTGCCCGGGCTGAAGCGGAAGTGGCTGGCCAGGTGCATCACCGCGAAGCGTCCCTGGCTGACCTCCTCGAGGCGGCGCACGGTGAAGGCCTCGTCCAGGTGCACCTCGCCGGGCATGACGCCGGCTGCGCGGGGCGCGGCTGCAGCCGCCTGGGTGCGGATGATGCTGTCCATCTCCTGCCGCACGCCGGGCAGCGGCTCGAACTCGCCGATACGGCGCGTCACGCCCAGGCCCGCGGCGCGCCATGATCTCGAGACCGCGTCGCGCAGCCGGTCACGGGCCACGCTGGTGTACAGCGGCAGGTTCCAACGATCGATGGCAAAGCGCTGGCCGTCGTGCAGCGCGGCAAAGGGCAGGTAGCGCAGCGATCCATCCAGCGACAGCATCACCGTCTTCACCCCGGCCTGCTCGAGGTCCTGCGCCACCGGCGCGAGCAGCACCCGGTACAGGGCCTGAGCCGCAGGCAGCGGGTCCGACTTGGGGTCGCGCAGCAGCCGGCGCAACT
>Ga0315902_10004659_pt1 | contig 19682 bp, 16 predicted proteins | sample LakEriMetagenome_9_FD_203523 | JGI IMG/M metagenome (GOLD analysis project Ga0315902, IMG submission 203523) | Freshwater fungal communities from buoy surface, Lake Erie, Ohio, United States - Buoy 12 MA117 | ecosystem: Environmental > Aquatic > Freshwater > Lake > Lake biofilm | place: USA... | reverse complement strand
CATTCGTTTATTTTTATAATAAAGAGAATCTTCCCTATAATATTGTTTTTGCGGCGACAGCCGAAGAGGAGATCAGTGGAAAGAACGGGGTCGAGTTTTTATTACCGCAACTTCCAAAAGTTGATTGTGCGATTGTGGGTGAGCCCACTCAGATGCAAATGGCAGTTGCAGAAAGAGGACTACTTGTCGTTGATTGTATAGCGAAGGGTATAGCAGGACATGCGGCCAGAGGCGAAGGGAAGAATGCTTTATATATAGCTTTAGATGATATTCAGCGATTAAAAAATCTGTCTTTTGAGAATGAAAGCAGGTTGCTTGGTTCAAACCGCATCACAGCAACAGTTATTGAAACGCCCAATAAGCAACACAATGTTGTACCATCTGAATGTCATTTCGTGCTTGATATCAGGGTAAATGAACTGACCACTTTTGATGAAATGTTGTACATACTTTCTCAGAATATGCAAAGCAAGTTTGAGCCACGCTCTTTGCGCATGAAACCATCTTACATTTCAATCGATCATCCATTGGTAAAAGCAGGATTGCAACTTGGGAAATCGTATTACGGGTCACCTACAACGAGTGATGTGGCACTCATGCCCTTTCCTGCGCTGAAGATGGGTCCGGGCGACAGTGCGAGAAGTCATACGGCAGATGAATTCATTTACATTCAGGAATTACATGAAGGAGTGAAAGGATATATAGAATTTATGGAAACCCTCTTCAACCAACAACCAACAACTAACAACTAACAACTTTTCGATGAAACTCTGGAATAAATCAAATACATCAACAGCCGAATCGGTGGAACGATTTACGGTTGGTCGAGACCGCGAGTTTGACCTTCAACTTGCCCGTTTTGATGTAGAAGGCTCCATTGCGCATGTAACTATGCTTGGTGAAGTGGGCTTGATGACGAAAGAAGAGGTTACGAGTTCAATTGAAGGATTGAAGAAGATTCTTAAAAAGATAGAAGAAGGTTTATTTCAGATAGATGAAGGAGTGGAAGATGTTCATTCGCAGGTGGAGTTTATGTTAACGCAAATGATCGGGGAAACAGGAAAAAAAATTCACACCGGCCGAAGCCGGAATGACCAGGTTGCAACAGACATCAAGTTGTTTCTAAGAGCAGAAATCAAAGAGATAGTTGAAAAAGTAAAATATTTTTTTGATGTCCTTCTGGCGCAAAGTGAAAAGCACCATGAAAAATTACTACCAGGGTATACTCATCTTCAGCTTGCGATGCCTTCTTCAGCCGGTTTGTGGATGAGTGCTTATGCAGAAAGCCTGATTGATGATCTTGAAATGATGACGTCTGCTTATCGGATTGTCAATAAAAATCCGCTGGGGAGTGGTGCAGGATACGGATCTTCTCTACCGCTTAACAGAAAACTTACAACAGAGCTGCTAGGTTTTTCAACCCTGAATTACAATAGCGTATATGCGCAAATGACAAGAGGTAAAACAGAAAAAATAGTTGCTATTGCGTTTGCATCGATTGCAGCTACGCTTAGCAAACTCAGTATGGATTGCTGTTTGTATTTGAATCAAAATTTTGCGTTCATCTCTTTTCCTGATCATCTTACTACCGGCAGCAGCATCATGCCTCATAAAAAAAATCCGGATGTGTTTGAATTAATCAGAGCCAGGTGCAACCGGATACAGTCTGTTCCCAACGAGTTGACCCTTCTTCTTAATAATCTTCCATCAGGATATCACCGTGATTTACAACTAACCAAAGAAATTCTTTTTCCGGCAATCACAGATCTTAAAGACAGCCTGGACATGATTACGCTTATGTTTCAGCATATTGAAGTGAAAGATGATTTATTGAAAGATGACAAGTATAAATATCTGTTTAGTGTGGAGGCGGTGAATCAGCTGGTTGAGCAAGGTTTTAATTTCAGAGATGCATACAGAATGGTTGGCGATGAGATTAACAACGGAGGTTTTGAACGGAAGGAACTGCAACTACATAAGGATTGTTGGCACGAAGGAAGTATTGGGCGTTTGTGTTTACAGGAAATTGCGGAGGAGATGAACAAAATAATTAGTTGTTTTCAATAAAAAACTCCGGTATTTAGCCGGAGTATGTTTTTTATCGCTGCATCAGCCCACCATTTTTTTCAATCGGCGGAACTGTCGCCGTTGAGGAGACTCAAACGATTCGAACAGCTGCTCGAAAAGTGAGCGAAAGGCTCTGGCCAGCGAAAAAGATCTGTTAGAGGTTACGGTTGTTCTCATAACAATTGGATTTAATACTGTAAAGATAAATTTACATACTCCAAAAGTCAAGCGCAAAAACACTACGAAGAAATCGATAAAAATAAAGGAAACCAATTAGTAAAACTATCAAAACAGGAAAATTGAGACTTATTCTTAAAGCGAATAAAACTTAATCTCGAACCCCGTTTATTTTTTTGTCAGCGAACTCGACCATGTTCCTGTTATCGGCACTCCTGAGATATTACCGGAGATGGTTCCCGACTCCGACAAAGTTGTTCCACTGAGCGTACCCGTTCCGGTAAAACTTATCGTTCCGGGCGGATTGGTTGATGTTTCAGTGAAAGGAATGTATGTGTATGTATTTCCGCTGACGACAGCCTTTTGTTCATTGTCAATAATAATCTGATTGGGGTTTGTTTCGTCTTTTTTGATGGTGTGAGTGAGGTCGTCTGTATCTGTAAAATTAGCAGAAGGAACTGTTAGGGTAATAGTTCCGGACCACTCCCCTATAAATTTATCTCTTGGGTCGACCGCAACTTTCTCTTTTGAGCAGGAAACAAAAATGGAAATAAAAACAACTGATAAAAATATACTAAATGATTTTTTCATGGCAAAAGACAATTTATGCTTGTAAAAGTAGGAATTAACCATTTCATATTAATAATTCCCCTTTTTTATTTGCAATATAGTTGCAAAATAGTTTTAATTTTACAAGCTTATGGGATTTCGGATTAACTGGTCGGCTCTTGGTGTAAGTGCTTCACTTATATGTGCAATCCATTGTGCACTTATGCCGTTGTTGGTAACAAGCCTTCCTTTATTTGGAGTCAATCTCATTGAAAATATCTGGGTGGAGATTTCTTTATTGGTGTTTGCTTTTATTGTTGGTTTTTACTCATTATGGCATGGGTACAGAAAACATCATCATCGCATCGTTACACTCTTTATTTTTTCTGCCGGAATCACATTGTTTGTCGTTCATCAGTTTGTAGAGGTACCTTATTACGGTATCACACTGATATTGCCCGGAGTGATTGCTGTTTTAACTGCACATTACCTGAATTATCGTCTTTGCAGAAAAGCCAATCATTGTCATTCTACAGATTGCAACCATGAATAAGTTGATTGCTGCAGTTTGAATCCCGTTTAATGATTATATATGCAAGCATTACGTTGGCTCAGGTATACAGGAATTGCTGAAGGAATTTCATTTCTGATTTTACTTCTTGTAGCAATGCCGCTAAAATATTTTATGGGCTGGCCTTTGGCGGTAAAATATACCGGCTGGGCTCATGGTCTTCTGTTTGTCTTATACGTTGCAATGGCATATTATGTAAAAGAGATACGTAGCTGGCCACTAAAAAGATTTCTGATTGCTTTTTTGGCTGCATGGCTTCCGCTTGGGACTTTCTTGTTCGACAAGCAACTGAAAAAAGAAGAAGAAGGGTTTAAAACAAATTAGATTATGCCTCTTTCCCCTTTTCTCCTACAAACCATTGTTCTTTGTTTTTAAACAGGACGTTAAAAGTTGTCAGTGATCCATAACATCGGGTGATGTATTGCTGGATATTCACTTTTTCTTCATCAGAGAGGTTCTTTGAACTGTTGATGTTTTGTTCGAGTACACGCAGCCGATCGCGCAGCATCACAATTTTGTGAAAGAAATCTTCGATCGGAATTTCCTTGCCTTTTAAGGCAGGATCTGCCGGCTGTAAAATCATTTTCCCTTTTTGCCAACGATCGCCCAAAGGAACGGTTTCTGTGATACCTCCCCAAAGGCGAAGTATCCGCAAAATACTTTTTTCTGTTTCGCTGTGCGTTTCAACTTCTTCTGTTACATTTTCAGGGATGATCTCTTCCAGCTCGCCGTCGGTTTTTTCTACTTCTTTTATACCGTTATTAATAAATGAAATCAGATAGGTTGCATAACGTATTCCAACAATTACACCGGGTCCAAAACGGGTATGCTGTAGTCTGGTACCGATTCCGAGAGTAAGCTGATCCATATTTTAGATTTAAAAAATAAAAATAAGGGAATGTTTTACAACTTGTCTTTCTTTCCTTTGTTAAGTTTCAGGTTCAATACTTCTTTGAAGCATCTAACTTTGCATGCGTAATTTATTTTATGTCTAAAAAACTGATTATTTATATCATCTTTTTCCTGCTTTTGCTGAGCGGATTTTATATTGGTCTTTACGGTGACAACGACATGTGGAGGAAAAAATTACCCAGGATAAATGCGGTTAAGCCATTTGAATTTGTAAACCAGTTGGGAGATACCATTACCAACAGGCATGTGGCGGGCAAGGTACATGTAGTTGAGTTTTTCTTTACTACCTGTAAGGGGATTTGTCCGAAGATGAATGCCAGTATGGAAAACATCGCAAAAGAGTTTGTTTCGGAGGAGGATTTAATTTTTCTGAGTCATACGGTTGATCCGGAGACGGATTCGGTCGGACGACTCAAACATTTTGCCGACTCGCTCAAAATAAACTCATCCCGCTGGTGGCTGCTAACCGGAACCAAAGAAAAGCTTTATGAAGCAGCTCGAAAAAGTTATTTACTCGACAATCAGCAGGATGAAACTGCAGCAATAGAGGATCAGTTTATTCACACACAGCTATTTGCCTTAGTAGACAAAGAAGGATATGTTCGAGGTATTTATGACGGACTGGACAAAAAAGAATTAAAAAAATTATCTGAAGATATTCCAAGGATACTCAGAGAATCATACAGCGGCCCGCGTTTTGTAAATGGTATTTTTCAGAATAATCCGAATTAAGTAAATTGCTAATATGCAAACCGAAATACGCGATTTACTTAAAAAAAATCAACTTAGCATTACGGAAAGCCGTCAACGAATACTAGGCCTTTTTTTAAAAAGTGACGGAGCCCTTTCTCATGCAGACATTGAGAAAAGAATCGCAGATGGTATTGACAGGGTTACTATTTACCGCACACTTCAGATTTTTGAGGAGAAGGGCATTATTCACAACATTCCTTCATCTGACAACACAGTCAAATACGCACTTTGTAAGGAAGATTGTGCAGAAGGACACCATCACGACAATCATGTTCATTTTGTATGTGACAGCTGCTATAAAACTATTTGCCTGGAAGATGTACACGTGCCTGAAGTTAAGCTGCCGAAAGGTTTTTCTCCAAGAGAATCAAATATGGTTGTAAGCGGAGTGTGCAGCGAGTGCTTATGAAAAAAAATTGATAACCATTTGTATATCACTTGCGGTAATTCATCCGAAAACAGAGAACATCTAACTTAAAAAAAATATGGAGGCGTATAAAATACAGATAATTGAAACAATTTTTACTCTCCTTGTTTTTATTATTATTAAATTTTCATTCAGGTATTTTGTCAGGCTTAGAATTATGGATTCTTATTTTAAGAATGCAGAAAGAAAAGATGTACTTAAACTAATCAACCTTCTTCTTCTGGTAGTTGTCTCTCTTGTTATTGTTTCAATCTGGAGTGTTAAGCAGGAAAGCCTTCTCATTTTTGTAAGCTCTCTTCTCACCGTTTTTGGAGTGGCTCTTTTTGCTGAAATGTCCATTCTTTCAAACATCACAGCTTGTCTGATTCTTTTTTTTCATCATCCGATCAAAGTGGGAGACACGATTTCCATTACACATGACGGGAATCAGATCGAAGGAGAGTTAACTGATATAACTTACTTCTTTGTATTTATAAAAACATCAAACCGCGGCTTGCTTACTGTACCGAACGCGGTTTTGCTAAAAAGCTCATTCCTTGTTATTGATAAATCCAACAACAAGCCACAGGGATGATTTGTAAAAAGACAATCATTTTCCTTTTCTGCTGTACTGTACTATTGCAGTCAACCTTTTCACAGCAATATGATTTAGGAAGCTGGAATATTTTAAACCTAAAATACAATAGCAACCAAAAACTAAGTTTTTTCGGGGAGGCACAGTTGCGTTCTTTGAAATTTTATAACAACTATCATTATTATGAGTATAAGGGGGGCTTTAACTACAAACTGAATAAATCTTTTCAGCTGTCACTGGGAGCCGGCTCTTATCAAACCTTCGGAGAGGGAGGAAATTTTGTACGTCCCAAAAACAACAATGAATTCAGGTTGTGGCCACAGTTGATTCTCTTTCAGGAAATAAACAGGTTTAAAATAGAGCAGCGTTACAGGGCAGAATTACGATGGACAAGCAATGGCTACCGTAACCGTTTTCGTTACAGAATTGGCGTGTCATATCCATTTGGAGAAGGGAAACAAGGCTATAAGCCATTTATGATTAGTCTTAGTAATGAATTGTTTTTTACGGATAATGAACCCTTTTTTGAGCGAAATCGTTTGCAGGCCACATTTAATGTTAAGCCATCTAAACCATCTACTATTCAGATCGGGTACTTACACCAGTTTGATTACCGAATTAATGATGAAACAGGAAGAGACTTTTTGGTTGTCGGATTTTTCTATGAATTGTTTAGAAGAAAGGCGATACAAATGCCTGCTGAAACAGAATTAAAAGATTATTGATTATACATAGACAGTTGTTATCCAACTACATCCCGTATTCGCTCAGAAACTTAATACGCATTAATTTCAGTTGTTCCCAACTGTAATTACCATCCTCGAGTTCTTGTTGGGCAATACGAAGATCACTTGTTGTACAGCTTTTGAAATATTCAATGATTTCTTCCTGTTCATATTCGTCGAGCCATTCATTTACAGCATAGTCAAGACGAAGTTTCGTGCCGCTTGCTGTAATGGTTTCCATCTCTTCGAGCATCTCCTCCATTTTCCATCCTTTTGTATTGGCAATTGTTTCAAGAGCAATACGTTTGTCTACATTCTGAATGATAAATACTTTGTCGCCGCTTTTGTTGACTACACTTTTCATTATAAACTCTTCCGGCTTTTCGATTTCATTCTCTTCAACATACTGTGCAATCATGTCAATAAAAGGCTTACCGTAGCGTAACGCTTTTCCTTTACTTACTCCCTGGCATTTTTCCAGTTCAGCCAGTGTGGTTGGATAGAGTGTTGCCATATCCTGCAATGAGTTTTCAAGAAAGATCACAAAAGGAGGAAGTGATTTTTTCTTCGCTTCTTTTTGTCGGAGATCTTTCAACATCTCAAACAACTTTTCATCTGCAGCAGCAGCTCCGCCGGCACTTTCGCCGGATTCATCATCATCTTCGTTTGCCTCTTCGTATAAATTGTTCAGCACAATCGGGAACGATTTTGGCTTTTTGAGAAAAGCTTCTGTTGCTTTAGTGAACTTTAACAAGCCGTATTCCTCAATATCTTTTTGCAGCAAACCCGATAGCAGCATCTGGCGAATTAATGAATTCCAAAAGTGTTCGGGCTGGTGGTTGCCGCTTCCAAATACAGGAAGCTCATCATGGCGGTACATCTTAATTTGAGAAGTGAGCTTGCCGGTTAATACGGGCAATACATACTCGGCAGGGAATCTTTCGTCAAGTGCCTGAACAACCTTCAATACTGCTACGGCTTCATCTTGCGCTTCAATTTTTTCCTTTGGGTGAAGACAGTTGTCGCAACCGCTGCAATTATCTTTCGGGTAAACTTCACCAAAATAATGCATCAGTATCTGTCTACGGCAAACAGAACTTTCAGCAAACGCAACTGTTTCCTGAATCAATTGTGCACCAACTTCTCTCTCACTAAGCGGCTTGTCGCGCATCAGGTGTTCGAGTTTGCTTACATCTTTGTGAGAGTAGTATAAAATACATTTTCCCTCCATGCCATCTCTGCCGGCACGCCCGGTTTCCTGGTAATAATTTTCAATACTCTTTGGAATGTTGAAGTGAATCACAAATCTTATGTCGGGTTTGTCGATGCCCATTCCGAATGCAATGGTGGCAACGATCACCTGCACGTCTTCATTCAGAAACTGATCTTGCCTTTCTGCTCTTAATTTGCTGTCGAGGCCCGCGTGATAAGCAACTGCTTTGATGCCGTTTGCCATCAGCAGATCTGCAAGCTCTTCTGTTGTTTTACGATTTAGTGTATAAATAATGCCGCTTTTCCCTTTGTTCTGGGAAATAAATTTCACAATACTTTTAACGGTCTGTTCTTTTTTGATTTTGGGTTGAATCTCGTAGTACAGATTGGTGCGGTTAAAAGAGGATATGAATATATCCGGATTTCGCAGTCCGAGATTTTTTACAATATCACTTTGCACTTTTGGAGTAGCTGTTGCCGTTAGTGCAATCACCGGTATATCGGGATTGATTTCGTCCATCATTTCGCGCAATCTTCTGTATTCCGGACGGAAGTCGTGTCCCCATTCACTAATACAATGAGCTTCATCAACGGCAAAAAATGAAATTTTGAGATCGGAAAAGAATTCAATGTTTTCTTCCTTGGTGAGGGTTTCAGGCGCAACATAAAGCATCTTAGTTCTTCCGCTTAGCAGATCGTCGTGCACCACACGGGTTTCTTTTTTAGACAAAGTGGAGTTCAAAAAATGTGCTACATCATCTTTACTGCTGTAGCCCCTAACCAGGTCTACCTGGTTTTTCATCAAGGCGATAAGCGGGCTCACGATAATGGCAACACCCTCGCTTACAAGCGCCGGCAACTGATAGCAAAGACTTTTGCCACCCCCTGTGGGCATGATTACAAAAGTATCCCGACCGGCAAGGAGGTTTTTGATCACTTCTTCCTGCGTACCCTTAAAGGCGTTAAAGCCGAAATGTGTATGAAGCGCATCATACAAAAACTCATCAGATACGGTCCCTTTTGCAGTAAGACTGTTTGTTGAATTATTTTTATCGGATATCTCAACTTTTTTCGTTCGAGACGAAGGGTTGACTGTTTTTTTCTTTACGGTACTCATTTCCGGACTCCTCCTGGTTTTGGTTATAAACTTGTAAAATATTCGGCTGCTTGTTGCCGAAACTCGACCTCTAATAATGTCGAAGCGGTGTTTTAAAGGGCAACGAAGGTAAAAAAATTAAGCCCTGCTACCACTTGTAATTCTTTAAAAGACTGCTAAAATCGGTCGGCTCCTTGAATTTACGCTAAATTCTTAGTAAAACAGAGGAAAAGCAAGGAAAAATTGGGGCAAATTCCTGTCTTTTTCTGCTGATTTAGAGTAGGTTTGCCCTCTGATGGAATACCAAAAACCGGCTGATGCGGCTCAACACACCATTCTGCTTGAAGCAGAGGCGATTAAGCAACTGGCTTCTTTGATCACAGAAGACTTTTCGCAGGCTGTAGACTGCATTTTGAAGTCAAAGGGCCGGTTGATTGTCAGCGGCATCGGAAAAAGTGCGGTGATTGCACAGAAAATTGTTGCCACCCTTAACTCCACCGGCACTCCGTCTGCTTACTTACATGCAGCTGACGCCATTCACGGCGACCTTGGTATGATTTTGTCGGATGATGTGGTGCTAATTATCAGCAAAAGCGGAGACACCCCGGAGATAAAGGTCCTCACACAGCTGATCAAAAGCTTTGGCAACCAGCTTATTGCGATGGTTGGCAACCTCTCTTCTTATCTGGCATTACAGGCAAACATGGTACTGAACACAACGGTTAGCCAGGAAGCCTGTCCCAACAATCTTGCGCCAACCAGCAGCACAACGGCTCAGATGGTGATGGGGGATGCCCTTGCTGTAGCGTTGATGGAACAAAGAGGCTTTACCAGTGCTGATTTCGCCAAATTTCATCCGGGCGGCGCGCTTGGTAAGAAGCTATACCTCAGGGTTGCTGATTTGTATATTCAAAATGAAAAACCGCAGGTGCAATCGGATTCTTTACTGAAGGATGTGATTCTGGAAATTTCTAAAAAGAGGTTGGGTATGACTGCGGTGATAGATGAAAAGGGTTTTTTGATTGGAATTATAACGGACGGAGATCTGAGGCGCATGCTTGAGAAAACCACGCAGCTAACAGATATCAGAGCCGATCAGATCATGACACCATCCCCCAAAACCATAGATGCGGACGCTCCTGCAATTGACGCAATGGAGCTGATGCGCGCAAACAATATTACTCAGCTTCCGGTAGTTGTTGATAAGAGATATGCCGGCGTTATTCACCTGCATGATTTGATCAGAGAAGGGATTCTCTGAGTGCAGTAAAGCAAAAATTATTAAGATGACAAAACCTGTATACAGTCCACATTCGGAATCAAGTAATACGCATTCTAATTATTATGTAGCCATCATGGCCGGAGGTATCGGAAGTCGTTTCTGGCCGATGAGCAGGTCTTCTTATCCGAAGCAGTTTCTTGATATTTTACATACCGGCAGAACCTTGATACAATCAACTTATGATCGTTTTCGCCAGTTTATTCCGGAAGAAAATATTTATGTAGTTACCGCGGCTGAGTATACCGAAATAGTTAAAGAACAACTCCCTGAACTTTCTCCACAAAACATTTTAAGTGAGCCTTCGCGGAAAAATACGGCTCCCTGTATTGCTTATATTTCCCACAAGCTGCATCAGGTTAATCCAAATGCCTTGTTGATATGTGCTCCTGCCGATCATATTATTCTTGACGGTCCTGTGTTTACCAAAGTTTGTCTGGATGCCTTTTCTTTTGTAGATCATATAAACGCGTTAGTAACATTAGGCATTAAGCCAACCTATCCAAATACAGGCTATGGTTATATACAACAGGAATCTTTGCCTGTGGCGGATAATATTTTTAAGGTCAAAACATTTACCGAAAAACCCAATTTGGAGCTGGCAAAAACTTTTTTGGCAAGCGGTGATTTTTTGTGGAATGCCGGCATTTTCCTTTGGAGTCTTCGAAGTATTCTCAAGGCCTTTGAAATGTATTTGCCTGAAATGAATGAGCTGTTTGAAACAGAAAAAAACCTTTTTAATACTTTGCAGGAGCAGGAAGCAATAGAGCGTATTTATCCGCAGTGTACCAACATTTCCATTGATTATGGTATTATGGAAAAGGCCGATAATGTGTATATACTTCCGTCTTCTTTCGGCTGGAGCGATCTCGGTACATGGAACAGTGCATGGGAGAATATGGAGAAGGATTATTTTGGAAATGCGGTGGCAGGTAAGAATGTGATGATTATTGATGCCACGAAAAATGTGGTTCATGCAGAAGATCACAAGCTGGTGTTGTTACAGGGGCTTGATGATTTTATTGTTGTAGACACCAAAGATGTTCTGCTAATTTGTAAAAAAGATAAGGAACAGGAGATCAAGGATTATGTAGGCGAAGTGAAGAGAAAGAAAGGGGATAAATATTTGTAATCTTGCATGTTGTTTTAGTTTTACAAAATTAATATTGAAGAAATTTAAAAATTCATATGCAGCTTAACGATACTAAAAACATCTTAATACTTGTATTGTGTGTAGCCCTGGGCGGAGCGCTAACAGCGTTGGTGTTTAATTCACAAAAGAAATCTGACGAGGTAAAAACAGAAGAGGTTATAAATACTGAGAAATCTGATAATAATTCTGTAGTAGATTCAGAAAAAAGAAAAAACCGGGATGAAATCAATCAGCAGGAGAAAGAGGAAGAACTTTTGCCTGAAGAAATTCTAACCCGCGAAGAACTATATGATGTTTATGAAACGTACCTCACTGCATGGAATCAGAAGGACTATTTTACTCAGGCCAGCTTACTTGCACCGGACTTTTCCTATCATGACGATAAAGAGTCGGGAAGTAAAACTGATTATTTACAAAAAAAGAGAAAACTTTTCGACAAGTATCCCTGGATTTCCGTGGAGCCGTCTAATGAAGAAATTAAGGTAAATAAAAATACAGGCTCTGTTACTTATTATCAGCATTACGATTCTCCCAATTATGAGAGCTGGGGAAATAATACCTTTTTCTTTCGCAAAAAAAACGGAGAGGTTTTAATTTATAAAGAAATATTCAGACCAATCAGTCGGAGAAGTAAATAGATACTTCCGCAAAATGAGAGAGGGTTGCGAAGGCGCGAAATTTAAAGCGGAGATATTGTTTAGAAAAAGATTAAATCCGGCACATCATTCTTTATTCTTTGTAAGTGGTAAACCTTTTATATTTTCATTAAAGACGCCATTATCATACACTAAAGTTCCGTTTACAAACGTCTGGGTGATTTTTGTTTGAAATGTTGTTCCTTCTATTGGCGACCATCCGCACTTATATAAAATATTTTCTTTGCTCACTGTCCATTCTGCATTTAAATCAACAATGGTGAGATCGGCCCAATAGCCTTCCCGAATAAATCCTCTTTTTTCAATATTGTAGAGAGTTGCAGGGCTGTGACACATTTTTTCTGCAATTTTTTCCAAAGAGATTTCTCCTAGCTTGTAAAATTCAAGCATGATATTTAAAGAGTGCTGAACCATTGGCGCGCCTGACATAGACTGGAAATAAGGTTTTAGTTTTTCTTCCAGCGTATGTGGGGCGTGGTCAGTTGTAATGATATCAATTCTATCGTCCAGCAACGCTTTTAGAAGTCCTTTTTTGTCTTTTTCAGTTTTGATTGCGGGATTCCATTTGATTAATGTACCCAGTTGTTGATAATCTTTGTCTGAAAACCACAAATGATGAACCGAAACTTCGGTTGTAATATTTTTTTCCTGTAGAGGTATATCGTTTCTGAATAAATGAGTTTCTGCTTCGGTTGTTAAGTGTAATATGTGCAGACGAGCACCATGTTTGTTTGCAAGCTCGATCGCACGCTTTGAAGCCTCGTAACAGGCTTTTTCGCTTCTTATTACCGGGTGATATCCAACCGGTACATCTTCGCCATATTTTTCCCTGAATACTTTTTCATTTTCTTCGATGATCTGTTCTTTTTCGGCATGAATAGCGATGATTGATTTGCAGTTGGCAAAAAGCTTCTCCATTGTTTCGGGGTTGTCTGCAAGCAGATTGCCTTTCTTGGTGAAGTATAGTCCGTCATCTGAAACACCTAATAGTTTTGAGGTGTCGAGTTTAATTACCACATCTAGATTATCACCGTTTACACCAAGGAAAAATCCGAAGTTGGCCAAAGATTTTTCAGCCGCAATTTTATATTTTTCATTTAGGATTTCCATCGTTAACACATTCGGAACCGTATTTGGCATATCGATGAAAGAGGTTACACCGCCTGCAACAGCTGCTTTGCTTTCGCTGTAGAGGCTTCCCTTGTGTGTAAGACCCGGATCTCTGAAATGGACTTGTCCGTCAATGACACCCGGGAATAAATATTTTCCGGAGCCATCTATTATTCGTGTTTGGTCATCGGCATCAACGTCTCCGATTTTTTTAATGATACGGCTTTCAATGAGCAGGTCGGAAACAATGATGCAGCCTTCGTTTACAATACTGATATTTTTGATTAAAGTTTTTTCAGACATTACCGGAAAATATTAAAGGCAAATTTTGGGTTAAATTTTACCGCTGCAAGATATAGATTCCGGCGAATTGATTGATTTTATACCTCTCTGATTAATTAATTCTTAATTCCTCGCCGGTCTTACATACTTTGTGATCTTTAATTATTCCGAATCTGCAAACTAACCAGCAATACTGAGATGTTTTCGCTCAGCCAAAATGCGGATGATCCCTATTAATTAAATTTTAATAAATACTCCAGTTTATTTCCATTGTTTCCTGCCGGGATGTAGGTTTTTGCTTGCCGGTCGTAATCTCTTCAACTCGTTTTTCTGTGTATTGTTTCAGTGTATTAACTTTTAATTCTTTTCCATTATAGAGTTCCATACATTCCAGTACGCTATAAGTAAATGCGCCATTATGTATGGTTGTACCATTTACTCTAATTGCCTCTAATGCGGATTCCTGTCCTCCTGCAGCCGAGATGATTACAGAGCCAGTATTATTGCGAACATTCACAAAAAGCTCATTAATTTTTTTAAACGTATTCTTGTTCTCTTCTTCAAGCTGGATGATAATACCTCGTGCAGCCAGGATTTGAGCGCTATCCATTGAAGCTTGCTTTTGCTTCAATTCATTTCTCAAGACTTCTGTTTTATCATTTTCGCCGCTATTGCACGCGTCCAGTAAAAGCAGTTTTTGTCTGGCAGGAATTCCATCCAGTAAACTTTCCAGCTCCTCGTATTTCAATCCTCTCTCTCGTGGATTTTCGAAGTCTACATCGTGCATTGCCAAATAGAAATTCAGGCTGTCGTCTAACAAACCATGTGAGCTGCAGGATATAATAACTTTGTCGTTCACCGTGGTGTTTTTAATGAGATAGTTTTTCAAGTCGAGAATGTTTTCTCTGGTTACCTGCTTATTTGAGAATAATTTAATAACTGTGTTTGGGCCAGAAAAACGTTTTGCAAGGTCTTCTACATCTTTTACGCAGTATTTTAAATTATGACTTTTGTCTATGAACTCGTTGACTCCGATACCGATGAAAACGGTTTTTGATAATATTGGTTTGTTAGGGACATATTCAATATATAAAGGATAACGAAAGTTTTCTAACCCTAAATCGTTCATCACTGAAACCTGTATTTTATTTTCCCCTTCTGTTAATTTTATTTCTATATCTCTTTCAATTGAATTTGTATTCTTATTCAGAGGCACCCCTAATGAACCATAAACAGGAACCTCGTTGACATATATATTATAGCGAATAAGGCTGTGTTTGAGATCATTTGCTACTATTTTAAAAGAAAAATTTTCCTTAGACGTTCGTGCGCCGAACGATTTATTATTAATAATTGATGCTGTAGGCAGTACAATCCGTTCATTTCTATCTTCGGATATTGAAATGCCAAGTTGTTTATTTCTTTTATAAGTTGCTTCTGAATAAATAGCTACTAAAGATGGATTTGAAGAACCAAGATATTCACACACTTCCTGCAAGACAACTCCGGGTCTGTTAAAGACAGGGTCAAGCTGATCAAAACAGATCAGGTTAAGATTAGAATCAATATAGTGCAAATCTTTTATTGCATTTTTAGTTGCAAAATAGTAGCCGCTACTATCTTTCAATAAATATCCGCCTTTGTTGTTAAAATAAAAAGAAAACACACAATGACCTCCGTTGTTCCAAAATTTTATCTCTTGATCAGAAGAAGTATAGTACCCCGAATAAGGTGAAAATCCTGAGCTATTTTGCAACCAGGGATGAGCTTTAAACGATTGAATAATCTTTTTATCTGTCAGATCAACCACAACATTATAACCGAGAAAGCCGTTACATAACACCTGATTTTTATCATAATTATATGTGTATTTATTAAAGTCATAGTTTTCATTTTTTTCTTTTCCTGACACAAGTTGTGTTGTTTTTTTACTCATAACATCATATAAAAAAAAGGAGTAATCTGTTGTGAGTAATAAGTTCCCGTTTTTAAAATAGACACTTCTCAAATCATCTAAGTCATATAATCCTGTAAGATGCCCTACCTGATTTAGTCCATCATTTGTAATCTTAAAAATCTTAAGATCCTTGTTTTCAAAATTTCGCCGCCTTCTTCTTAAAGAAGACGAGTCTTTACTTGTAGACTGATGTTCAACAAGTTCTGTTATTAGCAGATACCCCTCATCACTTAGCAGGGCTCCTGAAGTGTTCGAGGATAAATCATATGTAATAAGCTGTCTTTTTTCCAAAGACCATATTTCTAATGTTAACAAAGGGGGCCGATTATCTGTTATTTCATTATATAGTTTATTGAAACGTTCTTTCGAATTTTTTATTCGTTCTCTGTACCTTAATGAATAAACTCTTTTAGTCTTATAATCATAGGCTGTTTTTGTATAGTAATAGGATGAGTCAAGCACGATAACGCCTTTTTGACGGGCCTTATCAATATTTTCAAACACGTTGACCTCCATTATTGTATCATTTCTTAAATAGTATAAACTATTTATACGATGGTCGAATGCCAAGAACTTAGCCTCAATAGTTTTTAATGAGTCATTTTCAAAATGACATAATGTTTCTTTTCGATTTTCAGTGAAACCATAGTATCCTTCCCAAAAATGAAAATACGCGCTTAATGTATTCTGAGATTTCTTTTTCTCCGGCAGAAGAATTGGTTTATATGAGATTAAATTTTGAAGATTGATCCGAAGCACCTCACTTCCGGTTATTGTATATAAATCACCGTCAATGATTTTTGACTCTAAAACGGACTCGCCAAAATCTGCTTTAAGTGGTTGTTTTTTAGGATTGTTCAGCAAGTTTCTGACAATTGTAAGATTTTGATCTTCTTCAACTATCATCGTTTCGCAGTTTAAAATACGAAACATGTCAGTGTTTTTATATGGGAGCTCTTGTTTTAGTGATGCATCGAAAATATCATAGGCCTTTATCGACTGTTCGTTGCTGACCCAGAGTAAATTATTACATTCATCAACAGTAATTTGTCTGATACGGTTTTTGTTTCCTGTAGCAGAAGAACCGAAATTCGACACAATTTTTTCTTCTTTTAATGAAAAAGCAAAAAGCTTTTCAGCTGATTTTATATATGCTGTACTAAAATAATAGGTTTGGTTTTTTTTACAGTAGGCGCCATTTTCGGTACTAGTAATGAGTGTGTCTAACGGTATTAGTTTATTTCTACAATAAAAACTCCTGGTTTTACTAAATTTATCTTTTCCATCTTCATCTAAAGAGTTTTGAATTACAATAAATAATTCAGGCGTTATACATTTTTCGATTTGTCCTATTTCTTTTTTATTGAATACTTTCCAGCTTAAGTTTGTAGGATTATCAACAGGAGCAAAAGCGATTGAGTCTGTTTCTGCTTTATAAAAAACAAAAGAACTGTCTTCGGAGAATCCGGCCTCGGTTATTTCGGTTTCGAACTTTTTACTTTCTATCAGATTGCCTTGTGAAATGTCTTTAATATATAGCATACCGCTGTCAGCATAAAGCCAGAAGTCCCAATTAGGGTGATACAAAATGTCACCAAAGATTTTTTCCGATTTAATCAGTTTGAGTGAAGGGTATGAATAGAGGTTAATTAATCCCGATGTAGATACTTGTAATATTCGGCTTGACCTTTGGTGATAAAACGTTAAATGACACACAGTCGTCCTGGGGTCATTTGGGTTTGTAATTTCAGCAATCATTTTTTTAGACGGGATGTCCCAAATCTTGGAGCCATTGTCGCCTGTTGTAATAAACCTGTTTGAGTCGCTCCCGAGTAAGGAGATATCTGTAATCATAACTGTATTCTTCGAGGGCATAATCTGCCGAAGGCCTATTTCCTCGATACTCTTTTGACAATACACCAACTTAGTTGTTATTAAAAATAAGAGACTAAACAGGACCTGCTTCATAACGTTCATTATTGATTTATCATCTAAAAAATCATCAGAATTCAATCAGGACTGGTTTTGTTGATAAAGAAGGGCATAGTTTGTTCTTTTCCCCTTATATATAAATAATTTAATGTAAGACCTTTTGTGAGGCAATTCTTTCAAGTACTAGGCTTTTCTCCCCGCATATCTACCCATAAATCCGTTAAGATCCAATATTACTTATTGTCGACCCCTTGATTCTAAAGTTGATTTAAGTGAACCATCAAAAAAGAATAAGGTACACCATCTGTAAAATGCAATTCCCTTTATAATAATATTCACGTTGCCACCCTCGCCTTGACGAGCATCAACCCTTCTACCCTGAATAGAAATCGGTGCAAATAACCTATGCCACCCAATTTTTTTAAAATCTATGATTTCATTATAGTTTAAGAAAATATTTTTTTGTCCTCCTATAAGTTTTTTCGATTTAAATAAAACACCCTTATCTGTTGTAATCAAAACATCAGGCGACAAACCTCTTTTAAAGCTCAAAAGGGCGGGAAGGTATTTACGCCCTTTAGTCGATGTAATTCCTTTCTGAGAAAGAACTTTCTTTAACTTTTCATTATTGTCATTTGATAGCTTCTCAACCAGGCTAATTGTTGTGTCGCCCAGCAATAAAACATCTTTATACATGACGCCATTATAACAATATAAATTGATGGATTCATAAGGAAGAAACGACTGCCTTTTTTTAAACCATCCTTTTTTTACGTGTGTAATCCCCTTGTCGCCAATAATTATTCTTTCTCTAAATGAAAGCCAACGACTTGGGGAAAATAGCGGGAATAATGTTTTCAACATTTCACCTTCGGCTTGTAAAATTTGAGCGCCATTTTTTTGAATGTAATCCCTTATTTTGGTGATTTTATTTTTATTTAAGCCAATTGCTTTTATCGTCTTGTTATCAAATCCTCCGGCTTTATAGCCGGTTATCAATTTATTACCAAGAATACCAAGATCGGTATCGAAAACAATAATTTTATTTGCGGTTAAGAATTTATCTTTTCTTTTGAAAATCCATAAGGTTTTAAGAACTCTTTTAAGCTGACCGTCTTCTAGCAATATTAATTTATAACTACCAACATAATAAAAAAGCTGAGCGATAAGATTTGGTTTAATTATTCCGGAATTTTGTAAAATTTGGGCGCCGTTTTTTAGGATATATTCATTTATTTGACCGATTTTATTTTTATTTAATCCAACAACCTTAATAGTATTTTGGTCAGTATCTCCCGCTTTATAACTAGTCACTAATTTTTGACCAAGGATACCGAGATCGGCATCAAAAACAGTGATTTTATTTGCGGTTAAGAATTTATCTTTTCTTTTGAAAATCCATAAGGTTTTAAGAACTCTTTTAAGCTGACCGTCTTCTAGTAATATTAATTTATAATTACCAACATAGTAAAGGAGTTGGGTCAGAAAGTTCGGTTTGACTACTCCGGCATTTTGCATGATTTGGGCGCCGTTTTTTAGGATATATTCATTTATTTGGCTGAGTTGATTTTTGTTTAATCCAGCAACCTTAATAGTACTTTCAACAGGTCCTCCTGCTTTATAGCTTGTTTCTAATTTTTTACCAAGGATACCGTGATCGGTATCAAAAACAGTGATTTTATTTGCGGTTAAAAACTTATCTTTTCTTTTGAAAATCCACAAGGTTTTAAGAACTCTTTTAATCTGGCCATCTTCTAATAATAAATGATAACTTCCAACATAATAAAATAGCTGAGCAAGAAAGTTTGGTTTGATTAGCATATTATACTTTTTTTGCCTACTCTATATGGGTTTTCGGCAATCCCCCTTTTTTTATAATTAAACTTTTTAGTAAAAGCCGGTATCGTGTAACGCCTTCTTAGTCCGGAAGATCATCGGGTGAAAAGCAAATAATTATATTGATTTGTTTTGCTTCTGTAGTAATTGGCACAGTTAAAGAAGATGCTTTACAATTGGTTTACTATGCCTAAGATAATAGGTTTCAGTAAAATAAAAAAGTAATCAGAAAAAGGCACTTGGGGTTTATCGGCTTCTCTTTAATTCCCCTTCTTCTTTAAAAACTCCTTTGCAGCTGCCTGTATGTATTGATATAGTTCTATGTCGAGCGTTTGGGTAAGCAATAAATAATCGGGTTTGTATAGTTGCAAAAACTGTTCCAACTGTTGGCCATCGGTTAATGAGGTTAGTTTT
>Ga0315902_10004658_pt1 | contig 19686 bp, 10 predicted proteins | sample LakEriMetagenome_9_FD_203523 | JGI IMG/M metagenome (GOLD analysis project Ga0315902, IMG submission 203523) | Freshwater fungal communities from buoy surface, Lake Erie, Ohio, United States - Buoy 12 MA117 | ecosystem: Environmental > Aquatic > Freshwater > Lake > Lake biofilm | place: USA... | reverse complement strand
CCATGGATCACCAACCCCAACCCGAACCGGGCCCCGTTCAGGACTTCCTGAATGTCGAGGAACCCCGGCGCGATTTTTTCACCCAGGCAGCGGCTCTTGTGACGGGGACTGTCCTGGGAGTGGTTCCCCTGTTTGCCGGCGTGGCGGTGTTCCTGGACCCGCTGCGGAAACGCACCCGCCGCAAGGATGGGGAGTCGACCGGCCCCGAGATGGAGGAGGGATTTTTGAAGGTGGCGGCCATTGATGGGCTGCTGCAGGGGGGGGCTCCCCGGCGGTATGAGGTGATTGATGACCGCACCGACGCCTGGAACCTGTTTCCCAAGGAGGCGGTCGGAGCGGTGTACCTCGTGCGTGAAGGGGAGGCGGGGGTCCGGGCGTTCAATGTGAAGTGTCCGCATGCGGGCTGCTCGGTGGACTACAAGCCCGAGGCTGCCTGTTACCAGTGTCCCTGCCACGACAGCTCATTCAGTGCGAAGGACGGGACGGTGGCCAATCCCAACAGTCCCAGCCCGCGCGGGCTTGATGAGCTCGACGTGAAGGTGGTGGATGGTGCGATCTACGTGAAGTACCAGGAATTCCAGCCAGGAACATCGCACAAGGTGCCCGAAGCATGAATTCATTCCTCAACTGGCTGGATGATCGGACAGGCTTTCGTGAGGTCATGCACGAGGCGCTGTATGAACGAATTCCGGGTGGGGCCCGCTGGCGCTATGTCTGGGGCAGTACCCTTGTTTTCGCCTTCATGACACAGGTGATTACCGGGGTGTTCCTCTGGATGGCCTACAGCCCCAGTTCGACCACGGCCTGGGAAAGCGTCTACTACATCACCTACGAGATGCAGTTTGGCTGGCTGCTCCGCGGGCTGCACCACTTCATGGCGCAGGCGATGGTGGTTCTGCTGGCGATTCACCTCATGCAGGTGATCATCGACGGAGCCTACAAAGCCCCCCGCGAGATCAATTTCTGGCTCGGTCTGATCCTCATGCAGATCGTGCTGGGACTCTCGCTGACGGGCTACCTGCTTCCCTGGGATCAGAAGGGTTTCTGGGCCACCCAGGTGGCGACCAAGCTGATGACACTGGTCCCCGTGATCGGCACCAAGCTGCAGCGCCTCGTGGTGGGGGGGCCGACCTACGGCCACCATACCCTGACGCGGTTCTTTGCGATGCACGCCGGGGTGTTGCCGGGGCTGTTGATCGCCTTCCTGGCACTGCACATCGCCGCGTTTCGCCGGCATGGAATCACCGTCAAGAATCCCCTCTATCGCCGCGACAGCATGTTCTGGCCCGACCAGGTGCTGAAAGACGCCGTCGCCTGCCTGGGGGTGCTGATGGTGGTCCTGTTGCTGACCATTTTCCTGGGAGCCGAACTGGGCGCTCCCGCGGATCCCTCGCAGCCCTACAGCGCGGCCCGTCCCGAATGGTACTTCCTGTTCCTGTTCCAGTTCCTCAAGTACTTCCCGGGTGAAACCGAGATCTGGGGGGCATTGATCATCCCCGGGTTGCTGTTTGGAGTGCTGGCCCTGATGCCCTTCCTCGGGAAGTGGAAGCTGGGCCACCGGTTCAACGTCGCCTACATGCTGCTCATGCTGGCGGGAATCCTGCTGCTGACCGGTCAGGCCTGGATGGAAGACAACCGGGGTCCCAAGGCGGCCGATTACCAGCGTGCCGTGGCTGACGCCGAAATGAAGGCCCACCGCGTTCGGGAACTGATCGAGATCTCGGAGGGGATCTCGGAAAAGGGAGGTCGGGCGCTGCTGCGGAGCGATCCGAAGACCGCTGGCCCCGAATTGTTCAAGACCAACTGCTCGGTCTGTCACTCGTTTGACGGGCATGATGGCACGGGGCGTGCGCTGGAGAAGGTGATGGCCGCCGACCTGGGAGGCTTTGGCTCCCGTGAGTGGCTGAAGGGGTTCATTGTTGATCCGGGCGGACCGAAGTATTTCGGGGCGACGGTCAACGGATCATTCAACGGGCAGCCGCTGGGTGACCGTTTCGCCAACGGTGCGATGAGCAAGTGGGCGAAGGAGCATGCCGCGAAGATGAGCAGCGAGGAAATCGCCGCCGTCGTGGAATTTCTGCTGGCCCAGGGGGACCGGAGCGATCTGGGTCCAGTCGACCAGGAATTGGCCGCCAAGGGACGCGAGGTCTTCGAACTCGGTTCGCTGGATGCGAATGCCGAAGGGGCCGAAGAACGGGCCTGCCTGCAGTGCCATGAGATGAAGATTGGCGGTACTCCCCTCGGAACGCAGGGAATGGCCCAGGCGCCCGAGTTGACCGACTATGGCTCGGAGAAGTGGTTGCGGGATTTTGTTCTCAATCCCGATGCCCCGCACAATTATGGCGATCGGAATGCCATGCCGTCGTACAAGGACCGCATGACGCAGGAAGAGTTCGACATCCTGCTGAAGTGGCTGCGTCGGCAATGGCTCGAAGCGAAGCCGGGGACAACAGCCGCCCACTGATGACGGGCGGAGTGTGTTGAGACCCTGAGAACGTGAACGCAAAACAGGCCCGGGAAGAGTGATCTTCCCGGGCCTGTCTGTGTTTGCGGAACCTGGATTTTGCTCAGAACGGGTTCGGGAACTCACAGGTTCAGGACTTGATGATTCTCCCGTCACCGCGGTTGGTCGCCCGTTCGCTGGTTCTATCTCCGCTGGAAGCGGGTCCCTTCGGGAGTGCCGTCACCCCCCTGCGTCACCCGACCATTGGCGGCGAGGTGCTCAAGCAGCAGGTAGACCAATTCGACATCGGTCGCCCCCCCGCAGGCCTGTGCGATCTCGTGTGCCGATTGGGGCTTGGCCGACAATGAGGCCAGGACTTTCGCCTGCAACGCCAGGATGCGAGAGGCGGCTTTTTTTCCCGCCTCCACGCCAGGCTGGTGATAGGCGTTGATCCCGATCAGCGAGGCATACAGACCCACCGCACGCTCGAACAGCGCGATCAGCCCCCCGACGGTGCGGGCATCGACCCGGGGAATGGTGATCATCAGCGACGGTCGGTTGTTTTCGGACAGGGCGGCCCGGGTCCCGAGCAAAAAGCCGTGCAGGTAGTCGCCCGAGGTGATCCCCGGCTCGACTTCAAGTGCGTCGTGCCCCGCCTCGAGCACGCGGATCAGGACCGCGAAGAAATTGGGGACGCCATCCCGCAGTTGCTGGACGTAGGCATGTTGGTCGGTCGAACCCTTGTTGCCGTAGACCGTCAGGCCCTGTTCAACGGTCTGACCCCGCAGATCGAGCTGCTTCCCCAGCGACTCCATCACCAGTTGCTGGAGGTACCGGCTGAACAGCAGCAGGCGATCCTTGTAGGGGAGCACGACCATGTCCCTGCGTCCCTTCCCGTCGGTGGCGTGGTACCACATCGCGGCCAGTTGGGCGGCGGGATTGGCATCGAGACGCGGCACACGGGTCACCACATCGCAGTCCCGGGCCCCGGAGAGCAGCCCTTCGATATCCAGCCCCTGCAGCGCCGCAGGCAACAATCCCACGGCCGAAAGGACACTCGTGCGTCCTCCCACCCAGTCGAACATCACGAACCGGGCCAGCCATTTTTCGGCCTGAGCCGACTGGTCGAGCTTCGAGCCCGGCATGGTGATGGCGACGGCGTGCCGGGCGAAATCGAGCCCCGCCTGGCGATATGCCTCGGCCACGACCAGCATGCCGTTGCGCGTCTCGGGAGTCCCTCCACTTTTGGAGGTGACAATGCAGAGTGTTTCCCCAAGCCGGTCCTGGAGGCTCGCCAGGATGCGGGCAATCCCCTCGGGATCAGTGTTGTCGATGAAGTCGACGCGCATGGAATCGGTCGCCGGATGGCCGAGGGCATCGGCGACAAACATCGGGCCGAGGGCCGATCCCCCGATGCCGATCGACAACACCCCCGTGAATTTTCGCCCGGCGGGATTGGCAATGCGTCCCGAGTGAACACCGGCCGCGAATTCCCGGATGGCGGTGACGGAATCGGTGATCTCCCGAGCCAAACCGGGATTCGGGGCGAGCTCGGGGGCGCGAAGCCAGTAGTGGCCCACCATCCGCTGTTCATCGGGATTGGCGATGGCTCCCTGTTCGAGTTGGGCCATGTCGGCAAATGCCTGATCGAACCGGGGCGCCAGCGCCTGCAGGGCTGCGGGGGGGCAGCCCATGCGACTGGTGTCGAGGGTCAGGCCAAGCGATGGGACACGGGTCTGGTACGACGAGAATTGGGACCAGGGGGGAGTGGTGGACATTCCAGATCGGTTCTCTTGAACGGTTCACTGCGGGGAAAGCCGGTAGCGCGCCAGGGACGACTGGCAGTCTGGCCGTTGGGGACGAGACTGGCAAGCGAACCGTCCCCTTGTGTCAGAAACCAATAGAAATGTCCCCTTGTGGGGGGCCGAAAGACTCGGTCGAATAACCCGGGATGGGACGTGTACCGCACCCGCATCGACTCTCCTGCGACAGGATTCCTCTCACGTGCCTGCTCTTCGTTCCGTGCCTGTCTCCCGGCGAGTTTCCCCTCCGTCGTGGGGTGCTGTGATCGGCATCGTGCTGATGGCGACGGCACTCACTGGCCTGTTCTGGCCCACCCTGTGGACCGGTGGGGGGCTGGTGGGAGGAGATATCTATTACTATTTCCTTCCCCAGAAGTCATTTTTTGCCGATAGCCTCGCCCGGGGGGAACTTCCCCTGTGGAACAACCTCGTGGGGAATGGATATCCGCAATTGGCCGAGAGCCAGACCGGGGTCTTCTATCCCCCCTTCCTGCTGCTGTACCGATTCTGTGACCTGGGAACTGCGTTCAACCTGACCATACTGGGCCACTATGTGCTGGCGTTCATCGCCGCGTGGCTGTACCTGCGGCGGATGGGGCTGCGTGACCTGCCGGCCACATTTGGAGCCCTGGTTTATACCTACAGCTGGTTCCCGCCCCGGGTCTCGCTCGAGTGGGCCATTGTGGGAGGGAGTTGGCTCCCGCTGGCATTGTGGTGTGCCGAGTCGTACCTGCAGACGGGACGTCGTCGTTTCCTCCTGGCTCTCCCCCTGGTGCTGACGCTGCAGTTGCTGGCGGGGCACTTCCTGATGGCGTTCCTGACCCAGTTGTGTCTGCTGGTGACAGTTCCGGTCCGGTTGTGGTGGGGAAGGGAGCCAGTGGCTGAGGTTTCCACGAGGGAGAAAACGTCTCGTGGGATCTGGGTGGGAGCGATGCTGGGGTTGGCCTTTGTGCTCGCGGCCATGCAATTGCTGCCGACCTGGGAACTCAAGCAGGCGAGCCAGAGGCTGCAGGTGACGGCTGAGCACGACCCGGGGTATGGGTATCTGCCGTGGGGTTACCTGGCCCAGGTGGTGCAGCCGTGGAAGTGGTATGCAGGGGACCAGATGATCCAGTCGGTGGCCGATCCGGCCCGGCCGCGGACCAACTGGGTGGAGGCGCATCTCTATTTCGGATTGTTGCCGCTGCTGCTGGCCGTGCCGGGCCTGTGGGATCGTCAATCGACCGTCTCGGCACGTGCCCGGTGGCTTTGGAGCGGGATGATCGTCGGGGCGGTGATCTATGCCACGGGAGCGCTGTTGCCGTTGACCAATCATCTGCCCGGGTTCAGTTTTTTTGAGGGACCGGGGCGGTACGGGGTGATTGCCACGCTGGGGGTGGCCCTGCTGGCTGGCTCGGGATTTGCCGCAGTCTTGCGCTGGCTGCCGGGGCTGGCCGGTCTGGCCTGGATCGTGGTGGCATTTGGTGTGACGGTGGGAGATCTGTGGTGGGTGAGCCAGCGGGTGACGCACGCCTTCCCTGTTGAGCAATCGCCGGTCAGCCTGCGCGATCGCAGCCCGATCCGGCAGTTTCTGGAACAACAGGCCGAGCCCACCCGGATGTTGAATGAGGGAAAGAACCTTCCCTCGATGGTGGGGGCGGGGACCTATCCGGTCTACCTCGGTCTGGGGCCGGCGGCCTATTTCGATCCGGAATTGTCGATGCCGCAGCCTTTGCCCTTCCGGGAGACACTGCCGACCCTGGAGCAACTCGACTGGCTCGAACGGAATGGGGTGACGCACATCCTGAGCCTGACCGAGATTCCCCGGGTGGGCTGGCCGGCGAAGCAGGTGTGGTTTGGTGCCGACCCGTGCCTGAACGTTCCCCTGGCCCGCAGTTCATCCCACGGGTTCTACCTGTATGAACTGGAGCGGTCGCGCGGGCGGGTGGCGTGGTTGTCGGGGAAACCCCGGCCGGCTCCCCAGTTGAAGACGTATGAGCCGCAGCGAATCGAGATCGAGGTGACGGGTGAAGAGCCGGGAACGTTGGTTTTGACCGATCTGGCGTATCCCGGCTGGCGGGTTTCGGTCGATGGCCGACCAGCCGAGGGAGTGGTGGTGGAAAAGATTTTTCGCGGCGTCGAGTTGCCTGCCGGTTCGCATCGCATAGTCTGGACTTATCATCCGGGTTCTTTATACTGGGGTTATTGGATCAGTGGTACTGGTCTAATCGTCTGGATCATTCTGGTAATCAAAGGTCTGGGGTCGTCCCGATCGAATGCCGAATGAATCTGGGGTGTTGCGGAGTGTGGGGCAGGTGGCAGGTGCCATGAAACGCGCCGGGTACCGGCCCTGAGATCGTGATCCCACCCTTGCGCCGCGCCGAATTTCGGCGTACCCACCCAGCATGCCTGCCTTCATGCGCGCCGCCTACATCGAGCAGACTGGCTCTCCCGAGGTCATCACCTATGGAGAGTTGCCCAAGCCGGTCCCCGCGTCCGGCGAGGTTTTGATCCGGGTCGGGGCGGTCTCGGTCAATCCGATCGACCTCTATATTCGCGGTGGTGCGGTCACCATGCCGCTGAAGTTCCCCTACATCGTCGGGTGCGATTTGGCGGGGACGGTGGAAATGTGCGGACTGGGGGTTCGGCGATTCAAGGTGGGAGACCGGGTCTGGGGTTCAAACCAGGGGCTGTTCGGGCGACAGGGGACGACCGCTGAGTACGTTGCGGTGGACGAGAAGTGGCTTTACAAGACCCCGGTGCACGAGTCGGATGTCGAAGCCGCGGCCGGGGCCCTGGTGGGAATCACCGCCTACCTCGGGCTCTTTCATCGGGCCCACATTCAGCAGGGAGAAGTGCTGTTTGTGAACGGGGGCGCGGGTGGAGTCGGTTCGGCGGTCATCCAGCAGGCGAAGGCGGCCGGCGCACGGGTGATTGCGACTGCCGGTACTGCGGAAAAGCAGGAGTACTGTCGGCAATTGGGGGCCGATCTTGCACTCGACTACAAGTCGCCCGACCTTGATGAGCAGATCCGGTCGTTCGCCTCCGAGAATGGAGGGGTGCAGGTCTGGTTTGAAACCCAGCGTGAGCCGACTCTGGATCGGACGATTTCCCTGATGGCCCCCCGGGGCCGGATCGTGGTCCTGGCCGGGCGCGACGCACGTCCGCAGTTCACCCTGGGACCGTTCTATACCAAGGATCTCTCGCTGCTGGGGTTCGCCATGTTCAATGCCTCCCCCGATGAGCAGCGGGAGTGCGGTGAGGCGATCAACAATCTCTACCAGCGCGGCGGCTGGCATCCTGCCGTGGGGCCAACCTTTACCATCTCACAGACGGCGGCCGCCCATCAGATGCAGGCCGAGAATACCCTGGAGAGACGGGGAACCCTGGCGGGCAAGATCGTGATCGTGCCCGATCCGCAGTAACGTCGACGAGCCCTTGGCAGCCTCTGGGAGAGTCCCCGACGGCAGGGGGCTTTGAGTGCAGTGGACTTCGAGTGCAGGACTGGGTCTTCCGGCATCCACCGTGTCGCGGTCGGGGATTCGGGCACAGGTTTGCCGTCACCCTCATTCGCCGGGCGAAGACTCCCTCACCGGGCGGAGTGGGATGAGTTCGCGGGAAGCGGTTCCCAATCGGTTCGCACGCACCCGCAAGCCACGATGTGGAAGGCCGTCTGTCGCTCCCCTTTGTCCCCGACAATTCGGGCTTGGCCTTGCACCGACTGCCTGCAGGGACAGGGCGTGACGCATGCCTGGGGGTGGAAGGAAGGCCGCCTTGAGATTCGTTGGACCGAGTGTCTCGCGAACTGTTGGCAGTCCGATGCACTGGATCGGGTTGCCAGGCTGCATTGAGAGAACGGGCTGCGAAACCGGGCTGCGAAACCGGGTGGGCTGATGGCGACGACGAAATCTGTGAGCCTGAAAAAATAAACGCACACTGTGGATTCCAACCCACTGGTGACGACGTTCACCCGGTCTTGTGCCAGTGGATTCTCCTCCACAGTGCACCCCATGGCACCGGCGAAGCAGTCGCTGCAGGCGAGTCTGACCTCGCCATCGCCAAAGGGAACGTGACAGGAAATCAAAGCGTCTCACAAGCGACAGTGCCGGGCGACAGTCGATGAGCAAGTTGGCGCTCGGGGGCGGTCTCGGACTTCGTCAGTGTCCCTTCAAATCTGCCTTCGTTGCGCCCGCAGAGATTGTCCTGCACTGCAGGACGCGACCTGCGGCTTCACTTCCCCGCATCGCGCAGTCGCGGATCGATCGACTCCTGCAATCCCTCGCCAATCAGGTTGTAGCACAGCACCGCCGTGAAAATTGCCGCCCCGGGAAACACGATCAGCCACCACATCCCCATGTTGGTCCGGGCCGAGTTGAGCAGCGTTCCCCAGCTGGGGTTGGGGGGGGGGGCGCCAAATCCCAGGAAACTCAGGCTGCTCTCGGTCAGAATGGCCGAAGCAATGCCGAACGTGATCGGAACCAGCACGGGAGCCAGGGCATTCGGCAGGATGTGACGGAAGATGATGCGCGACCAGCCAAACCCCATGGCCCGTGCCGCCAGCACGAAGTCGGCATCCCGCAATTTTAAAAACTCAGCCCGCGTCAGACGGGCAATCGTCGTCCAGCCTGTGCAGCCAATCACCGCCATCATGTGCCAGATCGTGGGCTTTTCCAAAATGGAGAGCACCGCGAGGATCAACGCCAGCGGTGGAATGCACAACACGACCTCGATCAACCGCGACAGACCCAGGTCAGCCCAGCCCCCCACATATCCCGCAATCGCCCCCAGCGTGATCCCGATCAACGAGGCGATGCCCATCGACACGAATCCCACCAGCAACGCGATCGTCGTCCCGTGAACCAACTGGGCAAACACGTCGATACCCTCGGAGTTGGTCCCGAGCAGATTCAAACGGCTCGGGGTCCCCTCCATGCCCGCCGGATTTCCAGGACGCCCTTCCCATTCATTGTCGGCCACCCGCCGATACGGGTCCTGGAACACCAGGGGCCAGATCGCCCAGCTCTGAGGATCTTTTTCGGGCAGGCTCTTCGGATACCGCTGGCGAAACCTGTCCTTGGCGAAGACCGGGTTTTCCCATGCCGGGTTGAAGTAATAGAGACAGGGGAAATAGAGCTGTCCCTTGTACCGGCAGACAACCGGCCGGGTGCCCGCGATCGCGGGAGCCAACAGTGCCACCAGCGCCAGCAGGCCCACCACGCACAACGCGGTCATGGCCAGCTTCCGCTGCCGAAACTGCGACCACGCCTGAGACCAGAACCCGGGACTGCGCCGCGGAGAGGCCTGGGCTGGGACCGCCGACAATTCCCCCGAAACCGGGCGTTTCCTGTCGGCATGGCTGTTCGAATCCGATGTGCGGCTCATGAGTACGACACCCGGGGATCCACCACCGCATACAGCACATCCGCCAACAGTTGGCCGATGAGAGCCACCGTTGAGAACAGCAACGTCAGTCCCATGATCACCGGGTAATCGCGGGCGTTGATCGATTCGAAGTACATCCGCCCCATCCCGGGCCACGAGAAGACCTGTTCCAGCACGATCGAGCCCGACAGCAGGTACGGCAGCGTCAACCCCACCAGCGTCACCAGCGGAATCAAGGTGTTGCGGAAGGCATGCCGGACCAGCACCCGCATCGGTCCCGCCCCCTTCGCCCGGGCCGTCCGGATGTAATCCTGCCGGATCACCTCCTGCATGTTGGCCCGCACGAACCGGGTGTAATAGGCCAGGGTGCCGTAGGTCGAACAGACCACCGGCAGGATCGCGTGCCAGACGATGTCGAGAAACTTCCCGGTCGGGCTGAGGGTCTTGTGGTTGTCGCTGGTCATGCCGAACAGGGGCAACCAGTCGAGCTTGTAGGCGAACAGGTACAACAGCAGCAGGGCCGCGACGAACGCGGGGAGCGAGTAGAGCATGTAGAGCCCCGTGCTCAACACCCGCTCTTCCGGATGATTCGCCCGCGCCGAACAGTACAGCCCGAGGGGAATCGACAGCAGGTAGGTCGTCAGCAGCGAGGTGATCGACAGCAGCAGCGTGGGACCAATCCGCTGCAGGATCAGCCGGGCGACCGGTTCTTTCCGGAAGAAACTTCGGCCGAGGTCCCCCTTCACGACATTCCCCAGCCATACGAAGTAGGCCTGGTACCAGGGTTTGTCGAGGCCATAGTCCCGCTTCATCCGCTCGATGTCAGCCGGGTCGATTGTCCGATCGGGTGAGGCCTCGGCCATCGCCATCAGGGCGGGGCTGCCAGGCATGCTGCGGATCAGGCCAAAGACCAGGAAGGTGATCGCCACCAGCGTCACCAGCCCAACCAGCAGCCGCCGCACCAGGTAGTTCAGCATGGAGTTCGGTCGCCAGCATCAGGACAAACGACGGGACAATCCCCACTCCAGGGGCCCGACCGACACGGCGGGCGGACCGACCTCATCGGGGCGGGAAACTCAGTTCTTCACCTTGTACAGGCTGAAGGCTCCCGGCCCGTAATGGTACGGGCCCCGCGGACTGTAGCGATAGCCCCGCAGGTTCTTGCTGAAGGCGTAGAACGAGTTCTTGGTGAAGAGATAGGTCATGGGCTGGTCTTCGTAGACCAGTTCATGGATCCGGGCGTAGAGCCGGGCCCGTTTCTCACGGTCGAATTCCCCCCGCGCTTCCTTGAAGAGCCTGTCCACCTCGGGGTTCGAGTACAGCCCGTAGTTGCGTCCCTCCCCGGTCCCGTAGATGTTGAACGACAGGTCGGGGTCGGCCCCCGCTCCCCATCCGCCAAAAGCCGCCTGGAAGTTGTGTTCGACCGTCCGTTCCTGGAGAACGGCGAAGTCGAGGGGGCTGACATTGCAGATGACGCCAATCTGGCCGAGGTTGTCCTTCAGCAGTGTGCAAAGCCGCTTCCGCTCCTCGATCGGCGTGCAGATGATGCTGAATTCAAACTTCACCCGCTTGCCATCGACCAGTTTGTCGCGGATGCCGTCACCATCACTGTCGACCCAGCCCGCCTCATCGAGCAGTGCCTCGGCCTTGTCGAGATCCTGCGTGTAGGGAGCCGGTCCCGGCTTGGGGGCCATCCACGAAGTCTGGTGGTAGGGCCCATTGGCCGCCTCGAAGAGTCCAAAGTTCTGCTTCTCAAGCAGCTCTTTGTGGTTGAACGCATATCCCATCGCCTTGCGGACCCGCACGTCCGAAAAGAACGGCGTGTTCAGGTTCCAGGTAAACAGATACGTCGTCCACTCGACCCCCGACGCCTTGGTGTTCTGTTCGTAGAAACTCTCGTCGTTGGTCTGGTTGACCCACTGTTCGGCCGACAGTTCCATCTCGTCGATCTCCCCCTTCTTCAACGCCAGGAGTGCGGTGTTCAATTCGCTGATGACCCGCATTCGCACCTGCTTGAAATACGGCTTCTCGCGCACCTGGCGGCCATCCTTGAGGTACCAGTCGTCGCGGCGTTCGAAAAGGTAGCTGCTGCCCAACTGCCGTTCGACGAGCCGGTACGGTCCACACGTCACCGGGGTTTTCTCCAGTTCGACGTGGGCCGGGCTCTGCTCCATGGTCGGATCCTCCTGCAGCGTCTTTTCATAGACATGCTTTGGCAGGAACGGGACGCTCATGTTCCAGATGTTCGTGGCGAGTGCCTCCCTGTGGAAGAAGACCACCGTCCGGTCGTCGTACGCCTTGACCCCCTTGAGCCGTGCCAGCGAAGTCTTGATCGCCGGCACCGAGATCTTCGGGCTCATCACCGTGTTGAACGAGAACTCGAGATCGTGGGCGGTCACCGGATGCCCATCGGTCCAGACCAGGTCGTCCCGCAGCACGACTTTGTCCATCATGCGGTCCGAACTGGTTTGCCAGGAGACAACCACATCCGCATCGCCAAACCGGTTCATATCGCGGTCGAAGGTGAAGGGGGAAAGCCCGATCAAGCCCTGGACATCGGTCTCATAGACCGAGCTTTGGAACAGGGGATTGGTGCTCTTGGCATCAGCCTTGATGTGCCGATTCAGCACGGCGTCGAAATCGACCTCGTCGGCCGACTGGGCCACGCGGCCGAGCGTCGCGGTGATCTTGTCGTTGTTCCCCTTCGAGTCGTTCCGCAGCGCCAGCGCCTCGCTCGCCGTAACGGGAGGATTGGTTCCCTGTTCCTCCTTCCGTCGGACCTCCAGCAGGTTCGCCACCGGTTGGTCGATCCAGTTCGCCTGGGCATCGATGTCGGCCAGCGCAGGAGCGATAAACGCCTCTTCGGCATCGGCTTGGCTGGCCGGTGTCTCCGCCGGTTTCGTGGCCGCGGCACTGCTGGTGCCTGCACTGCCCGCCGCCGGGGTCCCCGCGGTTGGGGACGGCGGTGCCGGGGGAGTGCCGGCCGGTTCCGTGGTTCCCCGATCGGGATCCGAACATCCCGCCAAACCCAACAACGTCCAGGCAGACAGACACCACGCCAGTTGGCGAATCTCGCTTCGCATCGGCTTTTACCTCGGGAACGACGGCCGGCGCGGGCAAACTCTGTGGGCAAATCCCGCACCATCAACAGCGGCTGAATCATGGCAAACGGAACAGGTCCGGGCAAGCGGTTCCCGGGAGTGGACTTTTCCCCAGGACCGGACGATCATCCCTCCATCGCCCGACAACCGGGGAACCGGTCAGCACGTGCTGACCGCAATTCCCCTACCGGTCCCCCGTCACCGGTCCCCCGTCAGTCACCCATTTCAATCAGGGAGTCAGCCATGGCAGACAAGGTTCGTGTTGCGGTGATTGGCAGCACCGGCCGGGGAGACTACGGCCATGGGATCGACACTGTCTGGAAAGAGGTCCCCGCGACGGAAGTGGTCGCCGTCGCCGATGACGATGCCGCGGGTCGCGAAGCGGCCCAGAAACGTCTCGGGGCCCCGAAGGCGTATGGCGACTATCGCGAGATGATTGAGCGCGAACAGCCCGCGATCGTCGCCATCGGCCCCCGCTGGATCGACCAGCACCACGCCATGGTTCTCCACTGTGCCGAACGCGGTGTCCACGTTTATATGGAGAAACCGTTCTGTCGGACCCTTGCCGAGGCGGACGAACTCGTGCGTGCCTGCGAGGCGACCCACACTCGGGTCGCCATCGCCCACCAGACCCGCTACTGCCCGATCATCCCCGTCGTGCAGAAACTGATCGCCGACGGGCTGCTGGGGACAGTCCTCGAGATCCGTGCCCGGGGGAAAGAAGACGCCCGCGGTGGTGCCGAGGATCTCTGGGTGCTCGGAAGCCACATGCTCAACCTGATGACCGCCTTCGCCGGTGAGGCAAGGTCATGCACGGCCACCGTCACCCAGTCGGGCCGGCCCATCACCGCCGCCGACGTTGCGGAGGGACGCGAAGGACTCGGCCCGCTCGCCGGAGATCATGTCCAGGCCCAGTACACCTTTCGGGACGGGATCCAGGGCTACTTTGCGTCACGGCGCGGCCAGGCGGGCAACCCCTCCCGATTTGCCCTGCAGATCTTCGGTTCCAAGGGGGTCATCGACTACCCGTCGGGATATCTGCCGCAGGTCAGTTTCCTGGCCGATCCGGGTTGGGCCCCCACCCGGGGCAAGACCGCCTGGAAACCAGTCACCAGCCAGGGGATCGATCGCCCGGAAACCCTTCCCGGCGGGAACGCCCAGGGGAATGTGATTGCCGTCCAGGACCTGCTCGCCGCGATCCGCGAGCACCGTGAACCACTCTGCAATGTGCACGAAGGCCGCCAGACGGTCGAGATGATCCTCGGCGTCTTCGAGTCGCAACGCCAGGGACGTCCCGTCGCACTCCCCCTCACCCTGCGTGACCGCCATCCCCTGGTCGCGCTGCGCGGCTGAGTCATGATGGCACGCTGCCAACACAGCACGCATTCAAGGGAGGCATTATCGCCTTGAGGGATGGTTCAAACGCGGACCGTCGTCCTGGTCCCTCTGCTCCCCCCACCCGCGGCGCCGCCCGACTCAGGGCGATTCGAGGCTGGATGGGTCCTCTGCGCCACTCCTGTTGAGAACCGTCCGTTGGCCGGTGTCGGCAATCGCGCCCGGCGGGCTGACCACCTGCGGAATCGTCGCCGCGCGAGGGGACGCAGTCACCGGCGAAGCAGGTCTCTCCACCGTCGAAACAGCTGGGACAAGTGCGCGAGCCGTTGAGCCGGTGGCGCTTCTTGCCGGCACCACGGGTCGCGTGGGGACGGCCACCGGCACCTCCGCATCCATGGCAGGGGGAATCGCCGCAGGGAGTGAAAACCGGAATGGTTCCGATACTCCCGCCAGGGCTTCGTCGGGAATCATCCCCTCGAATACAGCAAAAAAGTCCCTGCGAATACAAAAATCCCTGAGCCAATCAGGCCGTGCAATCTGGCCCGCTCCCCCATCCTGACAGGTTTATGGACAAGGTGACATCGACGGTTTCTGGGAGAATTTGGAGCGGCTCTTCCCTGCAGAATGGCATTCTGGGCTGGTGATTGAGGTTGCCCCTATTCGGACGGATCGCTGTTTTCTCCCCCTTCAAACATGTGGGGGTACTCATCCCAGGCGAGTTCGCAGGCAATCTGGTAATCGGGGGTTCCCGTTGTGTAGGCGGGGTCATCTTCCGACACGATCACCCGCTCTTCCCCAGTCTGCAGGAACTCCACGTGCAGGCGATCGTCTTCGTCCGGCAGGAAATACTCCAGTTGCAGTTCGCGTCCATCTTCCATCTCCACGATGAAGAGGTTCGCTTCCTCGGCGTCTTCATCGTCTGTCAGTTCGGATGACTCAGGCCGCCGGGTGATCAGGGGGGGAAACTTTTCCTTCAGGGTCAGTTCACTCTCGTCGGCATCGTGCTTCCAGAGGTTCAGCTTCCCCTTCACCGGAATGGGACGGACCAGCGTCTGCGGATTGGTGACAATCCAGCAGTATTCCCCCACGATGAATTCCGGCCCGACATCCGAATCGAGGTCGTGCGTCTGGACCAGGTCGAGCACCCTCTCGGGGAGGTCATCAATGGTCACCACATCGGCCACGTTGACCACTCCCAGGATGGCCCCGGTCTCAAGCGATTTCGGGTCAATCCCGTATCGCTCGCATTCGTCTTCGTCGATCTTGGTCGATGCGTGAATCCAGAGTGGGCCCCGATGGTTCGAATCCCAACTGCGGTTTTCGCACCAGTCTTCACCCGACAGCAGCAGGCTGGCCCACGGTTGGCGGACCGACAACACCGTCAGACGCTGCTTCGACATCACTTGGCTCGACAGATGGAAACGCGGGAAGACCGTGGCTCCAGACCATCGGTCACAGGAACTTCAGTCTACCGGGTGTCTGACCCGGCGGATATCCCGCGGTCCACGCCACTCGAGCGGCCCTTCTCCCCCCTCCGGCACTTCCGCAGCCTTGCGACAACCCGGGCGACCCGAAACAATGCCCCTTCCGGCGGGCTTTCTTCCCGGGGGCAGTGGGCCCCCGCGCAGGATGTCCGTCACCACCGGGATACGCACCCGATTCGCCCGTCCCCGAAGGACTCCTCGATGAAACGGAAGCTGCTCGCATTCTGCCTGCTGTGGATCTCCGCCACAGTTTCGGCCGCTGACATTCAACTCCAGAAGGGAGATCGCATCTGCATCGTCGGCGGAGGACTTGCCGAACGCATGCAGCACTACGGCTGGCTCGAAGCCCGCCTCGTCTCGCGGTTCGCCGATCTCGATCTCACCTTCCGCAATCTCGCCTACTCGGGGGATGAGATCGACGGCTTCAAAAACAGTCAGCACCGACTGCGGTCGATGAGCTTCGGCACCCATGACGAATGGCTCGCCGGGAAGTCGGGCGTCCCCCAGCCCGACAAGCTCTCGCCCCGCGACCAGGGAAAGGTCCGCGAGAACCGGTTCGAACTGACCAATACCAAGGCGGACGTCATCTTCGCCTTCTACGGCTACAACGAGTCGTTCGCCGGCGAAAAGGGACTCGCCGCGTTCAGGCAGAATGCCGAGGAGTTCATCAAGCACACCCTCGCGCAGCAGTACAACGGCAAGTCGGCCCCCCGGCTGGTCCTCTTCTCGCCGGTTGGTGTCGAGACGATCCTCGACCCCAACCTTCCGTCGCCGCAGGCAGTGCTGGCGACCAACAGGCAGATCAAGATGTACTCCGACGCCCTGGCCGAAGTCGCGAAGGCGCACAATGTCCCGTTCGTCAACATCTTCGGTGCCGTGCTGGGTGAACGCCCCGCCGACAAGGCCCTGACGCTCAACGGCATTCACCAGAATGCCCAGGGAGATGCCGTGGTCGCCGAGGTGGCCGAGGCTGCGATGTTTACCCAGGGACCTCCCCCCCGCCGTGATCCGCGTGTGCTCGAGGCGATTCGGGCCGCGGTCGCCGACAAGAACTTTTACTGGTACAACCGCTACCGCGTGACCGACGGTTTCTCGACCTACGGCGATCGCGCCTTCCTGAAGTTTTCGGAAGGGCCCGGTGGCTATGGCAATGGCCTTTCGAACTACTCGGTCGCCCAGCGCGAACTGGACATTCTCGACGTCAAGACGGCGAATCGCGACAAGGTTGTCTGGGCCGTGGCCCGCGGCGAAAAAGCCGAGGCCAAGGACGACAATCTTCCCGAGTTGATTCCGGTGATCAGCAACAAGCCTGGTCCGCTCGAGGGAGGCAAGCACCTCTACCTCTCGGGGGAAGAGGCGATTTCGAAGATGACCGTCGCCCCCGGCCTGAAGGTCGAGCTGTTCGCCGACGAGAAGATGTTCCCCGAGTTGGTCAACCCGGTGCAGATGGCGTTCGACACGAAGGGGCGGCTGTGGGTCGCCGTGTGGCGTACGTACCCGCACTGGAAGCCGACCGAGAAGATGGATGACAAGCTGCTCATCCTCGAAGACACCAATGGCGACGGCCGGGCCGACAAGGCGACCACCTTCGCCGGTGACCTGCACAACCCGACCGGGTTTGAATTCTGGAACAACGGCGTACTGGTGGCCCAGGGGCCCGACCTGCTGTTCCTGAAGGACACCAACGGCGACGACAAGTACGACATCAAGGAACGGGTGGTCCACGGCCTCGACACCGCCGACACCCACCACACGGCCAACAGCTTCGCGCTGGACCCGGGCGGGGCGGTGTACTTCCAGGAAGGGACCTTCCACCACAGCCAGATCGAGACCCCCTGGGGGGCTCCCCGGCGGGTGGCCAATGGCGCGGTGTTCCGCTACGAACCCCGGGCCCGGAAGATCGATGTTTATGTCTCGTTCGGCTTTGCCAATCCCCACGGGCACATTTTCGACCGCTGGGGTCAGGACGTCGTGTGGGACGGCACGGGGGCCCAGCCGTACCATGCCGTGCTGTTTTCGGGGGACATCGACTTCCCGCACAAGCATGCCGGTCCTCCGCAGGTGTATCAGCAGCGGACTCGTCCCTGTTCGGGGACTGAGACCCTGGCAAGCGCCCACTTCCCGGACGAGTACCAGGGGAACCTGCTGGTGTTGAACGTGATCGGGCTGCAGGGGATTTTGCGGTACAAGCTGGAAGACAAGGATTCGAGCCTGGGAGCGGTCGAGCAGGAACCGATGCTGACCTCGAGCGATCCGAATTTCCGTCCTGCCGATGTTGAGGTGGGGCCGGACGGCGCGATCTACATCGTCGACTGGCAGAATCCGATCATCGGCCACATGCAGCACAACCTGCGTGATCCCAGCCGCGACCAGGAGCACGGCCGGGTCTACCGCGTGCGGCACGCAACGCGCGACCTGGTGAAGCCGGCGAAGATCGCGGGCGAACCGGTGGAGAAGCTGCTGGATCTCTTGAAGTCGAAGGAAGACCGCGTTCGTTCGCGGACCCGCATCGAGCTGTCGGGCCGTCCGACAAATGAGGTGACCGCGGCTGCAACCAAGTGGCTGGCGGGCCTCGACAAGGCCGATCCCGATTACGAACACCATCGGCTCGAAGGGCTGTGGCTGTTCCAGAGTCACAACGTGGTGAACCAGGACCTGCTGCGGCAGGTATTGAAGTCCCCCGTTCCATACGCCCGTGCGGCAGCGACGAAGGTGTTGACCGCCTGGCGTGACCGTGTGCCCGACACCCTGGAACTGCTGCAGCAGCAGGTGAACGACGACAGCAGCCGGGTGCGACTGATCGCGATCTGGGGTCTGAGCTACTTCCACGGAGCCGAGGCTTCGCGGGCGGCCGAGATCGTGGTGGAAGCGCTGCTGAAGCCCGACGACGCCTACATCAAGCACGTCTTGCAGGAAACGAACAAGACGCTGGACCGTCGGGTCCAGGCGGCGAAGTGATCCTCGCCTCGCAAGACGCTTGAAATTTCGATCGATCCCGCAAGCCGGGCCAGTCCACTGGCCCGGCTTGCATCGTTTCCGGCCAAGTCAAAGTCTGTCACCAAAAAAACGTGGAATAGGCTTTCAGCCTGTTCGTGAAATTGGGATGAAACAGCAGAACGACCAAGGGATCGAGTCACCGTCAAAGCAGGGCGGTATTCCCCCGACGGCGTGCTTTTTTCGGCGGCGGCGGCGGTTGTGTGCCGGGGTGAATTCAGGCACATTGATCGAGCCACGGTTCTTGGACTGACAGACTAAAAGTCTGTCACCACGACGGGACGTGGAATAGGCTTTTAGCCTGTTCGTCAAATTGGAGTGAAACAACAAAACGACAAATCGATCGAGTCACCATCAGAGCAGAGCGGCATCCTCCCGCCGGCTTGCTTGTGTCGGGAGGGTTGGATGCCGGGGTGAATCCAGGCACAGTGAGCGAGTCATGGTTTTTGGACTGACAGACTAAAAGTCTGTCACCACGACGGAACGTGGAATAGGCTTTTAGCCTGTTCGTGAAATTGGGATGAAACAGCAGAACGACCAAGGGATCGGGGCACCATCACAGCAGGTCTGCATCCTCCCGCCGGATTGCTTTTGTCGGAGGCGGTTGGGTGCTGGAGTGAATTCAGGCACATTGAGCGAGCCACGGTTCTTGGACTGACAGACTAAAAGTCTGTCACCACGACGGGCGTGGAATAGGCTTTTAGCCTGTTCGTGAAATTGGGGTGAATCAACAGAACGACCAAAAGATCGAGTCACCCTCAATGCAGAGCGGCATCCTCCCGCCGGCTTGCTTTTGTTGGGGGCTTGGGTGTCGGGGTGAATTCAGACACTGTGATCGAGCCGCGGTCCTTGGACTGACAGACTAAAAGTCTGTCACCACGAAAGGGCTTTCAGCCTGTTCGAGAGATTGGGGTGAAACAAGAGAACGACCAATCGATCGAGTCACCATCAAAGCAGAGCGGCATCCTCCCGCCGGCTTGCTTTTGTCGGGGGCGGTTGGGTGCTGGAGTGAATTCAGGCACATTGAGCGAGCCACGGTTCTTGGACTGACAGACTAAAAGTCTGTCACCACGACGGGCTTCTAGCCTGTTCTTGAAATTGGGGTGAAACAAGAGAGCGACGAGAGAACGAGTCACCGTCAGAGCAGGGCGGCATGCTTCCGGCGG
>Ga0315902_10004655_pt1 | contig 19694 bp, 12 predicted proteins | sample LakEriMetagenome_9_FD_203523 | JGI IMG/M metagenome (GOLD analysis project Ga0315902, IMG submission 203523) | Freshwater fungal communities from buoy surface, Lake Erie, Ohio, United States - Buoy 12 MA117 | ecosystem: Environmental > Aquatic > Freshwater > Lake > Lake biofilm | place: USA... | reverse complement strand
CCGAGACGGTCTCGCCGGTCATGTAGCTGGAGTAATCGCTGGCCAGGAAGACCATCACGTTGGCCACCTCCCAGGGCTCGGCACCGCGGCCGAAGGCCTCGCGCTCGGCCAGCTGGTCCAGCAACTCCTGCGGCGCAGACTTCTTCAGAAAGGCATGCACGGCCAGCGACGGCGCCACCGCGTTGATCCGCACGCCAAAGTCGGCGGCTTCCATCGCGGCGCAGCGGGTGAAGGCCATCACCCCGGCCTTGGCCGCGGCGTAATGTGCCTGCTCGGTCTGGGCGCGCCAGCCCAGCACCGAGGCGTTGTTGACGATCACGCCGCGCCCGCGCGGCTGCATCACCTTCAGCGCCGCCCGCGTCATGCGGAAGGTGCCAGTGAGCGTGATGTCGATGACCTTGTGCCACTCGTCATCGGTCATGTCCACCACGCGCTTGCTGGTGCCCAGACCCGCGTTGTTGATCAGCACGTCGATGCCACCCATGGCGGCCTCGGCCTGTGCCACCAGGGCCTGCACCTGCTCTTCCTTGGAGACATCACAAAGCACGCCGTGCACCGCCTGCAGGCCCGTGTCGCGGCGGATGGCCTCCACCGCCTCTTGCGTGCGGCGCTCGTGCACGTCGGAGATGAACACGGCGCGAGCGCCCTCCTCCGCACAACGCTTGGCCGCCGCAAAGCCGATCCCGGCCCCCGCAGCAGCCGTGACGAGCACGGACTTGCCCTTGAGCAGGCCGTGAGCGGGAACGTAGTCGGGCGAGGCTTTCATGGCCGAATCGTCGGCCGCCTGCACCCGCCGTGCATCGTCAGGACGGACGATGAGAGGCCCTGTCGGCTGAACGGCAATGACCTTCGCACGCGAGCTGTCGTTTGCCAATACCGGTCACGCCCATTTGCCAGGTTGCTGGCAAGCCCCAGCGGTTCCAGCGAGGTCAATACTTTTCAGGCACGAATCGCTGGGTCTCGCGTGCCGGCCTGACATAGCCCATGGTCCTTTGGCGCGGGGGAAATTTCAGCCGCTCGCGCGCCAGCACATCCTCGTAGGGAACCTGAGAGAGCAGATGGTGAATGCAGTTGAGGCGGGCCCGTCGCTTGTCATCTGCCTCGACGACCCACCAAGGCGCCTCGCTGATGTCGGTGCGCTCGAACATCGCATCCTTGGCCTTTGAATAGTCGACCCAGCGGGCTCGAGCCTCCAGGTCCATTGGACTGAGCTTCCAGCGTTTCGCTGGCGTTTCGGCACGCTCTCGGAAGCGCTTTTCCTGCTCCTCGTCGCTGACGCTGAACCAGTACTTGATGACAACGATGCCGGAGCGCACAAGCAGCCGCTCGAATTCAGGGCAAGACTGCAGGAACTCCTGGTATTGCTCGGTGGTGCAGAAGCCCATGACGCGCTCGACCCCTGCGCGGTTGTACCAGCTGCGATCAAACAGAACGATCTCCCCGGCCGCAGGCAAATGGCTCACGTAGCGCTGAAAGTACCACTGGGATTTTTCCTGCTCTGTCGGTGTGCCCAAGGCCACAACACGGCATCCCCGCGGATTGAGCGGGGCCGAAATGGTCTTGATGACGCCGCCCTTGCCAGCAGCGTCGCGGCCTTCAAAGACAACCACCACTCGAAGGCCCTGATGCTTGACCCAAGCTTGAAGCTTCACGAGCTCTTCAGAGAGTTGTTCGAGCTGCCCTTCGTAGAACTTCTTCTCCAGGCGGCCGCTTCCCGAGGGCCGGGAGTCGGTCGGTGCTTTGATCTTTTGTGGGCGGGCCTGCATGGTCATCTCTTTTCCTTCTCGGCAGCGGTCTGATGTTTGCGCCCATTCGAAGCACGGGCCTTGCAAGCGAGTCGCATTTTCCACCATCATGGCGCGTAAACCCCACAGCACTGCGGGGATAGACCACCCCGCTGTTGTGTGCGTCGTGCTCCGATTCATGCGCGCAACGCCAGTGCGGGGCGACGTACACAGCGAGAGCTGGGCTGTCGGATGAACGAATCCAAGGCATCCACAACCGGAAGTGAATATCGCGAGGGCGACGCAAGAGGTTGGCCGAGCGCGCGGCCAGCGCAGCAGCAGGCGGGGTGGCAAGACGCTCAGCGCGGCATGCCCAGCGCCCGCTCGGCGATCAGGTTGAGCTGGATCTCGTTGGTGCCGGCGTAGATGGTGTCGGCGCGGCTTTCCAGCCACAGGCGTTGCAGGCGCGCCGTCTCCGGGTCGGCGCCCTCCACCAACCCTTCAGGCCCCAGCACGTCCATGGCCAGTTGCCCCAGGTCGCGCCGCCAGTTGGACCAAGCGTACTTGGCAACGAAGGCGGCTCGGTCGGCACCCCCGGAGGCGCCCGCGCCCTGGCCACCACCCGCCCCCGAGACCGTGCCTCCCAGCACCCGCAGCGCATTGCAGCGCAGGTTGTCCAAGCCCAACGCAGCGCGGGCCATGCGCCGGCGCAACACGGGGTCGGCCGCCGCGCCGTTGCGCTGCGCCATGGCCACCACGGCCTCCAGCTCCTGGCGGAAGTGCGCCTGCTGGCCCAGCGTGGACACACCGCGCTCCACACCCAGCAGATCCATGGCCACGCGCCATCCCTGCCCCACCGGGCCGAGATGCAGGCTGGCGTCGGTGCGCGCGCCGTCGAAGAACACCTCGTTGAACTCCGAATGACCGGTGATCTGCCGGATGGGCCGCACCTCCACCCCCGGCTGACGCAGCGGCACCAGCAGCAGGGTCAGGCCCTGGTGGCGCTGGCTGCCGGGCTCGGTGCGGGCCAGCACGAAGATCCAGTCCGACAGGTGGGCCCAGGAGGTCCAGACCTTCTGCCCGTCTATCACCCACTGGCCGTCTTCCAAGAGGGCCCGCGTGCGCACGGCGGCCAGGTCTGAACCGGCGCCGGGCTCGGAGTAGCCCTGGGCCCAGAACTCCAGGCCCTGACGGATGGGCGGCAGAAAGCGCGCCTGCTGCTCGGGCGTGCCGTGCATCAGCAGCGTGGGCGCCAGCAGCTGCTCCCCGATGTGGCCCAGCCGCCCCGGCCCGCCGGCCCGCGCGTACTCCTCATGAAAGGCCACCTGCTCCGCCAGCGACCAGCCCCGCCCGCCATGCTCTCGCGGCCAGCCCACGGCCGTCCAGCCCCCTGAGGCCAGCGCCTGCTCCCAGCGGCGGGCCAAGCCCGCATCAAAGCCCGGCTCGCCCGGGCCGTGCAGGCCCTTCAATTCCGCAAATTCGCCTTGCAGTTGGGAGTGCATCCAAGCGCGGATATCGCGGCGGATGGCTTTGGAGGGGTCAGCGATTTCGCAACGCTCGGCGGCTGCGGTGGCACTGGCTTCAGACGCTTGCACCGTGAGGGATTTGTTCCCAATAGACATGGCGGGCAATGGCGTGCCCATCTCTGCGGCGTTCAGGGCCGCCATCGGGTTCGCCTGCCAGTCCGCCGATGCAAGTGCCTCGGACAACGGTTGCAGCAGTTGCACAGCCACCTCGTCCAGCCACACCCCCTCGGCACCAAAGCGCTGGGCCGCACCCTGCGCCCGGCGCAGCATCAGGTGGGCGTCCACCTCCCAGGTGTAGCCGGCGCCGCCGTGCAGCTGCAGGTTCTCACGGGTGCAGAACAAGACGGCTTCAGTGGCCAACACACGCGCCTGGGCGGCGGCTTGGGTCAGATCGGCCCGTGTGGCGCCGGGCTGGTCGAACAACACTGCCGCTCCCTGCACGGCTGAGCGCGCCGATTCGAGCGCCACCATCATCTGCGCACAACGGTGCTTCACGGCCTGGAAAGCGGCCACCGGCCGGCCGAACTGCACACGTTGGCCGGTGTAGGCCACGCTCGCCGCCAGGGTGGCGTCGGCCAGCCCCACCTGCTCCGCCGCCAGCGCCAGTGCGCCCACCAGCCGAGCACGGTGGAGCGCGGCCTCCACGGCAGGGCCCGTGCCCAGGCAGGCATCTGGCGGGAGTTGCAAACCAGCAGCCCGCACATCGGCCACGTTCTGGGTCAGGTCGATCCCGCGGCGCGAGGTGATCTGCAGGGCCTGAGAGCTGTGCGATCCGCGCTCCACCGCAAACAAGGCCATGCCCTGCGCCGTCTGCGCAGGCAGCAGCAGCACCTGCGCGTGGGCCGCCGCTGGCACCTGCGGCCAATGTCCGTCCAGCACCCAAAAATCGCCGCCGGTCTGACCCTTGCCTGCAGCCACCAGACGCCCAACTGCCGACCCGCTGCCGCGCAGACGCTTCTGCCCACCCTTCCCGACATCCTCGGTCTCAGATACCGAATAGGCATCAAGGGCTTGAACAGCTTGAGGGTCTCCCATGGCCAAGGTCATCACCGGTGGCACTTCGTCCAACAAGTGCTGCACCCAGGGCCCACCCTTCAGGCCAGGGGCAGTCAGCACCGAGGCGCAGAGCGCGGCCACTTCGAGAAAGGGCACGGGCGCCAGATGTGCGCCCAGCGCTTCCTCCAGCACCACCAACTCACGCAGTCCAAGGCCCAGGCCACCTTGCGCCTCCGGCACTGTCAGGCCGCACCAGCCCAGTGCGGTGAGTGCCTGCCACAACGCCGGGTCGTGCCCCGTGCCGGCATCTACTACGGCACGCACCACCTCACGCGTGGCGCGGCGCTGAAGAAAGTCTCTCGCCGCGTCGGCAATATCGCGTTGGGCCTCGCCAGGCTGCAGGTCGTGCATCAGGTGCCAAGTCCGTGAGCGGCACTCAGGCCGCGACGCCACGAGGCTATCAGCCGCCCGGCACCACCTGATACGTCTGAACGGGTGAGGCAAAGCCCTTGAGCGTCAGCGCCGCCACCGCTTCCACGGCAATGCCCGCCTGAGAGGCCTGCGCCACCTCGGCCGACAGCAGGATCTGCCCGCCTTTGGCCTCGCCGCACAGGCGGGCGGCCAGGTTGGTGACGCGGCCGATGGCGCCGTAGTCGCGCCGGCCTTCGAAGCCGATGCCGCCGATGGTGGCCTGCCCCTTGGCCAGGCCGATGCCCATGGCCAGGCTGTAGCCGCGGCTTTCCCACAGCGCCTGCAACTCCACAAAGCGCTGCTGCATCTTCACGCACATGGCCATCGCCGTGCCGGCTGGGTCGGGGATCTCGATCGGGTCGTTGAAGAAGATCATCAGCCCGTCACCGGCAAAGCGCTCCAGCGTGCCGCCAAAGGCCATGATCAGCTCGCCCATCGCGGCGTGGAACTCGCCCAGCACCTGCATCACCACGTCAGCGCCGTAGGCCTCGGTGAAGGCGGTGTAGCCGCGCAGGTCCAGAAACACCACCACGATCTCGCGCCGCCGTGGAGCCAGCGGGTCTTGTGCCGAATCGGTCAGCAGCAGGTCGGCCACGGCGGGGGAGAAAAAGCGCCGCAGGCGGCCCAGGCGCTCCACCTCGGCCACGCCTTGCTGCACGCGCTGCTGCAGGTCGCGGTTCCAGGCCTCGAGCTCCAGCGCCTGGCGGCGCATGGCCAGGTGGTTGCGTACACGGGCCAGCACCACGGGCGGGCTGATGGGCTTGGTGACGTAGTCCACCGCGCCCAGGTCCAGCCCCTTCTGCTCGTCTTCCGAGGCGGTCATGGCGGTGAGAAACACCACTGGGATGTCACGCGTGGCGGCGTCGGCTTTCAGCTGCGCGCAGACCTCGTAGCCCGACATGCCCGGCATCATGATGTCCAGCAGGATGAGGTCGGGCGGGCTGTCGCTACGCGCCACCGTCAAAGCCTTCTCACCGCTGTTGGCCAGCTTGACGCGGTAGCCAGATTTCAAGATGCCCGACATCAACGACAGGTTGTCGGGCGTGTCATCCACCACCAGCACGGTGCTGCGGGCGGCGGCGTCAGGGGTCGTACTCATCAGGGGGTGGTCTCCAACGCTCAGCCTCGGCGTGCTGCCAGGCCGGCGTCGAGTTGCTCGATGGCCTGGTCGAAGTCGAAGCCGCCGATGGCCTCGCGAATGCCCTGGAAGTGCTGCGGGAAAGCGCTCTTGAGCAGGCTTTCCTTCTCGTTCAGCAGGTCTTCGGCGCCAGAGTCCATGTCGGCGCAGAGCTCACGCAGACGGGTGCACACACCCTCCAGTTCGGCCTCGTCCACCACGGCCACTTGCTGGGTTTGTGCTTCCTTGGGCAGCCAGTCTGAGATGCTCTGCACCAGAGGCTCCAGAGACATTCGAAGCGCTGCCGCCAAGTCATCCAGCTTCTCACGGGGCTCTCGGTCCTTGAGCGCCTGCTCCAGGTCACCGGCCAAGGCTTGCGTGCCGCTCGCGCCGATGTTGCCGCACACGCCCTTGGTGGTGTGCGCCGTGCGCACGGCGGTGTCCCAGTCGCCAGCGTCCAACGCCTGCAATACGGCATCCACGGCGCCTTGCTGGCCGGCCACGAACTTGCGCAGCATCCCAACGTACATGGATTTCTTGCCCAGCACACGCCGCAGGCCGAGCTCCACGTCCAGACCGGCAATGCCCTTGGGCAGTTCAGGCTCAGGCGGAGGGGCATTGACCGCCAAGTCACTCTGCGGCAAGTCATCGCCGCCAGCCGGCTGCTCGCGCGGCTTCACCCAGCGCAGCAGGGTGGCAAACAGATCGCGCGGCTCGATGGGCTTGGCCACGTGGTCGTTCATGCCGGCGGCGCGACAGGCCTCGCGGTCAGACTGCATGGCGTTCGCCGTCATGGCGATGATGGGCAGGGCGTCGAACTGCGGCATCTCACGCAAGATGCGCGTGGCGCTCAAGCCGTCCATCACCGGCATCTGCATGTCCATCAGCACCACGTCGAACTGGCCTGCCTGCACCTTCTCCACGCCAATCTTCCCGTTGTCGGCCACATCCACCACCAGGCCGGCACCGCGCAACAGCTCGGTAGCCACTTCCTGGTTCAAGTCGTTGTCCTCCACCAGCAGCACCTTGGCGCCGCGGATAGCGGCCAGGGTGACTTCGGACTTCTCGGTTTGTTCCTCACGCACGTTCACGCCGGTGCCAAACAAGCGGGTCACTGAGTCAAACAGCATGGAGCCATTGACCGGCTTGACCAGTACGTTCTCGATGCCCTTTTCTTCGGCGCTGCGCAGCACCTCCTCACGCCCGTAGCCCGTGACCAGCACCATTTTGGGCTGCTTGTCGTAGGGCCGCGCCTTGACCTTCTCGGCCAGCTCGATGCCGTTCATGCCGGGCATCTGCCAGTCCAGGAACATCGCGTCATAGGGGTTGCCCTGCGTTACAGCGGCATCCAGCATGTCCAGCGCCTGCGCGCCCGACTCTGCGGCTTCCACGCTGAAAGTCAGGTCGCTGAGCAAGCGGCCCAACAGCAGACGCGCAGCCTCGTTGTCGTCCACAACCAGCACGCGGCGGCCTTCCAGGTCTTCGCGAAGCAGGTGTGGAACGGTCTGATCCTGACCCCGCCCCAGGCGTGCCGTGAACCAGAAGGTGCTGCCCTCGCCATGCACGCTCTCCACGCCCACTTCGCCGTTCATCAGCTGGGCGATCTGCTTGGTGATGGCCAGCCCCAGGCCGGTGCCGCCGTAGTTGCGCGTGGTGGAGGAATCAGCCTGCTGGAAGCTCTGGAACAGCCGGCTCATCTGTTCGGGCGTCAGGCCGATGCCGGTGTCGCGCACCGCGCCGTAGACGAGGATGTCACGCTCGGTCTCTTCCTGGATCTTGAGCACGATGGTCACTTCACCTCGCTCGGTGAACTTAACTGCGTTGTTGGAGTAGTTGATGAGGATCTGGCCCAGTCGCAGCGGGTCGCCGATCAGGCGCTGAGGCAGCGCCTGATCCACATCGAACAGCAATTCCAGACCCTTGTTGGACGCCTTCTCGGCAATCAGGTTGGCCACGTTCTGCAGCACGTTGTCCAACGTAAAGTCGATGTGCTCGATCTCCAGCTTGCCGGCCTCGATCTTGGAGTAGTCCAGGATGTCGTTGATGATGCCCAGCAGGTGCTGGCTGGAGCTGTGCACTTTCTTGACATAGTCGCGCTGCCGGTCGTTCAGCCCCGTTTGCAACAGCAGGTAACTCATGCCGATGATGGCGTTCATTGGCGTGCGGATCTCGTGGCTCATGTTGGCCAGGAAGGCCGACTTCATGCGGCTGGCATCCTCAGCACGCTCGGTGGCGAGCTTGAGGTCGTCGGTCATCGCTACCAGCGAGGCCGTGCGCTGCTGCACCTGCACCTCCAGGTTCTCGCGCTCGGCCTCCAGCGCTGCCTGCGCGGCGTCGCGCTCCACATTGGCCTGCCGGAATGCCAGCACGGCGGCGGCCATACCACCGATCAATTCTTGCGGTTTTTCCGCCAGCGTCTCTACGCGGCGGAAGTCGGCGGCGTTCAATTCGCCCGTCTCTCTGCTGACCAACTGGCGCAACGCTCCTGCCAGCAGTGACAGCCGCCCTGCAATCAGGCGTGCGATGAAGAACCAGATGACCATGCCGCCCAAAGAGCCTAGGGCCACCACGGTGTAGGTCGACTGCGTGAACCGGTCGAGCGCTGCCTCAGAGGCTTCCATGCTCTGCAGCGAGCGCTGGATCAAGTCGGTGTGAACCTTCTGCCCCAATTCAGCGAACTGCACGTAAGACTGATTGGCCTGCTCCATGGACTGCATGGCGAGCTCGGGCTTATCGAGAAAAGTGTCAGAGGCTACCGTGGCGTTGTTGTAGTAAGCGCCAAACCGGCGAACAGCGTCGCGCAGCATCTTGCGTACCGTGTCTGAGGCCTGTTCGTTGGTCGACAGCTCCTTGACCTTGACATACATCTCGGTGAGCTTTTCAACGAGGGCGTCGTGCTGCTGCTTCAGGGCCTCACCTTTCAGGCTGCCCAACCGCACGGCCTGCGCCATGGTGTTCAGATCTTTCTGCACCTGCAGGATCTCCATGCCCAGGGACATGCTGCCGGCCAGGATTCGAGCGTCACGAACCTGCTGCTCATTGGCCTGACGTTGCTGCTGACTGAAGCCCGACACCGTCACCACGCTGAACACCGCCCCACCCAGGATGGCGGCCACCACAGGCAGGAAGAAATACAGCACGAAGCGGTTTTGGCCACTGAAGCGAAGTTTGGACATCCCGTTCCTCTAGTTCACTGCCGCAGTCTTTGGCAGCGGATGCGCGATTCTGTGCCAAGGCTGGGGTCAGATGGCGTTTCTGGTCTGGGCCTCCATCGCCTGCGGCCCGGACTTGCCACGAGTTGACGGGCTTTAGTGTCAATTAATATTGACACTTCGAGGGTCGCATGTAAAGCTGACGCCCCATCTCCATCAAAAAACGCCGTGTCCTCAACCCATGAACGGCGACCAGGGCCCATCACGGAGGTGAACTCATGAACTTTGCCGCACACCACGCTCCAGGGAGAGCCTCACGAAACTGGCTTCAAAGTGTGGCGTGGCTGCTGCTGGCCTGTTTGTTGAGCGCCTGCGAGCGCCCGCCCGTCGACACCGTGCAGGGCGGCTACCGTGGCACCGGCATGGTGCAGGTCTACAACCCGCGCACGCTGGCCACCCAAGCCGACTTGAACGCCGAGCCCGACATCGCCCGCGCAGCCAAACTGCGCCCTGGGGCCCCCAATGCCGGCGAGGCCTACGAGAACATCAAGGTGCTGGGCGACTTGAGCGTCACCGAGTTCGGCCGCACCATGACGGCCATCACCTCCTGGGTCTCCCCCAAGGAAGGGTGCCTGTACTGCCACGTCGAAGGCAACTTCGCGAGTGACGAGATCTACACCAAGGTGGTGGCGCGCCGCATGTTCCAGATGGTGCAGCACATGAACGCCACCTGGCGCGACCACCTTGGCCAGACCGGCGTCACCTGCTACACCTGCCACCGCGGCCACCCGGTGCCTCAGAACATCTGGGTCAAGCCGGTACCGCGTGAGCGCCATGGCTCGGCATTGGGTGACCGGGCCGGCCAGAACGTCGCCGCTGCCACGGTGGGGTTGACCTCCCTGCCCTCCGACCCTTTCAGCATGTACCTGCTCGGCAATGATCAGGTTCGCGTGAACGGCCCGACCGCACTGCTGCCTACTGCCGACACCCGAGGCGCCCCGTTGAAAAAGGCCGAGCACACCTACGCGCTCATGATCCACATGTCCAAGTCCCTGGGCGTGAACTGCACCTATTGCCACAACGGGCAGTCCTTCCAGTCTTGGGAGATCTCCACGCCGCAGCGGGTCACGGCCTGGCATGGCATCCGCCTGGTGCGTGACCTGAACCAGGAGTACCTGACCGCTGACCCGCTGTTGCACATCTTCCCGGCCAACCGGCGCGGCCCGATGGGCGACGTGGCCAAGGTCAACTGCGCCACCTGCCACCAGGGGGCGTACAAACCCTTGTATGGCTCGCACCTGGCCAAGTACTACCCCGCCGTGCTGCCCACCGACATGCGGCCTGACGTGCCCCTGGCGGCTCCGCCCCGCGGCGCACCGCTGCCGCCGGTTCGGCCCGACCCGACGGTCACCTACGCGCGAGATTGACTCGTCCATTCCAACGGAGTGATCGCAGAAGGCGCTCGGGTTTCGTGAATGTTCCCGGGCGCCCGGCCCAAGCCCAGTTATCCTCCGTACCGGCAAAAACCGAGGAGTTGCCCATGAGCCACGTCACCCGCCGGGTTGTGCTGCTCGTACCGCTCGCTGCTGGCGTGTACGGCTCACAAACGTACGCGCAATCCTCCTTGAAGAAGGTGGAAGAGACCGAACCCAAGGCCACCGCCATCGGCTACCGGCACGACAGTGCCAAGGTGGACAAGGCCCGCTACCCCAAGCACGACGTGGCCCACCGCTGCTACAACTGCCTGGCCTTCGCGCCCGACAAGCCCGCCGACGAATGGGGCGAATGCGACCTGATGTCCGACCGACTCGTGCACCGCAACGGCTGGTGCTCGTCGTACAAGAAGAAGAAGGGTTGAAGCCGGTTTTCGCCTGGCTAGATGGGCTCGGCCCACCAGCTCGCACTAGAACAACCCATCTGGGCAACTACATTTTGTTAGTTCGGCCGCATTCGCGATGCTGATATTCATGAGGAGAGACGGAGATGTCGCTCTACCAGAAGTACGGGGGCAACGCCGCCATCAGCCGTTTGGTGGCCGATTTCTACCGTGAAGTGCTCGCACGGCCCCACCTGAAAGCCTATTTCGCGGGTGTGCCGCTGCCCCGCCTCATCCAGCACCAGGTGCGGTTCCTCTCGCACGTGTTGGGGCAGACGCCCAGCGCCTATAACGGGCGCACGATGGCCGCGGCCCACGGCCGTCTGCAGATCTCAGCGCAGGACTTTGCCGAGGTGGGGCAGATTCTTTCTGACACGCTGGCGAAGGCCGGCATGGAAGCCGAAGACCTGCGTGCGGTGATGGCCGATGTAGCATCCTTGCAGAGCGCCATCGTGGCGCCGAAGTCGTGACCTGTTCTGGCCGGGCCCCCGCGCTACCCAGGGCTGCCACACGCGCCAATGAAGGATAAGGTAGCCCCCACGGCTACAGCCCCCGCGCAACACCGCGTGAACACCACTCGGGCAGTGGCCACGATGCTGCTGATGCTGGTGGTGGCGCTGCCGCTGAGCATCTACTTCAGCCTGGCCAGCCAGGCCGAGCTGCGCAGCCAGCGCGAGGCCCAGGCCCTGAGCAGCGTCGTCTCGATCTTTCGCGCCTACTACGCCACTAACGTGGCAGGGCGCATCCTCTCGGGGGGCGGCCAGGTCACCCTGTCGGAGAACTACCACCAAATCCCAGGCGGCGTGCCCATCCCGGCCACGCTGTCCATCGAGCTGGGAGACGCCATCACCAAGGCGTCCGGCGAGACCGGTTTTGCGATGGCGTTCGTCTCCGATGCTCACTTTTTGAACCGCAAGCGCCCGGCTGCCGACGCTTTCCAACTGGAGGCGCTGAAGGCCTTCCGCGCCGACGAGAAGCTCGCCAAGTTCTCACGCTTCGACACCACAGCCCAGGGCGAGTTGTTGCGCTGGGCGGTGCCCGTGCGCATGCTGCCCGCCTGCGTGGCCTGCCACAACACCCACCCAGACTCGCCCATCAAGACCTGGAAGGTGGGCGATGTGCGCGGCATCCAGGAGGTGTCGGTGCCCTTGAAGTCTGCGGGCGGCCTGCAAGGGTTTTGGCCGCTGTGGGTGGCGCTGGCCATGGTGCTGGCGTCGGGCGTGGCAGTCTATCGGCAGGTGCAGGCGGGAAGCCGCAGGCTGGGAAGCTCGCTGAGCGAGCAGCAGGCCATCTTCGAGGCCGCCGAGATCGGGATCGTGCTGCTGAAGAACCGCGTGGTTATGCGGTCCAATGCCGCCTTTGACCGCATCTTCGGCCACGAACGCCACGGCCTGAACGGTCGCACCACCCGCGAGTGGTACTTCAGCGAGGACGATTTCCACGCTGTCGGCGAGACCGGCTACGCGGAGCTGGCCCGCGGCGAGACCGCCTACCGCGAAGTGCCGTTGCAGCGCAAGGACGGCAGCATGTTCTTCGCCCGACTCAGTGGCCACGCGATCGACCCTGCGGATCTGGCTACCGGCAGCGTGTGGCTGGTGGAAGACATCTCCGAGCGCATGACGCTGCAGGCCAACCTGCAGGTGGCCCTGGAAGGTGCCGAGGCCGCCGCCCAGGCCAAGAGCGACTTCCTGGCCAACATGAGCCATGAGATCCGCACGCCCATGAACGCCATCATCGGCATGAGCCACCTGGCGCTCAAGACCGACATGACGCCGCGCCAGCGCGACTACATCGGCAAGATCCAGCAGTCGGGCCAGCACCTGTTGGGGCTGATCAACGACATCCTGGACTTCTCCAAGATCGAAGCCGGCAAGCTCGACGTCGAGCGCGTGGAGTTCGACATCGAGCGGGTGCTGGACAACGTCTCGAACCTGATCTCGGAAAAGGCCGGCGCCAAGGGCCTGGAGCTGATCTTTGATGTGGCACCCGAAGTGCCGCGCCGCCTGCTGGGCGACCCGCTACGCCTGGGCCAGATCATCATCAACTACGCCAACAACGCCGTGAAGTTCACCGAGCGCGGAGAGGTTGGCGTGGTGGTGCGGGTGCAAGAACGCACCGAGCAAGAACTGCTGCTGCGCGTGGCGGTCACCGACACCGGTATCGGGCTGACGTCGGAGCAGAAGAGCAAGCTGTTCCAGAGCTTTCAGCAAGCCGACACCTCCACCACGCGAAAGTACGGGGGTACGGGACTGGGCCTGTCTATTGCCAAGAGTCTGGCGCTGTTGATGGACGGCGAGGTGGGCGTGGACAGCGAGCGCGGCAAAGGCAGCAGCTTTTGGTTCACGGCGCGGCTGGGCATCAGCGCATCGGCAGCGCCGAGACTGCAGGCAGCCCCCGATCTGAGCGGGCGGCGTGTGTTGGTAGTGGACGACAACGATTCAGCTCGCGCCGTCATCAAGGACATGCTGGCCGACATGAGCTTTGCCGTGGACGCTGTGCCCAGCGGCCGCGAGGCGATCGGGGCTGTGGCGCGTGCGGCCCAGACCGGCCAGCCCTATGAACTCGTCTTCCTGGACTGGCAGATGCCGGTGATGGACGGCATCGAGACTGCGCAAGCCCTCGGTACGCAGGCACTGGACCCGTCACCCCACCTGGTGATGGTGACCAGCTATGGCCGAGAAGACGTGATGAAGCAGGCGCGAGACGCCGGCATCGAGGAGGTGCTGGTCAAACCGGTGACCGGCTCGGTGCTGATGGAAGCCGCCGCCAGAGTATTGGGGCTGACCGAGTTTGAAGCCGCTGACCGCACAGCGGTATCGGCTGACGGCATTCCGCAGGCACTGGCTGCCTTGCGCGGCGCGCGGGTGCTGCTGGTGGAAGACAACGACCTGAACCAGCAGGTGGCCGGCGAACTGCTGGAAGACGCGGGGTTTGTGGTGCAGATTGCAGAAGACGGCCAAATCGCCGTCGACAAGGTGCTGGGCGCCGCCGAGCCCTGGGACATTGTGCTGATGGACATGCAAATGCCGGTGATGGACGGCGTGGCCGCCACGGTGGAGATTCGCAAGACCGTAGGGGCTGCGCTACTGCCCATCGTGGCCATGACGGCCAACGCCATGCAGCAGGACCGCGAGCGCTGCCTGGCCGCGGGCATGCAGGACTTCGTTACCAAACCCATCGAGCCGGCCGACCTCTGGCAAGCCCTGTTGAAGTGGGTGAGGCCCCGCGCTGGTGTCGCTGAGGCCGCCGAGACAGCGCATGCACAAAAGCGCGCCGAAACCGCCGCCACCAGCGCCAAGCCGCCAGGCAAGACGGCGCATTCGCCGGCCGCCGATGTGCCCTTGCCCGAGCACATCGAAGGACTGGACGTGACCCTGGGCCTCAAGCGGGTGCTGGGCAAGCGCCCCATGTACCTGGGCATGCTGCGCAAGTTCGTGGCCGGCCAGCGTGGGGCTGTCAACGCGGTGCACGCAGCGCTCGACGCGGACGACCTGGCCACCGCCGAGCGTCTGGCCCACACCACGAAGGGCGTCAGCGGCAACATCGGCGCCGAAAAGGCGCAGGCCCTGGCCGGCGAGCTGGAGCATGCCGTGAAGACAGGTGAGCCCCGCGCCACCCTCAACGCACACTGTGACGCGCTGCGTGGCACGCTGGAGCCGCTGGTGCAGGCCTTGGCCGACTGGTTACCGCCCGATCCCGCGCAAGAAGGCCGAGCGCCGGCGGGCGGGCTGCCACTGATCGATGATGAGGAGCTATCGCGGGTCACCACACGGTTGCGGACGCTGTGCGAAGAGTTGGACGCTGACGCCGAAGAATTGATCGAGCGCGAAGCCGCGCTGCTGCAAGGCGGCTACCCGGCTCACTTCCAGGCCATTACTGAGGCGGTGCGCGGCTTCGAGTTCGAGCAGGCCCTGGCCCGGATCGACGCCGCCCTAGCGGCACGAAAAGGCTGATGACGCCCACCTCGACCTCCTTGGCCCATGAAAGATTCATCTTCGTCTCGCTCGCAGCTCCGACATGAAGCCCAGAATCCAGTACGAGACCTACCGCAAGCACGGCTGGCCGCGCTGAGAAGTGCGCTGGTCTTTTCAACGTGGCCTGAGCGGGCGCTTTTGCAGCTGGCTGAGAAATCGCGAATGCAGACCGAGCCAGCACAGGTGACGGTTAACCGCGCCGGCCACCCCATCCATTCGATTTATGTTCTGGTCAGCGGCAACACACAAACGTCTGCCGCCGACAGCCAGGGTAGACGGGTCTCCATCAAGCTGCACCGTTGTGGCGAGGTTCATGGCCTGTTCTTGTGGGCGACTCAACACCTGGAAGCACACCTTGACGTGGTGACTCTGGTGCCATCGACGTTGCTGGTGATCCCGATCAAAGTCTTGGAGGAGGTGCTGGCTTCAGAGCCGCAACTGTGGCAATCGATCGCCGCTGAAGCGTCGCGCAGGCTGATCATCACCATGGAAATTGCGATGAGTTTCGGACTTGAGTCTGCGCGCATCAGGTTCGCCAGACACATCCTCGAGCAGGCGGAGAGTGCGGAAACCGGTCTAGAAATGAAGACACCCCAGGTGGTGCGGATGTCCCAGCAGGTCATGGCGGAGTTGTTGGGAGTAAGCCGACAGACAGTGACCTCACTGGTCAGGGAGTTTGAGGAACAGGGTCATATCCACTGGCGCTACGGCCGCATCGAGGTGCTGGACTTGGAAGGGCTGCGAAGCGCGGCCAAGTTTGTGTGGCAACGTGAGGCAAGACCCCTGTCGGCCGCCTGACAAGCAACCCGGGGTTGGGGGGTACGCTGCCCGCTGCCCATGCAGGCAGCCGTGGGATCAAGCGCACGCGCACCCAAAACGGCGAACGGGCCGAAATGAGCCTGGCGCCCTGAATTGACAAGTCTTTTCTATTCTGAACTTTGGCATTCTCGTACCATGGGTTGGGAAAAATGACCGAGGGCTACGAGGCCGGTGCGGGGTCTCTGGTAGATGAGCCCAGGGAGTCAGGCGTGAAGTAGTCGAATGCAGCCGTTGTGCCGGAACGCTCGCGGATCACATGAGCGGTGATCTCGTTGCCACGGTGCACACTCTTGCTGCCGGTCAACTATGAGACAACTTTTGGTCACCGTATACCAGGGTACGGCGAGCAAAGCGCTAACCAGCATCTGTCAGGAGACTGCCATGGCTACCAAATCTTCCCCATCAAATTCCGCCAACAGCGCACGAGTCATCGCAGCGATTGAACGAACGATGCCCGTCATCGAGTTCGCGCCAGACGGCACCATCGTGCGCGCCAACGATCACTTTCTCAAGGCGGTGGGTTACTCACTGGAGGAGATTCAGGGGCAGCACCACCGACTTTTCATGCGAGCCGAAGATGCGGCCAAGCCGGAGTACAAGGACTTCTGGGACTCGTTGGCCGCTGGCGTTGCGCAGTCAGGGCGGTTTCAGCGCCTTGCCAAGGATGGCACCACGGTCTGGCTGGAGGCCAGTTACACCCCCGTGCTGGACGACCGCGGCAACACCGTGTCGGTGATCAAGTTTGCTCACGACATCACGCAAGCCAGAATGGCCGCCATCGCTGATGCGGCCAGATTGGCAGCGATCGAGCGCTCCACAGCCATCATCGAGTTTGACCCTGACGGCAACATCCTTCATGCGAATGCCTTGTTTCTGGCCGCGGTGGGGTACAACGACAGCGAGATCAAGGGGCATCACCATCGCATGTTCGTCACGCCCGAAGAGTCGCAGTCAGCGGAGTATGCGAACCTCTGGCGGGCACTGGCCGCTGGCGAGTTGAAGTCTGGTCAGTTCCAGCGTGTGGCCAAAGGTGGCCAAACGGTCTGGCTCGAAGCGAGCTACAACCCGGTCTTCGACCTGGAGGGGCGCGTTGTACGGGTGCTGAAGTTTGCCATCGACATCACCGAGAAGATTGAATCGGCCCGACTCACCGAAGTGGCACTGCAGAAGGCGCGCGAGGCTGAAAGCATCCGCGAGGAGCTGGACCGCACGCTGCAGGAAATGTCCACCCCCGTGATGCCGATCTGGGACGCGATCCTGCTGCTGCCACTGGTGGGCGTGGTGGATTCGGCGCGCACTGACGACGTCATGCGCAAGAGCCTGGAGCGCATCAGCGAGACACGCTCAAAGGTCTTCATCCTGGACATCAGCGGCGTGCCCGCTGTGGACACCGCGGTGGCGAACCAGCTGCTGAAGATCACCAAGGCCACCTTGCTGATGGGGTGCGAAACCATCATCTCCGGGCTCTCACCCGCCATCGCGCGCACCATGGTCGATCTTGGCGTGGACGTGGGTGAGGTGCGCACCACCGCCACGCTGCGCGATGCCTTCTCCATCTCCTTGCGAAAGGTGGGTGGCCAAACAGCCGGCTTGGCCGCCGCGTGACATCCGCCCAAGAGGATGTGCTGGAGTTCGCGATTCGGCGCGAGAGCGACAGCACGCTAGCAGCCATGACCATCGCGTCGAGCGCGCGTTATCTACAGGCCTTTCCACGCGATGAACGCGGGGTGATCGGCACCGTGGTGTCAGAACTCGCCACCAACATCATCAAGTACGCCGGTCATGGCGTGATCCGCATCGAGCCTCTTCTCAAGGACGGCAAGCCCGGTGTCCGCGTGCGGGCGATCGATCACGGGCCCGGCATTGCAGATCTCGACACCGCACTTCGTGACGGCTTCAGCACCGGCGGCACGTTGGGGCTTGGGCTTCCCGCAGTGCGTCGCATGATGGACTCCTTGCACATCCACTGCCCTGAAGGTGGCGGTACGCATGTCGAAGCTGTTCGCTGGTGTAGGCGCCCTATTTCTGACTCTGGTTCTGCGGGGGCCGTGAACGCAGAGCCCACACTGCGCAAAGCTGCCTTCCCTCTACGGCTTCGGATCGAAACGCGTCAGCGGGCCTACCGTTCCCAGGCGGATTGCGGTGACTGCACCTGGACGCACCAGACCGACCGCTACGCCTTGCTCGTCCAGTTGGACGGAACCGGCCACGGCCCCACCGCACACGACGCCACGGTGCGCATCGTCCACAGCATTGAAGCGCACATCGCGCGCTGGCCCGTGCAGCCAGATGCCGGGCTGCTGCCCGGCCTTCTGGACGCCTGCCACGCAGCGGCATCGGCCACCGTGGGCGCGGCCATCACGCTGGCCTTGATTGACCGAACGAGTGCGACCTTGCACCAGATGGGCGTCGGCAACACCTGCATCATGGGTTTCAGCCCCAGCGGGTGGGAGGGCGTGCCACGGGCTGGTGTCATTGGCCAGCGCTATCGCTCGCCAGTCATCAGCAGTCACCCCTTGAGCGCCGGCGACACTGTGGTCTTGTTTTCAGACGGGCTCAGCAGCTCTCAAATTCGACAACTGCGCCGCCGCAGTGACCGCCCCACCGATCCGAAGACCATCGCAGATTTGCTGATGAGTACCGCGAAGGCAGATGACGACGCCAGTTGCATTGTGGTCACATGCTCCTAGGGCCTGCACACCACGTGTATGGGCATGAAGCGATGAGCATGAACCTTAGAACGATGGGCAAGTCACACGCCAAGTCGTCTTGCGTCGAATTTTGCGGCGCAATCGCCGCTAGCATCTCCGCAGCCCGAAAGTTTCAGGCCTGACCGTGATCTCCGAGACCTCCATCGTTGCCACGCGCATTGCCAACTGCATGGTGTTGGCCGTGCCGGATGATCTGGGTGACGATCGTCTGAGCCAGTTGGAAAAAGTTGCGCGGCACTGCGCGGCCTCCGCGTCACTGCGCTCGATGGTGTTCGACATGTCGGCTCTAAAGTACGCGGACATGTCAGAGTTTCGCGAGCTGATGGCGCTGGCCGATACGGTGACCATCCTGGGTATTGAGCCCCTGATGGTCGGGCTCAATCCTGGGATCATCATGCATTGGGTGGAGTCTGGCGCCGCGTGCGGGCGTGTGCGCACCTTTCTTGATCTTGCCGATGCACTGACGGCGCTGGGCCTGACGGTGGACGGACCCAGACCATGATGCTCGCCGACGTCAAGCTTGCCGATCTGCAAGGCGTGTACGACCTGCGCCGCAAGCTGCACGCTGCGGTGCACCGGGTCAGTGCAAATGGGACCTTGGCGGCACGCATCGCCAGCGAGTTTTCAGATGCGGCTCGCAGGGCCTTGAATGCCAAGGCTGGCCACACACTGCAGGTTCAAGTGCGATGCGAAGGTCGTCGCCTGCGTATCACCATGTCTGCGGGTGTGCAATCCGGTAGGCAGGAGATCTCCCACGCTCTGCCTGCGCTGGCGGATGAGGCCGCTGCGTTGGAAGGCGCCAGGCAGATCTTCGAGACCAAGTCGAGGGAGGCCTTGTTCAGAGAGCTCGATCAAAACCGAGCCACCTTGTCGGCCGTGCTGGATGCGATCCCTGACCGTATCTTCTACAAGGACACTCAAGGGGTCTTGCTGGGCGCCAACAGGGCCTACGCAGAGAGCCTTGGACTGACACCGGAGCAGGTGGTCGGCAAGACGGACTTCGAGCTCTTCAGCGCCGAAGATGCCCGCCAGCACACGGCGGAGAACAGGCGTGTCATCGAGACGCAGGAGCCCGTGCGGGTGGAACGTCGGCAACAGGTGGCCGACGGCAGCGTGAGGATCTTTGACACCCTGTTGAAGCCCTTCAAAGACGGCGACGGCCGGCTGTTGGGGGTGCTGGGCGTGAGCCACGACATCACCGAGCGCCGGAGTCTGGAGGAGAAGGTGGCGGGTCAGCGCGCGGCCTTGCAGTCCGTGTTGGATGCGAGCCCGATTGCCACCGCTTTCTCGACCGAAGGCCTGTTCCGCTACACCAACCCAGCGTTCCA
>Ga0315902_10004653_pt1 | contig 19696 bp, 17 predicted proteins | sample LakEriMetagenome_9_FD_203523 | JGI IMG/M metagenome (GOLD analysis project Ga0315902, IMG submission 203523) | Freshwater fungal communities from buoy surface, Lake Erie, Ohio, United States - Buoy 12 MA117 | ecosystem: Environmental > Aquatic > Freshwater > Lake > Lake biofilm | place: USA... | reverse complement strand
CCCGGGTAGTGCTCGAGCTCCAGCGATCGGATGCCATCCATGGCCCCGTCGCGGTCGCGCACCGTGCCGGTGAAGGTGACCACCGCCCCTGCGCCATGGTCACCCTGGCGCAGCGCTGCCACCTCGGCCGACAGGTCGAAGTCGCCTTGGCGTATGTCCACGCGCGACATGGACATGGGTCAGCCCCCGGTGACGGGAGGAAAGAACGCCACCTCGGCGCCGTCGCGCAAGGCCACCGCCTCGTCGCTGAGCCGCTGGTCCAGCGCACAGCGCACGGCGCGCGAACGGTCCAGCACTCGCGCGTGCTCGCCGCCGCGGGCGATCAGGGTGTCGCGCAGGCTTCCGAGCGTGGCCCCGGGGGGCGCGAGGAACTCCTCGCCCTCTCCCAGTGCCTCGCGCAGCGAGGCGAAATAGCGCACCCGGACCTTCATGTCCCGATCATCTCTCGCAAGGGGATGAACGTCACCTCGTCGCCTCGGCGGATGGCCTGCCCGGGCGCGTTGTCCACCAGGCCGTCGGCCCAGACCAGGGAGGTCATGACGCCCGAACTCTGGTTGGGAAACAGATCCAGCCCTCCCTCGGCGTTGACGCGCACGCGCAGGAACTCGCGCCGGCGGTCAGGCCGCGGCCAGTCGAAGTCGGCTCGGCGACGCTGGCTTGCGGGCGAGGTGGCTGGCATGCCCTGCAGCGCCTGCAGCAGCGGCACCACTGCCAGCAGGAAGGTGACGAAGCTGGACACCGGGTTGCCCGGCATGCCCACGAACAGCGCCTCCCCCTGACCACCGGACGAGCGCCTGACGGCACCCAAGGCCAGAGGCTTGCCGGGCTTGATGGCCACCTGCCACAAATCCAGCCGGCCCTCGGCCTGCACGGCAGGGCGCAGGTGGTCCTCCTCGCCCACGGACACGCCGCCGCTGGTGAGGATGAGGTCATGGCCCAGCGCGGCGCGCGACAGCGCCTCGCGCGTCGCGTCCAGCCGGTCGGGCACGATGCCCAGGTCGGTGACCTCGCAACCCGCCTGCAGCAGCAGGCCGCGCAAGGCGAAACGGTTGGAGTTGTAGATCCCGCCTGGCCGCAGCGGCTGCCCGGGCATGGTGAGCTCATCTCCCGTGGAAAACAGGGCCACACGGGGCCGGCGCAGCACCGTCAGCGTGGCCCGCCCCACCGACGCGGCCAGACCCATCGCCTGGGCATTCAGCCGCTGGCCGACGCCCAGCACCACGCTCCCGGTGGCGATGTCCTCGCCGCGACGGCGGATCCATTGCCCGGGTTGCGGTGCGGCCTGCACGCGCACGCGGCCGCCCTCAAGCGCCTCGCATTGCTCCTGCATCACCACCGCATCGGCGCCAGCCGGAATCTGCGCCCCGGTGAAGATGCGCGCAGCCGTGCCCGGTTGCAGCGCGGCGCCCACCACCCCGGCGGGAATGCGCTGAGAGACCAGGAGCTCGGCGCCAGGCGCCGGCACGTCGGCGGTGCGCAGGGCGTAACCGTCCATCGAGGTGTTGTCCGCCGGCGGTACGTCCAGCGGCGAGACCACGTCTTCGGCCAGCACGCGGCCGAGCGACTCAAAGGTGTCGACGGTCTCCACGTCGATGATGCGGTGGCCGGATGCGGCCTCGCGCAAGCTCGCCACCGCCTCGTCGAGGCTCAGCAGCGGTTGAGGTGCGCGGGCTTCAGGCATGGTCGGCGATGTAGCGCTTGACGGTGGATACGTCGGGCGGCACCACGGTGAAGCGACGCGGCAGGTCTTCCAGCCCTTGCAGGCGTGGCGGCCGCTCAGGCTCCAGCGCCAGGGCCTCGCGCAGCGTGGCGGCGAACTTCACCGGCAGCGCCGTTTCCAGCACCAGGACAGTCTCACCCGGTTCGCGCAGTTCAAGCGCCACCTTCAGCCCATCGGCGGTGTGCGGGTCGACCATATCGCCCGTGGCGGCGTGGGTCGCACGGATGGTGGCCAGCCGGTCTGCATGGGTGCTTCGGCCGGAGACGAAGCCCTCGTCGCGCACCCGAGCAAAGTCCGCCGCAGGCAGCGTGAAGCCGCCTTCGCGCGCAAGCGCGGGGCCGAAGAGTTGCGCGGTGCGCGCCCCTTCACGGCCCAGCAGGTCGAACACGAAGCGCTCGAAGTTGCTGGCCTTGCTGATGTCCATGGACGGGCTGGAGGTCTCGAAGGTCTCCTTGCTGCCGCGCACCCGGTAGGTGCCGGTGCGGAAGAACTCGTCGAGCACGTTGTTCTCGTTGGTGGCCAGCATCAGCCGGTGGATGGGCAGGCCCATGCGGCGCGCCACGTGGCCGGCGCAGATGTTGCCGAAGTTGCCCGAGGGCACGGCAAAGCTCACGGGCGGGAGGGCCTGGCCGGCGCGTGACGCGGCATCGGTAGCGCGCAGCCAGCCGTGGAAGTAGTACACGACCTGGGCCAGCAGCCGCGCCCAGTTGATGGAGTTGACCGTGCCGATATGGAACTGCCGCTTGAATCCGGCGTCGGCGCTGACCGCCTTGACGATGTCCTGGCAGTCGTCGAACACGCCCTCCACCGCCAGGTTATGGATGGACCCGTCCTGCAGGCTGAACATCTGCGCCTGCTGGAAGGGGCTCATCCGGCCGTGCGGCGAGAGCATGAACACCCGCACGCCCTTGCGGCCCCGCATGGCGTACTCCGCCGCGCTGCCGGTGTCTCCCGAAGTGGCGCCCAGGATGTTCAAGGTCTGGCCACGGCGGGCCAGTTCATGCTCGAACAAGGCTCCGAGCAGTTGCAGTGCGATGTCCTTGAAAGCCAGCGTCGGCCCGTTGGACAACTGCAGCAAAGCCAGGCCGGGGGCCAGCGCCTCCAGCGGCTTGAGCGGTACCACCTGGGCGCTGCCGAAGACGTGCTCGTTGTAGATGGACTGCAGCATGCGCCGCAGGTCCGCCGGGGCGATGTCGTCGATGTAGCGCGAGAGGATCTCGAAGGCCAGATCGGGGTAGGACAGCGCGCGCCAAGCCTGCAGCAGTTCGGGTGTCACCTGCGGGTAGGACTCGGGCAGGTACAGGCCACCGTCGGGAGCCAGCCCCTCCAGCAGGATCTCGCAAAAGCTCCGGCGGTCAGGGTGGCCGCGCGTGCTGAGGTACTTCATGGGCTGGTCGAGGTCCTCAAGCCAGCTCTTCCTTGCGCAGGCTGACGATAGGCGCCAGCACCGTCGGCAGCGCCTGCATGGCGGCGATGGCGTCTCGCATGCGGCCTTCCACCGTGTCGTGCGTGAGGATGATGACGTCGGTCTGGTTCTCGCCTTCGGCACTCTCACGCTGCAGCAGCGCGTCGATGGAGATGTCGCGCTCGGCCAGCAGCGCGGTCACACGGGCCAGCACACCGGCTTCGTCGGCCACTCGCAGCCGCAGGTAAAAGGCGGTGATGACCTGGTCGATCGGCAGGACCGGGGTGTCGGCCAGCGCGCCGGGCTGGAAGGCGAGGTAGGGAACGCGGTGCCCGGGGTCGGCAGTGTGCAGCCGGGCGATGTCCACCAGGTCGGCGACCACGGCGCTGGCGGTGGGTTCTGAGCCGGCCCCCTTGCCGTAGTACAGCGTGGTGCCCACGGCGTCGGCCTGCACCACCACGGCGTTCATGGCGCCCTCGACGTTGGCGATCAGGCGCCGCACGGGCACCAGCGTGGGGTGCACGCGCAGCTCGATGCCCTCTTCCCGGCGGCGGGTGATGCCCAGCAGCTTGATGCGGTAGCCCAGTTGCTCGGCATAGCGGATGTCGGCCGCCTGCAGCCCGGTAATGCCCTCGACGTGGGCGCGATCGAACTGCACCGGCGTGCCGAAGGCGATCGCGCTCATGATCGTCGCCTTGTGCGCGGCATCCACACCCTCGATGTCGAATGTGGGGTCTGCCTCGGCATAGCCCAGTCGCTGCGCCTCCTTCAGCACCACATCGAAGTCCAGGCCCTTGTCTCGCATCTCCGACAGGATGAAGTTGGTGGTGCCGTTGATGATCCCGGCGATCCACTCGATGCGGTTGGCCGTCAGGCCCTCGCGCAGCGCCTTGATGATGGGGATACCACCGGCCACCGCGGCCTCGAAGGCCACCACCACGCCGCGCTCGTGGGCGGCGGAGAAGATCTCGGTGCCGTGCACTGCCAGCAGGGCCTTGTTGGCGGTGACCACGTGCTTGCCTGCCGCAATCGCCTCCAGCACCAACGCGCGGGCAATGCCGTAGCCGCCGATGAGCTCCACCACGATGTCGATGGACGGGTCGGCAATCACGGCCCGGGCGTCCGACACGACGCGCGCCGCGTCGCCGACGACCGCCTTGGCGCGCTCGACGTCCAGATCGGCCACGGCCGCGATCTCGATGGCTCGCCCGGCGCGGCGGCGGATCTCCGCCTGGTTGCGCTGCAGCACCCGGAAGGTGCCGCTGCCGACGGTACCGATGCCGAGCAGGCCGACGCGGATGGGGCGGGTGGTCATCTGGAGTGACGCTTGCGGTAGTGGGAGAGGAAGCGGTCGATGCGGCCGATCGCCTGAGTCAGGTCATCCGAGTTGGGCAGGAAGACCAGGCGGAAGTGGTCAGGCTGCGCCCAGTTGAATCCCGTGCCCTGGACGATGAGCACCTTCTCGCTCTCCAGCAGCTCGTAGGCGAACTGCTGGTCATCCTGGATCGGGTACATCGCCGGATCCAGCCGCGGGAACATGTACAGCGCCGCTTCCGGTTTCACCACCGACACGCCCGGAATCTGGCTGAGCAGCTCGTAGGCCAGGTCGCGCTGGCGTCGCAGGCGCCCACCCGGTGCCACGAGGTCGCGGATGCTCTGGTAGCCACCGAGCGCGGTCTGGATGGCCAACTGCCCCGGCGTGTTGGCGCACAGGCGCATCGAGACCAGCATGTTCAGCCCCTCGATGTAGTCGCGGGCGTGCCGCTTGTCGCCCGAGACCACCATCCAGCCGGCCCGGTAGCCGCAGGCGCGGTAGTTCTTGGACAGGCCGTTGAAGGTGACGAACAGCACATCGTCGGCCAGCGAGGCGATGCTGGTGTGGACCGCGTCGTCGTACAGGGTCTTGTCGTAGATCTCGTCGGCAAAGACGATCAGCTGGTGCCGCCGGGCGATGTCCACCAGGCCGCGCAGCAGGTCCGGCGGGTACAGCGCGCCGGTGGGGTTGTTCGGGTTGATGACCACCAGCGCCTTGGTACGCGGCGTGACCTTGGACTCGATGTCCTTGAGGTCCGGCAGCCAGCCCGCGCCCTCGTCGCAAAGGTAATGCACGGGCGTGCCGCCCGACAGCGACACCACGGCCGTGTACAGCGGGTAGTCGGGGGCAGGAATCAGCACCTCGTCGCCGGCATCGAGCAGCGCGTTCATGCTCAGCGCAATCAGCTCCGACGCCCCGTTGCCCAGGTAGACATCCTCGACGCTGACGCCTGCGATGTGCTTTTCCTGGGTGTAGTGCATCACCGCCTTGCGCGGTGCGAACAGGCCCTTGCTGTCGGTGTAGCCGGCCGCGTCGGGCAGGCTGCGGATCATGTCCTGCACGATCTCTTCCGGCGGCATCAGGCCGAAGGCGGCGATGTTGCCGATGTTCAGCTTGATGATCCGGTGCCCCTCCTCCTCCATCTGACGGGCCTTGTCGAGCACAGGCCCACGGATGTCGTAGCCGACATTGGCGAGCTTGGCGGACTTGGCGATGGTCTTCAAGGCGGGCGCTCCGCGCTCGGGCATCCCCTCAGCAGGGGAGGTTCGTGCGCAAAACCTAGAATTTGACCACATGAAATTCCAGCCCGACCGTGCCGAAGGCGTCAATCTGATCACCCGCCAGGAGCCCGGGCGCCTGTGGGTAGGCGCGCAGGCGCTGGAGGGCAGCGTGCTCATTCCGTGGAAGGGCGCCCCCCTGCCCTGGCCGGCCGCGGAGGGACAGACCATGACCACCGACCACTTCGATGCCGTGCTGGCCCTGAAGCCCGAGGTGGTCATCTTCGGCAGCGGGTCGCGATTGCGCTTCGCCCACGCGTCCGCTTACCGCGCGCTGATCGAGGCGCGCATCGGCCTGGAGACCATGGACACGGCTGCGGCCTGCCGCACCTACAACGTGCTGGCCTCCGAGGGTCGGTCGGTCGTGGCCGCACTGGTGGTGTGACCAGGTCTGCCCGGGCGTCAAGGGAGCGCCCGGGACACTTGCGCCGGTCTTCTATAATCCAGCGGTTTGTGACCCAGGCCGCTTCGACGCGGTGCCGGTTGCGCTTCGGACCTGATCGCCCATGACCCCTGCAGTCAACAAAGCCCTCCCGGATTTCGAAGCCCTGGCCACCGGTGGCGTGAAGTTCACCCCTCAGGCCTTTCTGGGCAAGACGGTGGTGCTGTACTTCTACCCGAAGGACGGTACGCCGGGGTGCAGCACCGAAGCGATGCAGTTCCGCGACCGCCACAAGGACTTTCTCAAGGCCGGCGCCGTGGTGTTCGGCGTGTCGCGCGACAACATGCAGTCGCACGAGAAGTTCAAGCAGAACCTGGCTCTGCCGTTCGAGCTGATTGCGGACACCGAAGAGAAGATGTGCCACATGTTCGGCGTGGTCAAGAACAAGATCATGTACGGCAAGAAGGTCAAGGGCATCGAGCGCAGCACCTTCCTGGTCGACGCGCAGGGTGTCCTGCGCTTCGAATGGCGCGGCATCAAGGTGGCGGGTCACGTCGAAGACGTCTTGAAGGCCGTCAAGGACCTGAAGAAGTCCTGAGCCGACCCTGCGTCGGCTTGCCGGGGCTGGCCCCCGACTGACCATGCCCCTGCCCAAACCCCCCGCCCACAAGGCCGTGCTGCTGCGGCCCCCGGCCTCAACCGCTGCGCGCGAGCGCGGGCCGTCACCCCCCGACCTGCCTCCTGCGCCTGCCGCAGCGACTGCTCAGGCCCTGGCGTCAGCGCCCGTGATTCGGGTTTCGGCGCCTGCGGCGCCGGCAACGGCTGCTTCCGCTGCTGCTGCTGCTGCGGCGGCGCCCTCTGCCCAGGCGCAAGCCTCAGCTCCAGCCCCGGCCCCCGCAGCACGACCGAAGGCGGCACCCCAGTCCAAGCCGGTACGAGCCGCCCGCCGCAACGGCCCGGCCAAGCTCTTCGTGCTGGACACGAATGTGCTCATGCACGACCCGACCTGCCTGTTCAGGTTCGACGAGCACGACATCTTCCTGCCCATGGTCACGCTGGAGGAACTGGACAACCACAAGCGCGGCATGAGCGAGGTCGCGCGCAATGCCCGCCAGGTCAGCCGTGAGCTCGACGCGCTCGCTCAGGATGCACCGCTGGACCCCACTGCCGGGCTGTCACTGTCCAAGACCGGGCACCGCGAGGCGGGTGGCCGTTTGTTCTTCCAGACCACCCTGATCGAGGCACGACTGCCTGCCGGGTTGCCCCAGGGCAAGGCCGACAACCAGATCCTGGGTGTCGTGCAGTGGCTGCGCGAGCAGCACGCCGGCCGCGAGGTGGTGCTGGTGTCCAAGGACATCAATATGCGGGTCAAGGCCCGCGCGCTGGGCCTGCCCACCGAGGACTACTTCAACGACAAGACGCTCGAGGACGGTGACCTGCTGTACACCGGCGTCCTGCCCTTGCCGGCCGACTTCTGGGAGCGCCACGGCAAGGCCATGGACAGCTGGCAGCAGGGCGGCCACACCTACTACCGCGTGAGCGGCCCGCTGGTGCCCTCGATGCTGATCAACCAGTTCGTCTATGGCGAGCCAGCCGGCGCACCGCCGCTGTACGCGCGGGTGACCGAGATCACCGGCAAGACCGCCGTGCTGCGCACGCTTCGCGACTACACGCATGCCAAGAATGCGGTGTGGGGCGTCACCGCCCGCAATCGCGAGCAGAACTTCGCGCTGAATCTGCTGATGGACCCGGAGTGCGACTTCATCACGCTCACCGGTACCGCAGGCACGGGCAAGACCCTGATGACGCTGGCCGCCGCCCTGAGCCAGGTGCTGGACGAGCGCCGCTACAGCGAGGTGATCGTCACCCGCGTCACGGTGCCGGTAGGCGAGGACATCGGCTTCCTGCCCGGCAACGAGGAAGAGAAGATGAGCCCCTGGATGGGCGCACTGGACGACAACCTGGAGGTGCTGGCGCGCGGCGACACCTCCGCCGGCGAGTGGGGCCGCGCCGCCACCCAGGACCTGGTGCGCAGCAAGATCAAGATCAAGAGCCTGAATTTCATGCGCGGGCGCACCTTCCTGAACAAGTTCGTGCTCATCGACGAGGCGCAGAACCTCACGCCCAAGCAGATGAAGACCCTGATCACCCGCGCCGGGCCGGGCACCAAGATCGTCTGCCTGGGCAATCTGGCGCAGATCGATACGCCCTACCTCACCGAGGGCTCGTCGGGGCTGACCTACGTGGTCGACCGATTCAAGGGCTGGCCCCACTCGGGGCATGTCAACCTGGCCCGCGGCGAGCGCTCCCGCCTGGCCGATTTCGCCTCCGACGTGCTCTGAGGCGCCGGGCCGGGCGCATCCGTCCCCTCAAGGCTGGTGCACCCTCAGAAAACTGGCAAAGCGGGGCAGCCCGGCATCCGTGGTGCCCTGGTGGGAGTAGGTGACGCGAGCCCCCACCGCGGGGGGTGACGCCCGGGCCGCATCGGTGAACCCCGTACCGAGCTCGAATTCCCGCCCGTCGTCGGCGCGCACCTTCAAGGCTCCCATGCGGCCCGTCAGCCGGCCACGGCCCGGTACATGGGCCAGCACCACTGCCTCAGCGTCGTGCTGGGGCTTGACCTTCAGGATGGCGTCGGTGCGTCCGGGCGCCCACCAGGCCTCGGCTCGGTGAAGCATCAGGCCTTCACCGCCTGCCTCCACCACTTCCCGCAGCCGGCGCTCCAGCGCCGCCGGCCCGTCGAGGACCTGCTGCGGCGCGGCCTGCAGGGCCGGCCATCCGGTCTGGGCGGCAAGTTCCCGCAGACGCTGCGCCCTCCCACGGAAGTTGCCCGAGGCCGACGGCAGGTCGAACACCATATAGCGCAACTCGCGCCAGGCGGCCTCATCCGGCCGACTTCGACGCACGGTGCCGCTGAGAGTCTCGAAGGTGCCGCGACCCATCCACAACTCACCGTCCAACGCGACGCGCGGCAGGCGCTCGATGAAGGCGCGCGGCGCGGTGATGGGCAGGCCACTGCGAAAGCGCAAGGTGCTGCCGTCCCACCAGGCGCGCACGCCGTCGTATTTCTCGCTGCACAGGTAACCCCGCGGGTCCAGGTTCGCGGGGGCTGGCAGGCCGTGGGCCAGCGGCGCTTCCGTCCGGGCGGGTGCATCGGCGCCAGCGTCGCCATTGGCCCCAGGGCCCACCCGATCGGAAGCGCGCCGCGGCGCCGCCCACAGGGTGGCGCCGGGCACGCAGGCCGCGAGCGTGGCCATCAGGCAGGCTCGGCGGCCTGAAGCGGAAGAAATGTGAGTTCTGGTCATGTTGCGGGCCTCCGGTATGGGATGGCCCGCAGTCTCGACCGCAAGGACAGGCAGGTCCATCCCGCCTTGGGGGGTTCGCCGCACCCCCTGTCGGGCGGGGGTTCAGGCCGGCGCGACCAGGTCCCGGATCTGGTGCAGCGCGCTCGGGTCCTCGATGGTGGTGAGGTCCCCGGGGTCGCGGCCCTCGCACACGGCCTGGATGGCGCGGCGCAGGAGCTTGCCCGAGCGTGTCTTGGGCAGCACGTTGACAAAGCGCACCCGCGCCGGGCGCGCGACGGCGCCCAGCTGGCCGTCGACCACCCTCATGATCTCGCCCTCGAGCTTCAGCGCGTCGGCTTCGGTGGCGGCTTTCGAAGGATCCTTCAGCACCGCAAAGGCCATCGCCACCTGGCCTTTCAGGTTGTCGGCCACGCCGACCACCGCGACCTCGGCCACATTCGGGTGGCTGGAGATGCTCTCCTCGATCTCGCGCGTGCCCAGGCGATGGCCGGCGACGTTGATGACGTCGTCGGTGCGCCCGAGGATGAAGAAGTAGCCGTCCTCGTCGCGGATGCCCCAGTCGAAGGTGTTGTAGAGCTGTTTGCCGGGGATGCTGCTCCAGTAGGTCTTGACGAAGCGCTCGTCGTCCCGCCACACCGTCTGCATGCAGCCCGGGGGCAGTGGCCCGTCGATGACGACCACGCCCTTCTGGTTCGCACCGGTGAGTTCCTCGCCGGTGCTCTGGTCGACCAGCTTGACGTCGTATCCATAGACGGCCTTGCCCGGCGAGCCGAACTTGCTGGCCGCCGTTTCCACTCCATTGCAGAGGGACAGGATGGGCCAGCCGGTCTCGGTCTGCCAGTAGTTGTCGATGATGGGCTTGCCCAGCGCGTCGGCAATCCAGCGCGCGGTGGGTTCATCCAGCGGCTCGCCGGCCAGGAACAGGGCGCGAAGGGAGCTCAGGTCATGACGGGACAGGGCGGCCGGGTCCTGCTTCTTCAGCACCCGCACGGCCGTGGGCGCGCTGAACATCGAGGTGACCTGGTATTTCTCGACCAGGCTCCACCAGACGGCAGCGTCCGGCCGGGTGGGCAGACCCTCGTACAGGATGGTGGACATCCCGGCGATGAGCGGCCCGTAGACGATGTAGCTGTGGCCCACCACCCAGCCGATGTCGCTGGTGGAGAAGTAGGTCTCTCCGGGCTTGCCCAGGAAGATGTGCTTCATGCTGGCGGCCAGCGCCACCGCATAGCCTCCGGTATCCCGCTGCACGCCCTTGGGTTTGCCGGTGGTGCCGCTGGTGTACAGGGTGTAGCTGGGGTGCGTGGCGTCGACCCACTCGCAGGGCACGGTTGCGTCCAGGTGCCGCTGGCGCATCTCGGCGTAATCGACATCGCGGCCGGCCGCCATCGGCATCTCGCTCAGACCCCGGTTGACCATCAGCACCTTGGAGGGCTTGTGCGTGGCCAGGCGGATGGCCTCGTCGAGCAGGCCCTTGTAGGGCACGACCTTGCCGCTGCGGCTGCCGGCGTCAGCGCTGACCACCACCGTGGGCTGCGCGTCGTCGATGCGGCTGGCCAGGCTGACGCTGGCGAACCCGCCGAACACCACCGAGTGCAGCGCGCCGATGCGCGTGCAAGCCAGCATGGCGAAGGCCGCCTCCGGGATCATCGGCATGTAGATGAGCACGCGATCGCCCTTGGACACCCCCAGCGACAGCAGGATCGCCGCCATCCGCTCGACCTCGCGCTGCAGCTCGGCGAAGGTGTAGATGATCTCCTTGTCGACCTCGGTGGACACCCAGATCAGGGCCTTGCGGTTGGGGTGGGCGACGGCGTGGCGGTCCACCGCGTTGTGGCACAGATTGGTGGTGCCGCCCACGAACCAGCGCGCGAACGGCGGCTGGGTGTAGTCGCAGACCTGCGTGAACGGGGTCTTCCAGTCGATCAGCGTGGCCTGCTCGCGCCAGAAGCCGTCGCGGTCATCGATCGAGCGGCGGTGGAAGTCGGCAAAGCCCATGGAGTCCTCCGGTCAGTGGCCATCGCGTGAAAGCACGCCCGCCATTGTGGGAAGACGACTTTTCTTGGCCCTGACTCAGTCGAGGCGCACCAGCAGACGGCCGCGCACCCGGCCGGCCATCAACTCCTGCGCGGCGGGAAGGACCTCGTCCATCCCGATCTCACGGGTCATCGACTCGAGCTTGCCGGGGTCCAGTTCGCCGGCCAGCCGGCTCCAGGCCTGGCGGCGCAAGGCCAGCGGCGCCATGACGCTGTCCACCCCCAGCAGCGCCACGCCGCGCAGGATGAAGGGCATCACCGTGGCGGGCAGGTCGGCGCCCTGGGCCAACCCGCAGGCGGCCACCGCGCCGCCGTAGCGCACCTGGGCGCAGGCGTTGGCCAGGGTGTGGCTGCCCACGGCGTCCACGACCGCGGCCCAACGCTCCTTCTGCAGCGGCTTGCCCGGGGCGGCCAGTTCGGCGCGGTCGATCACCGACTGCGCGCCCAGTTGCTTCAGGTAGGCCTCTTCCGACGCCTTGCCAGTGGCGGCCACGACGCGGTACCCGCGGCCTGCCAGCAAAGCCACTGCAACAGAGCCCACGCCCCCTGTGGCACCGGTGACCAGCACCTCGCTGTCGCCAGGGGCCACGCCGTGGCGCTCCAGGGCCATGAGGCACAACATGGCGGTGTACCCGGCCGTGCCGATGGCCATGGCCTGGCGGGTGCTCAGCCCATCGGGCAATGCCACCAGCCAGTCGCCGTCCAGGGCCGCCCGCTGCGCCAGGCAGCCCCAGTGCACCTCACCCACGCCGAAGCCGTTCAGGATGACCCGGTCACCGGGCTTCCAGGCGGGATGCTCGCTTTGCAGCACCTCGCAAGCGCCATCGATGCCCGGCACCATGGGCCAGCGGCGCACCACCGGCGAGCGGTTGGTCAGGGCCAGGCCGTCCTTGTAGTTCAGCGTCGACCACTCCGGCCGCACGAGCACCCGGTGGCCTTCGGGCAAGGCGGGCAGCGAAGACTCCTCCAGGGAGGTCAGGCCGGCGGTGAAACCGGCTTCGCCCTTCTCGAGCAGGATGGCCTTGAACATGGTGCGCTCCTTGGGGAGGATCGTTGACTTGCAGCGGGGGCTTGCCTATTCTGCCGCCGCCATGCGTGCATCCGCTCCCGCCCTGCCCTCCTCGACGGCCGTCCTGCGACACCGCTTGGCCCGGGCGGAGCGGCTCTGGGCCGCCCTGGCCTTGGCCGTCGCGTCCCTTGCGCACGCCGAACCGGCACCCGAGCCGCGCACACGAGGCGACGCGGTGCTGCAGTTGCTGCAGGAGCGGGGACTGCTGTCGGCCGATCCGGGGTCCGCTGGAAATGACGTGGTCCGCCAGGTGCGCGACGCCGCCTCCGAGCTGGTGCTGTCGGCCATGGGCTTCCTGGGCGTGCCCTACCGGCGCGGCGGCAATGGGCCCGATGACGGCTTCGACTGCAGCGGCTTCACCCGCCACATCTTCGAGATGAGCCTGGGCCTGGTGCTGCCCCGCCGAGTGGATGACCAGGCCAGCGCCAATGGCCTGCTGCGCATCCCGCGTGAAGAACTGCGCCCGGGAGACCTGGTGTTCTTCAACACGCTGCGGCGCACGTTTTCCCACGTGGGCATCTACATCGGCGAGGGCAAGTTCGTCCACGCGCCCCGCAGCGGCAGCCAGGTGCGCGTGGAGGACATGCGGTCAGCCTACTGGGACCGGCGGTTCACAGGTGCAAGGCGGGCTGATGCGCTGACCCCACTGCCCGGCGCCGCGGCCACTGCGACCCCTGGCGGCCAGGCCCCCGCTGCGGTTTCGACGACGCCACCGCAGCGCTGAAGCCCGAGAGCCACGCCCCGGCTTCGCGCTGAGCGGAGAATGGCGGCATGGGCGACAACGTCATCCCCCTGGCCGATCTGCGCTACGCAGCCCCGGTGCCGCGCGTGCCCTCGGACGCGCCGGCACCTGACGGCCTGCTGGTCGATCGCCTGGGCCGCACCCTCCACGACCTGCGCATCTCGGTCACCGACCGCTGCAACTTCCGCTGCAGCTACTGCATGCCCAAGGAGGTGTTCGACAGCCAGTACCGCTTCCTGCCCCAGACCTCGCTGCTGACCTTTGAAGAGATCACACGGGCCGCCCGGATCTTCGTGGCGCATGGGGTGCGCAAGCTGCGCCTCACCGGCGGTGAACCCCTGCTGCGCAAGCACCTGGAGCATCTGGTGGGCATGCTGGCTGCGCTGCGGGCCCCCGACGGCGCACCGCTGGACCTGACGCTGACCACCAACGGCTCGCTGCTGGACCGCAAGGCTGCAGACCTGGCCGCGGCCGGTCTGCGGCGGGTCACCGTCAGCCTGGACGCGCTGGACGACGCCATCTTCCGGCGCATGAACGACGTGGACTTCCCGGTGGCGGCGGTGCTGCGGGGTATCGACGCCGCGCTGGCCGCCGGGCTGGCGCCGGTCAAGGTGAACATGGTCGTTCGCAAGGGCACCAACGATCAGGAAATCGTGCCCCTGGCAAGGTTCGTGCGCGACCGTTACGGGCCGGCCGTGGTGCTGCGCTTCATCGAGTTCATGGACGTGGGCCAGACCAACGGCTGGCGCATGGACGAGGTGCTGCCCTCTGCCGATGTGGTGGCGCGCCTGGCGGAACACTTTCCCCTGGAGCCGCTGGAGCCCTCGCAACCGGGCGAGACCGCGCAACGCTGGCGATACGCCGACGGCCGGGGCGAGATCGGCCTGATCTCCAGCGTCACCCGCGCCTTTTGCGGCGACTGCAACCGGGCGCGGCTGTCCACCGAAGGAAAGCTTTTCCTGTGCCTGTTCGCCTCGACCGGGCACGATCTGCGCGCGCTCCTGCGCGGCCAGGCCCCCGACGGACAGCCCTGGAGCGATCAGCAGATCACCGCCGCCATCGGCTTGATCTGGTCCGAGCGGGAGGACCGCTACTCGCAATTGCGCAGCAACCAGGTCGCCTTGCCGGGTAGCGGTGAACGCCGCATCGAGATGCATTACATCGGCGGTTGAGCCCGCCCCCTGCCATGACCACCACCCTGATCGACATGCTGGCGCGCGGCGCCGACACCCGTGCTGCGCTGCGTGCCCCGGGCCGCCCCCCCTTGAGCTTCAGCGAACTGCGATCGCTAGCCGAGCGCACCGTGGCCACCTTCAACACCATGGGCATCGGCCGCGGCGATCGCGTGGCCATCGTTCTGGCCAATGGCCCCGAGATGGCGGCTTGCTTCATCACCGCCGCCTGCGGCGTCACCACCGCGCCGCTGAACCCGGCCTACCGTGCCGACGAGTTCGAGTTCTACCTGTCCGATCTGAACGCCCGCGCACTGGTGGTCGAGTACGACAGCACCTCGCCCGCCATCGAGGTGGCCCGCAAGCTGGGGGTGCGCATCGTCGATCTGCGCCCGCAGGCCGAGGGCGGCGCTGGCGCGTTCATCCTGAGTGAACGCGAGCCTGGCGGCTCCACCGCCGCCGCAGCCCAGTCGGGCTGGGCGCAGCCGCAGGACGTGTCGATGGTGCTGCACACTTCGGGCACCACCTCCAGGCCCAAGATCGTGCCGCTGTCGCAGGCCAATCTGTGCGCCTCGGCTGGGCACATCGCTCGTACGCTGGCCTTCACGCCCGACGACACCGGACTCAACGTCATGCCGCTGTTCCATATCCACGGGCTCATCGCCGGGGTGCTGGCGCCGCTGTCGGCCGGATCCACGGTGTTCTGCACGCCGGGGTTCAACGCCCTGAAGTTCTTCGCCTGGATGGACGAGGCTGCCCCCACCTGGTACACGGCGGTGCCGACCATGCACCAGGCCATCCTGGGCCGGGCCGCCCGCAGCCTGGATGTGATCCAGCGCCACCCGCTGCGCTTCATCCGCTCGTCGTCGAGCTCCATGCCGCCTCAGGTCATCCGCGAGGTGGAGGAGGTCTTCAAGGCCCCGCTGATCGAGTCCTATGGCATGACCGAGGCCACCCACCAGATGGCCTCCAATCCGCTGCCGCCCGGCGAGCGCAAGCCCGGCTCGGTGGGGATGGCGGCCGGCCCCGAAGTGGCAATCATGGGCGAGGACGGCCAGCTGCTGCCGCGCGGCGGGATCGGCGAGATCGTCATCCGCGGGCCCAACGTCACCTCAGGCTACGAAAGCAACCCCAAGGCCAATGCCGAAGCCTTCATCAATGGGTGGTTTCGCACCGGCGACCAGGGCACGATGGATGAAGCTGGCTACGTCACCCTGACCGGGCGGCTCAAGGAAATCATCAACCGCGGCGGCGAGAAGGTCAGCCCGCGTGAGGTGGACGAGATCCTGATGGACCACCCGGCAGTGGCGCAGGTGGTGTGCTTCGGCATGCCGCATCCCAAGCTGGGCGAGGAAGTGGCCGCCGCCGTCGTCCTGCGCGAGGGACAGGTCGCCACCGAACGCGATCTGCAGGCCTTCGTGGCCTCGCGCGCCGCAGACTTCAAGGTGCCCAAGCGCATCCTGCTGATGGACGAGATTCCCAAGGGCGCTACCGGGAAACTGCAGCGCATCGGACTGGCCGCCAAGCTCGGCCTCACCTGAATCTTTCAAAACGCTTACACTCGCGCCCCACGGACGATCCACTCAAGGACTTCTTCAAACGCGAAACCGCTGAGTCATCCCCGTACGCCGTCGTCTGACGGCGGTCCTCGCCCCATGTGACTTCCCTCTGAATCTAGGAGACGACATGAGCCGGAACCGACTGAACTCGAAGAGTTCATCCTCCCTCGCCCCCGCCCGCTGCAACCGGCCCCTGGCCGCTGCTCTCGAAACCCCCACAGCCACTTCGGGCCTCGCCCGACTGCTGGCGGCATCAGCCACGCTGCTCGCTGCCGCCACGTTGGCGCTTGCGCCAAGACCGGCGCAGGCCTGGGAACCCACCAAGTCCATCGAGTTCATCGTGCCCGCGGGCACCGGTGGCGGCGCCGACCAGATGGCCCGCTTCATCCAGGGCGTGGTGGGCAAGCACAACCTCACCAAGCACCCCATCGTCGTCGTCAACAAGGGCGGCGGCGCGGGCGCGGAGGCCTTCCTGAACGTCAAGTCCGACGCAGGCAACGCGCACAAGATCGTCATCACCCTGTCCAACCTCTTCACCACGCCGCTGGGCACGGCCGTGCCTTTCAACTGGCGCGACATGACGCCGGTCTCGATGCTGGCGCTGGACCAGTTCGTGCTGTGGGTGAATGCCGATTCCCCCCACCAGACGCCCAAGGCCTTCTTCGACGCCCTCAAGGCAGGCAATGACCGCAGCCTGAAGATGGGTGGCACCGGCAGCAAGCAGGAAGACCAGATCATCTCGGTGATGCTGGAAAAGGCCGCCGGCAAGAAGATGACCTACATCCCTTACAGCGGCGGCGGCCAGGTGGCCACGCAGTTGGTGGGCAAGCACGTGGACGCGACGGTCAACAACCCGATCGAGGCCGAGAGCCACTGGCGCGCCGGCAAGCTGCGGGCCTTGTGCGTGATGGACTCGCAGAAGCTCCCCTACAAGGACAAGGTCACCCCCACACAGAGCTGGAACGACCTGCCCACCTGCGCGTCCGCGGGCCTGCCGGTCGAGTACGTGATGCTGCGCGGCATCTTCATGCCGCCGGGCGTCACGCCCGACCAGGTCAAGTTCTACGTCGACCTCTTCGCCAAGGTGCGCGCGCTGCCCGAGTGGAAGGACTTCATGGTCAAGGGCGCCTTCAGGCAGACGGTGATGAGCGGCCAGGAGTACTTCGACTGGCTGGGCAAGAACGAGCAGATGCACCGCGTGCTCATGCGCGAGGCCGGCTTCCTGGCCAACTGAGTCCCCTGACCCATGAGGCCCCGGCGCCCTCGAGCGCCGGGCACATGCTGCCGAGGAGGCGCACATGAACGACAAGGATCAGGCTGCCGGCGACGACACGTCGGTGGCCGCCCGCGGCTTCGAACTCGCGGTGGGGCTGGTGCTGATGGTGCTGGCCGTGCTGGTCATCGTCGACAGCGTGCGCGTGGGGGCCGGCTGGGCCGATGACGGGCCTCGAGCGGGCTACTTCCCCTTCTACATCGGGCTGGCGCTGCTGCTGTCCAGCGGCTGGATCGTGCTGGCACAGCTGCGCGACTGGAAGAAGGTCGCCGAGTTCGCGCAGCGCTCGCAATTGCGCAGCGTGGCCGCCATCGGCGTGCCCATGCTGCTGTACGTGGCGCTGATCAAGCTGCTGGGCATCTACGTCGCCTCGGCCGGGCTCATCGCCTGGTTCATGTGGCGGCACGGCGAGCACCGCCTCGTCACCACCGTCGCCGTGACGCTGGGTGTGCCGCTGAGCCTGTTCGTCGTGTTCGAGCGCTGGTTCATCGTGCCTTTGCCCAAGGGGCCGCTGGAAGCCCTCTTCGGGCTGTAGGAGGCGACGATGGAAGAACTTCAGAGCCTCATCCAGGGCTTCGGCGTCGCGCTGAGCTGGCAGAACCTGGGCTTCATGCTCGTCGGCCTGACGCTGGGCGTGCTGATCGGCGTCCTGCCCGGCCTGGGCGGTGCCAACGGGGTGGCCATCCTGCTGCCGCTGACCTTCGGCATGAACCCCACCTCGGCCATCATCATGCTGAGCTGCATCTACTGGGGTGCGCTGTTCGGCGGGGCCATCACCTCGATCCTGTTCAACATCCCGGGCGAGCCCTGGAGCGTGGCCACCACCTTCGACGGCTACCCCATGGCGCAGCAGGGCCGCGCCGCTCAGGCGCTGACGGCGGCCTTCACCTCCAGCTTCGTCGGCGCGATGTTCGCGGTGGCGCTGATCACATTCCTCGCGCCGCTGGTGGCGCAGTTCGCACTGAAGTTCGGCCCGCCGGAGTTCTTCGCGGTGCAACTGCTGACCTTCTGCAGCTTCGTGGGCATGAGCAAGGAGCCGCCGGCCCGGACCATCGCCGCCATGATGCTGGGCTTCGCCCTGGCCGCCGTCGGCATGGACTCGGTCACCGGGCAGCTGCGCATGACCTTCGGCGTGCCTGAACTGCTCAAGGGCTTCGACTTCCTGATCGCCGTGATCGGCCTGTTCGGCATCGGCGAGATCCTGCTGACGATGGAAGAAGGCCTGGCCTTCAAAGGCAAGAGCGCCAAGATCAGCTTCAGCGTGATGTGGAAGACCTGGGGCGAACTGCTGGGCCACTGGAAGCTGTTTCTGCGCAGCACCCTGATCGGCTGCTGGATGGGCATCACCCCCGGCGGGGCCACGCCGGCCTCGTTCATGAGCTACGGCATGGCCACCCGGATGTCGAAGCACCCTGAGCAGTTCGGCAAGGGCCGTATCGAAGGAGTGGTGGCGCCTGAGACCGCGGCCCACGCCGCCGGTACCTCGGCCCTGCTGCCCATGCTCACGCTCGGCATCCCCGGCTCACCCACCGCAGCAGTGCTGCTGGGCGGCCTGCTGATCTGGGGCCTGCAGCCCGGGCCCATGCTTTTCGTGGAGCAGAAGGAATTCGTCTGGGGCCTGATCGCCAGCATGTACATCGGCAACATCGTCGGCCTGATCGTGGTGCTCACGACCGTGCCCTGGTGGGCGGCCATCCTGCGCATCCCGTTCTCGGTGATGGGTCCGGTGATCATCATCGTCTGCGCCGTCGGCGCCTACACGGTGCACCAGTCGATGTTCGACGTGGCGCTCATGCTCGTGTTCGGCGTGCTGGGCTACCTGTTCAAGAAGCTGAAGTACCCTCTGGCCCCGCTGGTGCTCGCCCTGGTGCTGGGCGACATGGCGGAGTCGAGCTTCCGCCAGTCGATGCTGCTCAGCCAGGGCTCGCTGACCATCTTCTGGAGCAACCCGTTGGTGGGCAGCATCGCCGGCCTGGCGGTGATCATGCTCGTGTGGCCGGCGCTCGGGTCGCTCAAGGCGGCCTTGCGGCGCCGAGAGATGAGGGCCGATGGCCGCTTGAAGGGATGAGCCGGGGATGAAGATCGCAGTTGTCGGCGCGGGCGCCATCGGGGGCTACCTCGGGGCCCGCCTGTCCGCCGCAGGTGAAGAGGTCACCTTCATCGCGCGCAACCGCAACCTCGAGGCCATCAACGCGCGGGGCTTCCGCCTGCAACTCGAGGACGGATCCACCCTGCACGCCCCCGAGGTGCGCGCGGTGCAGCGCTGCGCAGACGCCGGCCCGCAGGACACCGTGCTGCTCAGCGTCAAGGCGCACCAGGTGCGCGACCTGCTGCCCGACATGACCGCCCTGTTCGGGCCCGAGACCACCGTGGTCACCCTGATCAACGGCGTGCCCTGGTGGTACTTTCACCGGCTGCCCGGCCCCTGGCAGGGCCAGTCG
>Ga0315902_10004650_pt1 | contig 19699 bp, 14 predicted proteins | sample LakEriMetagenome_9_FD_203523 | JGI IMG/M metagenome (GOLD analysis project Ga0315902, IMG submission 203523) | Freshwater fungal communities from buoy surface, Lake Erie, Ohio, United States - Buoy 12 MA117 | ecosystem: Environmental > Aquatic > Freshwater > Lake > Lake biofilm | place: USA... | reverse complement strand
CGCGCACAACCGTCGAGCTGCTGTTCCACTCGTATTTGCTTTCGAGTGTGGTGAGCTGGCTCATGGCTTCATCGCGTGAGCTGGTATTGAGCTGATCGATGGCTACTTCGTATTCCTGATTATTGCCCTTGAAAAGCTCGCGTGAAAATTGAAATCGCTGATTCAGCGTGATGGCGATTTTAAGATCGGCAATGGGAGCGTGTGTATGTTGCTGAACAAGTGTTTCTTGTTGCACCATGGTGCGCGCCAGCATTTCATTAACGCTTGGAGTAGCAGGCAGGGCGGCTAGATCGAAAAGCGTGTTGGCAACAGGGCTTTCTGCGGGAGTTGAGTCGAAAGTGAATAGAGGAGAATCTTCAACTTTTTCAGTTGTTTGCGTAATCTCCTCTATGGCATCAATCAGAGAAACTTGTGCGGTAGGCTCCGGTTTTACTTCTTCTATTGTTGGAACTTGCGAATCTGATTCGGTTTTTTCCTGAACTGTTTCATGGAATGCTTTGTAGCGCAGTACCACCAGACGTTCATACAATTCGCGGCTTTGTTCGGCTACGATTTCGAGTTCTTCCAGTGAGAGTTCACCGGCCTTCAATCGTTCCATTTGAAGTTGGATGTTGTTGGCGAGTTCTTGCAGACGAGGATATTTCATGGATGCGTTCATGGGGTACGTTGTTTACTCAAAGCTAGAACGCTCTTTTGAAGGAAAATTGAAAAAAACCTAAAGTTTTTCACGTTCCTTTTTTGGCAAACTCGACTTTACGAGCTCGTAGCTGTGATCTATGAGTTGCAGAAATAGATGTGCAGGAACATCTCCACCTACAGAGACCGTATTCCAGTGCTTTTTGTTCATATGATAGCCGCCCTTAATACCCTCGAATTGTTCTCGCAGCTCAACCGCTTTTTCAGGGTCACATTTTAAGTTGGCGCCATCAAACTCTTCGATGTCGCAAAGCGCAAATATTTTTCCGAGTACTTTAAAAACCAATGTTCTGTTGTCGAATGGTAAATGTTCCGAAGCACCCGGTTTGCTCAGGCAATATTCTCGAAAAAATTGAATGTCCATGATCAATCGTAAGCCGCGCATGGCACGGGGAGTCGACTCAATTCTTTGCAAGCGCGAATTCCTATTACGATTTCGTGTGTGCTGCCTGCCACGTAGCGAATTTTGTTCATGGTAACGTCATAGGCATAGGCAAAGGTGACATAATTCACTGCTGCAATCTTAAACAACGCGCAAATACCATGTCCCGATCGAGCTCCGATACCTACATCGAACATGTCCTTGTATGAAAGTATCAACTGGCCATCAATAGACGGTTTGCTTTTGCCGACATAACTAATCATGTAGGAAGGTTTGAATGCGAGCTCTTTTGTAATGCGCGTGGCAAATCCATTCGCAAATGAAATGTGTCTGCGCAATTGGCTATTGCTAAGTCCGTCGACAGATTGATTGTTGAGGCTGCGAACGGATAGTCCAAAAAATCGGTCGGATCGATAGAGCCAGATACCGGCATTGAAAATGGGGAAGACGAAATCGTTGATTACACCGGTAATGGTCGTTTCTTCGATTTGATTTTCGAATTGTAAGTTTCCATAGTCGACGCTGTACTGAGAAAATCCGAGACCGATACCCGATGCCAGGGTGTATTTATTGGCCAGTCGTGTATGGTAGGCGTAATTCAAAAAAACGTTGGTGTATCCAAAAGGCCCTGCCCCATCGCTTTCCACAAGCCCGCCCAATCCATGAAAGTGGAAATCAGATCTTTTACCGATTTTCCCATGCAGATTGACGAATCCCGTGGTGGGAGCTCCTTCAAACCCTTTCCATTGTCTGCGCAGACCAAACTTCATGTCGAGGCAACGCGCCGTGCCCACAACGGCGGGGTTGTATTGCATGTAATTGTACGTGAAGTAGGTGAATTGTGATAGCTGCTGCGCGCGCCCGGCAATAGCCAGGGCAAGGAATACAACGATTGCGACAATTCTTTTCATTTCAATGTACAATGCTTACCACGCCCAAAAGTGGCGGAATAGTTACTTCGAGTGAGTTTAGTTCGATTACATAATAATAAGGTCCGGTGGGTAAATATTTCCCTTTATAGGTGCCATCCCAGGGTTGCTGGTAGCCCACCGACTTGAACAAACTTTGTCCCCAGCGGTCGAAGATCTCGACCTGGCAAGTGGGAAATCGCTCGATGTCTTTGATGTTCCAGACATCGTTTACATTGTCGGCGTTAGGGGAAATGGCGGTATAGATTTCAACGGGCGACCCCACGGTCAGTGAGACAACGTCTGTCAGTTCACAATCTCCAATATTGGCAGTAACCTGGAAGGCGGTCGTTTCTTCGGCGACAACCTGCGGGTTAAGGCTCGTGGCATCGCTGAGATATTCGCCGGGCGTCCATTGAATGGGGCTATCCTGGTCGGCGCCCTCCACAATCAATCCGGCCGATTCGCCCAATGAAACTGATAGCGGCTCCACGGTCGCTTCAATACTCAGTGCATTACCCGAAAGAGTGATGTTGAAGGCACACGGGTCTGCAGCCCCGCCACTTTGCGGCTGGTGATTGGAACCAACGATCAAAACGTACGTTGTGTTGGGTAGTATTTCAGGCAAACTCCATTCGAAAGAATCGTTATCGCCATTGCAAGGGGCAGTCAATGAGGGGCCCGTGAGGGTCAGACCGCAAGGGTCAGCATTTTCGGCTACGGGAAAATAACTTGCGCAGATATAGTCATTGCCCGCATCCGAATCGCAATCGACAAAATCAATAGAAACAGTCACCGAGGTTCGCGTTGGGTCTTCGCTGGTATGAAACGAATACCAAACAGTGTTGTATAACGAGTCTGCCGATAATGCAGCATTGGTGAAAATGCATTGATTGGAATAGGGTGCGCTGATTAGATTACTTACTTGTTGAGGTTGGCCGCCGCACAGGGCGTTGTCAAGTGCATTATCACATTCTTGAGCAATCATGCGCGCATGAGAAATAGAAGCGAGCGCAACCAACAGTAAATGAATTAATAGCTTCTTCATTCGATTGTGAATCACAGAGACCAGCGCAATTTACACGTTAGAAGCATTCGAAAGCGCTGTTGTTTGTAATCGTCCTAAAAAATTAATCACTCCATTTCGGGCGTTATTGAAATTCAATGAGCACCGCGCCTTTTTCGACCGCCACACCCTTCACTGCACCGACTCTCTTCACAATTCCTGCGGCCGGACTCTTTATTACATTTTCCATTTTCATAGCCTCCAGAATGAGGAGCGGCGAATCCTTTTCTACCGTGTCGCCTGGTTGCACCAATATATTGAGCACCAACCCCGGCATGGGAGCTTTGATTTCGCTCACTTTTTTCTGACCGACCGTTTCCATTCCTAAACTCTTGAGCAGCTCGTCGAAACGGTCCTTCAGTTCGAGATGATACAATCGGTTGTTGACCTTAATCGAGAATTCTTTTTTCTCGGCATCGGCATGAACCACTTCCACATTCATTGATTTTTCGCCCAAAATCCAGTGCGACCGCATTTCGCTTAGAGAAGCTTTACTGATGCTCACAGGCTGGCCGTCGACCCATGCGGTATCGCCTTCCAGGGATACCTCGAAGGTTTTCTTTCCGTTTACGGTGGCTTTGTACATGGTGCAAATTTATTGCACGAAGCTAGGTACTTTCGCACTATGGCCGGCATCTATCTGCACATACCTTTTTGCAAGCAAGCATGCCATTATTGCGACTTTCATTTTTCTACTTCGTTGCGGTCAAAAGATGCTTTGCTGGAAGCGTTGCATGCCGAGCTCAAGACACGGGTATCGTACCTCGAAGAGCAATCCATTGAGACGATTTACCTCGGCGGAGGAACACCCTCTCTATTGAGCACCGATGAATTGCAGCGGCTCTTCGAGACTATTCATCGCCATTACCGTGTTGCCGCAAATGCTGAGGTAACATTGGAGGCTAATCCCGACGATTTAACGTATTTGAAGATTCTGGAATTGAGACGAACGCCGGTGAATCGGCTCAGCATTGGTATTCAAAGTTTTCGCGATGAAGATTTACGATGGATGAATAGAGCGCATACTTCTTCGCAGGCCGACTACTCCGTGAAGTGCGCTCAGGATCGAGGTTTCGAGAATATTACCATCGATCTTATTTACAGTATTCCGGGCATGGGGTTGAACGATTGGCAACACAATATTCAGAAGGCGATTGATTTGCAGGTGCAACACGTCAGCGCTTATAGCCTAACCATTGAGCCGAAAACCGTATTGGGTAATCAATATGCCAAGGGTGAAATGCAGCCCGCTCCTGATAGCGCAGGAGAAGAACAGTTTTTATCGCTCGTGCACTTATTGAAGCGTGCCGATTTTGAGCAATACGAAGTGTCTAATTTCTGTAGGCCCGGCATGCATTCGCGCCATAACAGTTCGTATTGGAAGGGTGCGCACTATCTGGGTATCGGGCCGTCGGCTCATTCGTTTAACGGAAATACACGGCAGTGGAATGTGCCGAACAATGCGCAGTATATCGCCGGCATCACCGGTGGTACACCCAACTTCGAAATTGAAATACTCGGCAGGACTGAACGATTCAACGAATATGTGATGACGGGTCTGCGCACCTCGTGGGGAATCGATTTGGAGTATCTTGAGCACACGTTTGGAATTGACTTGTGGAAGAATGAAAACCAGCAACTCTTGCAATGCGAAGCGCAGGGCTGGCTGGTGCGCGAAGGCAATACCGTGCGACTCACCGAGCAAGGATTGTTGCGAGCCGACCGCATTGCTTCCAATCTTTTTATGGTAGACACATGATAGCAACTATACAACACCCGCTAGGCGAGTTTCGCATCGATCTTTCGAAACCGCTCGACCTTTCCATCGCTGTGCATGGCCGAGGTCCTCGGGCTTGGTATGCCGACCCCGCGTCCATTCGCCCGGTGCTTAATCAATATTTCACCGGCAGCGTGAAGCTTGGCGGCAAGGTGAATTTTTTCGACGTGTATTTTAATCCGCATGCCCATGGTACACACACGGAAACGGTGGGTCACATTGCACGCGAGTTGGTTTCGATTGAACACGCAATACCTCGTTTTTGGTGGCTGGCACAAGTCGTTAGCGTTGAGCCGCGCATCATCGAAAGCGATAGCGGCACACTGAAAAAAGGAGATAGCGTTATCATGCTTGAGCAGTTGCAACAAGCGATGAGCCACGTGCATGTGGAGGCGCTGGTTATTCGCACACTACCGAATACAGAGGGAAAAAAGCAGAAGCTGTATTCCAACACCAACTTTACCTACATGCAGCCGGAAGCTGCGCAATGGCTTGCAGAGCGAGGCTTGCAGCACTTGCTCGTTGACACACCTTCTGTAGATCGTGAAGAGGACGGGGGCAATTTGTTGGCACATCATGCCTTCTGGAATTATCCCGCTGCGCCTCGCATGCAAGCGACGATCAGCGAAATGATTTTTGTGGACGATGCAATTGCCGATGGGATGTATCTCTTGAATTTGCAGGTCGCTTCGTTTCGCAACGATGCAGCACCTTCGCGGCCCGTGTTGCATGCGTTGCTTAGTTGAGTGCACGTTTGATGAGGCGTTTATTTTTTTATACTTTTCATGTATGAATACACGATGCATTGTTTTCGTTTTTGGATTTATATCACTGGCATGCTGTGCAGATGCGCAGCAATACATGGGTTCAGAGAGCGATATCCGCATTGCAACCGGTGAAGCGGGGTTGGCGGTTGTTATCAATCAAAGCAGCCCTGCCATTGGTTGTGGAGAGCCGGTAACACTGACGGCTACGGTTACCGGCGCGACAGAAATCAGTTGGAAGCGCAATGGGGAATTCATCACAGGCGCAACGACCAACACGTTTGTTGCCAATCAATCGGGCGTCTATACAGTGGTGGCGGTTTCGTTGTTGTGTCAGTTGGAATCTTCTCCTGTCGAAGTCATTCTTCAGTCACCATTGAACGCTTCAATTGTTGCCCCCGGGGGTGAGGAGGCGTGCGAAGGAGAAACAGTTGTGTTGCAGGCCTCAGGAGGCACGGCGCAATGGCAGTGGTATCGCGATGGTATCGCTTTGGCTGATGGATTGACCGAGACTTACTCAGCAATGGAAGCCGGCAGTTATGTGGTGATTGGTAATGAAAGTTCGCCTTGTGCGAGCGAGTCTGCACCTATCGAAGTGATTATACATGCGTTGCCTCAGGTGTCGTTGGTTTGGGAAAATGATCCGGTAATTTGTGAGGGCGATAGTTTGGTAGCCTCGGCATCGGCGCAAGCGAATGTTGAATTCTCATGGTATTGGAATGAGGCGTTGTTGAGTGCCGAAGGAAGCGCTTTCGCTGCTTCGCTAGCCGGAGAATATCGCGCATTGGTAACGGACACGCAGACAGGCTGCAGTAGTTCTACGAATACAGTTTTCTTGAATGTACTTCCGCAGCAGGATGTTGAGATTGCAATTGATGGTAATCCGTGGATGTGTGAGGGCGCGTCGTCCGTATTTGTGGTGGCCGTGGGCGAAGGTTCTGTGCAGTGGCTTGTTGATGGAATCGCCATGGAAGGCATGACGGATATCTTTTTGAATGTGTTTGATGGTGCAGCTTATTCTGCTCGTGTAACGGATATGAACGGATGTTCGGTTGTTTCCAATTCGCTCGCTTTGGATGTTTTGTCGTTGCCTAATACGCTTGTATCAATTGCAGAAGGGACGCAGATTTTGTGTGGCGTTCATGACACGTTGCATTTACAAGTGGAACAAGGCAATGCATATATGTGGTATCTGAGCGATGTGTTGGTCGAAAATGAGCAAGGCCCTTTGCTTGAAGTAATCGAGCCTGGCGACTATTTCGTGCAGGTTACGAATGGCAACGGATGTGTTGCAATATCGGATGTATATGCGATAACGATGGCGGATGCTCCTGAGGCGTTGCTCGTTCCGGATGAAGGGTTGACGATATGTGCAGGCCAGATAGCTACACTCGAGATCATTTCGGCCCAAGGCATCAACTTCGCGTGGTATTTGAATGGAGAGGAATTGGAAGGATTGTCGGGTGCTGTAATAGAAGTGAGCAGCTCGGGCGACTACGCTGCATTGGTGACAGACGAGAACGGATGTCAAGCGTTTTCGGAGAACACCAGTGTGCAGACCATAGAACTTGCAACGCCCGTCATAACGGACGGAGGCACGACCAGTGAAGGACAGTTGCTACAAACCAATGATGCTTCGGGTCATCAGTGGTATTTGAACGGAGAGATGATACCGGGTGCTACCGCAGCGGAGTATTTGGCAACGGAGGAAGGAGTGTACACCGTGATAGCGATTGAAGATGTGTGTGAGTCGGCGCTTTCGGACGGATTTCAAGTAGTGTTGGGAGGAGTTATTCAGTCGGAGTCTGAAGGTCTTTTGGTATATCCCAATCCATGCGCAGAGCGATTGAGTATTGCATTTGCCGAAACTCTCGGCGAAACCTATTTCATTTACGATGCGACGGGTCAATTGATGTTTACAGGCACGGCCGCAGCGGGCCAAACGACGTTAGATGTTACCGCTTGGAGCTCTGGTGTGTACACGTTGGTGAGTGCAGGAGGAGAGAGGGTGTTGGTGGAGGTGGTGCGGTAGATTGGGTACTAGGTACCGAACGGATATACTTTCGTTTATGGTTTTCACTTTCAGTATTCAGGAACCATTGCACACCGGTAACCGAGCGTAGTCGAGGTTGAGGACTAGGTACCGAACGGATATGCTTTCGTTTATCGTTTTCACTTTAGGTATTCAGTACCCAGCACTCATTCGGAGTCCGGACTCAACCAGGGAAATCCTTTGAAAAATAAAAAAGGCCATCAACAAATAAATGTGATGGCCTTCGCTCCTCAGCCTGGGCTCGAACCAGGGACCCCATGATTAACAGTCATGTGCTCTAACCAGCTGAGCTACTGAGGAATTTTCGGTTGAGTTTCTTTTCGAAAATCAAGCGATAATATCTCTTCACTTCAGCCATCCCGCAAGGGCGGGACTAGAACACCGATTTCAAAAGGGTTTTTCTGAAAAGGGGTGCAATATTAAGGCTTATCCCCGAAACCACAATATCTTCGCGCAAAATTTTTTTCTATGGCCAGTCTTGTTGCAGTAGGCACCGTTGCCTTCGACTCTATTGAAACCCCATTTGCTAAAATGGACCGCGTGATTGGTGGCGCCGCCACATACATCACGCTGTGCGCTTCCCACTTCGTGAATGCTTCAGGACTCGTGTCTGTAGTGGGCGACGATTTCCCGCAAACCATGCTCGACGAAATGACCAAGCGCGGCATCGACCAGGGTGGTCTGCAAATCAAGCAAGGCGAAAAGTCGTTCTACTGGTCGGGTAAGTATCACTACGATATGAACTCGCGAGATACGTTGGTAACAGACCTGAATGTATTGGCCGCGTTCGACCCGATTATACCCGAAGCCTACAAAAATTGCGACTTCCTGATGCTGGGCAATCTGGCACCGGCTGTGCAAATGCGCGTGATTGAGCAACTCAACGAGCGCCCCAAACTCGTCGTGATGGATACTATGAACTTCTGGATGGATATTGCCTGGGACGATCTTATGCAAGTGATTGCGAAAGTGGATGTGCTCACCATCAACGATGAAGAAGCCCGCCAGATGGCCAAAGAACATTCGCTTGTGAAAGCCGCGAAGAAAATTCTCGAACTCGGCCCTAAATATTTGATTATCAAAAAGGGTGAGCATGGTGCCCTGTTGTTCGACAAGAACAATGTGTTCTTCGCTCCGGCGCTGCCATTGGAAGAAGTAGTAGACCCAACAGGTGCGGGCGACACGTTTGCGGGTGGCTTCATTGGTTACCTCGCCCAGACTGAAAACATCTCGTTTGAAAATATGAAGCGCGCCATCATTGTTGGCTCTGCCATGGCTTCATTCACGTGCGAAAAATTCGGCCCGGATCGTTTACTTGAAATAACGAAAGAAGAAATTCACGAACGTATTGAACAGTTTGTGCAGTTGACGGAGTTTGAGATTGAGTTGGTGTAAACTCGGCGTCTATTAGGTCATTGGTGCGATGAACTAAACATGAGGGGTTGAAGGTTTTGTTGTTAGCTAAGCTTTGCTCTGCGCATTTATCGCAAGGTATACAGCACCCAATCAGCGATATATTGCCGGCGATCTTTGATGAGCATCATAAAAGCATCTTGCTTCATATCGCCCATGTTACTTAATACGGGAGCGGCGAGCGCGGGAAATAGAGTGAGCGAAACAAGGTTTATTATTACCTGCGCGAGAATTGCCTGCTTATAAGCGCCCTTGTTTATTCGTTGCTGAAACTGCTTGGCCATTTCGGAGCGGTGCAGCATCACCCGCATTCGATTGGTGTAGCTTAAAATAGCTCTATTTTTTTTGCGAATTTTGATTAAAGTGGCCATCGGTAAGTGCGGGCTCTCCAAAATCAAATCACTATAGCAATCCACTAATTGATGCACTTTGGTTTCGAAGTCGGTGTCGATGGTGTTTACAATCTTTTCAACTCGGTCGATAAAAGCAGAAAAGGTTTCACTCAATACGGTGTCAAACAGCTTCTCCTTTCCCTTGAAGTAATAGCTAATAAGCGACGGATTGGTCTGCGATAGATTGGCAATTTCTTCCGTTCGCGCGCCTTCCAAGCCGTGTTTCATGAAAATTTGTCGCGCCGCATCCTTGATGCGCTCACGGGTATCGATATCTTCATTTTCAAGAGTCATTTCCATCATGATTCAAAACTAGGTTATGGAATTGAAGTTTTACGAGTGACTGAGCAAAGTTGGTATTTGCGGTCTTTTTGGAATCCAACTTATTGGTGAAGTGGTGAAATAGTGAAGTGGTGAAGTGGTGAAATAGTTTGGAGGCAGTGGCAGACGAGCGAATGCGGCATGAACCTCCACTTGATTGCAAAGGTTGGTTTTGGCATGTGGATTTTCGGATCGCTAAGGTGCGTGTTCAGGATTGCAAGTGGTGGTTGTTTTCGGCATGATAACGTGCCGAATATTTTTATCGGGGCATCAAATTTCGATCTACAATCTCTTTTAATAACTCCTGATTGATGGGTTTTGAAATATAGTCGTTCATACCGGCTTCGAGACATTTTTCGCGCTCACCCTCAATGGCGTTGGCTGTACAGGCTATTATTGGCTTGTTGTAATTGAGCTCACGGAGCTTGCGTGTTGTTTCTCGCCCATCCATGTCGGGCATTTGAATATCCATGAGAATGAACTGCGGATCGTGTTCATTTACCATGTCGACAGCCTCATATCCGCTAATGGCTGCAATGAATGTATATTGAGGGTAGAGCCTCGTAAGGAGTGTTTTGCAAAGCACCAGGTTTAATTCATTGTCTTCTACAATAAGTGCAATTTGCTTTTCAGGTTTGTCTGATATACCGGAAGCAACAGCTTTCTCAGGTTTAGATTGAGCATGTTTCAAGTGTTGATTGGCGTCGGTTTTTTCAAGTGGGAATTCAACTGTGAAATAGAAATGGCTTCCTTTATTTAATTCACTCTCAAACTCGATTTTGCTATTCATCAACTGCAGCAAGTTGTTCGAAATGACCAATCCGAGTCCGGTACCACCATAGCGCTTGGAAGTCGATGCGTCGGCCTGGCCGAAGGCTGTGAATAATACCTGTTTTTGCGAATCAGAGATGCCGATACCGGTATCACGAACGCCGATTGTGAGTGATTGAGATGATTCGTTGCTACTCCCGATCACATCAACAGTTAGCGTCACACTTCCTTGCTCAGTGAACTTGATGGCGTTACTCATTAGATTGATGACCACCTGCGATAAACGAATGGAGTCGGCGTACACAGTAGCTGGTAATTTGCTATCGAGCGTCAAATAGACTTTGACATTTTTTTTGTCCGCCGTGCGCTGCGTAAGTTGAACAGCGGTTTCGAAAATCTTGCGCAGATTGCAACGTTCGATGTTGAGTTGCATTTTACCAGCCTCAATTTTTGAAAGATCCAGTACTTGATTGATGAGTTCCATGAGTAAAACGGCTGATTCATTCAGAAATTTTACATACTCCTTTTGATCCTGATTCAAGTCAGTCGCATTCAGTAATTCGCCGAAACCAATAACACCATTCAATGGTGTGCGTATTTCGTGCGACATGTTGGCCAAGAATTCAGATTTTGCTTTGCTGGCTTCATTGGCTTGTTTAGCAAGCTCTTCGGCTAGTTGAATTTTTGCTGCCAGCGCCTTGTTTTGTTCGTTACGGCGGATAACAGATCCTACATTGTCTGCGATAAGCCGCAGCAACATTCGCGCAGCATCGTCCCATACAATTTTGGCTTCTACAGCGTCGAATCCGATGAACCCGTATAAAAATTCACTCTCACGCACCGGAAGAACGAGCACCGATTGAATTCCCTGCGGTTCGAGTATTGCTTTTTCAGCCGCCCAAGATTCCGGCAGTGAATTCAAATCTTCGATATACACCTCATCGCCGGCAAACATTTTCTCCATCCACATCGGAACCATGTCGATGGGAATCCCCTGTAGCTCGGTTATTTGTGGTTCAACCCCGGTCTTGCACCATTCATTTATATTGGAACATGTTTTTTCAATTGGATCGTATGAAAAGAAGTAGGAACGATCAACACCGGAAAACTCGCCGATGCGCTTCAGAAGCTCGTCCGTTCGCTCAGAGAAATTGTTCTCTTCTGATTGAATAATCAACGATGTGCACTCGACGAGCAGAGCGTTGAATCCTTGTTTATGTGAGGGTGAGGTAGTGTCTGCGCCCATGGTGTGTTGAATAGATTGTTATGAATACAAAAAAGCAGAACAAAAATAGAGGTCGTTGGCGGAAACAACCATCGAAGAAGGAAATACGAAGTAGAGTTTATCACCTCACAATATGCACGTAGCTGGCAATGCTTCCATAGAACTCCACATTCAACACGTAGTAGTAAACACCTTCGGGCAGGTCGCCCCCATCCCAGTTATTCTGATAGTTTTCTTGCTCATACACGAGCGTGCCCCAACGGTTGTATACATACAGGTGGCTAGAAGGATAGAATTGTAACTGATCAAATACCAGCACTGCATTGGTGGCATCGCCGTTGGGTGTGAAAATGTTGGGCGCATCGAGTGAGGGAGTAACCACCTCGAATTCTTTGCACAATGTATCAGGGCAACCCGCATCGGTGAGCACTTGCAGACAAACGGTGTGGTAGCCAAGATCAGGAATGATGTAGCTATTGATATCGCCGGATTGCGGTTGACCGCCATTGAGCGTCCAGTTCCATTCGGTGATGTTGCCCGCGCTCACAGTGCTTTGATCGACAAAGAATGTAGGGATGCCCTGCATACCCGGATTGGGAGCTATTTCGAAAGCAGCAACAGGCGAAGGCATCACTTCCACTAACAAATTGAGGGTATCGGAGGGGCATCCGTTCCAAATCGTGTTGACTTGGTATTGAATGGTGTTGACAACCGTATCGGTGTTTTCGGCAAGCACCGGCAGGGTATAACCGGTGCCACTGGTTCCATTGCCCGACCAGGTGAGTGTAAAATCGGGGGCACACGATTGCACGGCAATGTCTTCCGGGATATTACTGCACACTTGAACGGGCGATGGATCGCTGATGCTAGGTGCCGGCTTCAGGTTGAGGGTTTCCTCGACGAGCCCGGCTACGACATTACCGCACGCATCGACAACAGTGGGTGGCGGTACATCTAAAGAAAAGGGCTCAGGACAAAACTCAGGGCAGCCCGGCCACTGCATATAAATGTCTGTAATACTGCCCGTAACATCGCAGGGCTCTGATATCGCAACAATCGAGTCTCCATCCATCCAGGGGTGTGAAATGGTATAGGGTGGTACACCGTACTTGGTGCGTACTTTCCCTTCGAAGGTGCATTGGCTCGAGCATATAGGCGTTCCCGATACGGTGAATTCGAGTCCGTAGGTTTCAACCGTGCGACCTTCTACGAACGCTGTAAATGGCCACAACGTAGTGGTTGGGTTGTAAAAAATGTAAGCGTAGTTGCAGTCGCCTTCGGGTGTGTAGCGCCCTAAATGCATGCGCAAGTAAAATGATTGTTCGCTGCATGAAGGAGCGAAGCAACACAACAGAGGGTCTCGAAAATCGAATAGCTCGAGATAGGCGGTCCCCGCTTGGAGTCCGGTGGGAGGATCTACTTCGAAGGTGCCACTGCTATCGCAGTTGGTGCTAAAAAACATCGAGCCATCCATCATAATAGCTCCTGCCAAGGGTTCTGCCCAGTAGCTGGCGGTTACGAAACAACCGGTTACAGTTACCTGTGCAGGAATCGTCACCAATAGGCTGTCTGCATTGTAATCGGGAATGAAACACGAGAGCATCACATTGTCGCCAAAGGTTACGGTGGGCCCTATTATCAGCGGATCGATGGTTACCGGATAGCTGCGTTCGTCGGCATGCAGCCATGTGTTGGGTATGTGAGAGGTGATTGTTACATGAGCACCATTCACAACCCATGAATATCCACCCGCGATGCGAGATGAATTTTGTTGCCATGTTTCGGCGGCGTCATAACACATCAAAGGCATGATGGTAAGCACATGATCCTTTTGCTCGTTGAAAAAATGCACAGGCCCCACCCATAGATTACCATCCCATCGTCCTTCATGCGCGAATGTTTCGACCGTAATTGGCGAAGAAAATTCGACCGATTCTGCAAAGGTTGAATGCACGTTTATGCTTTGGGGAGCTTCGCTTAGAACATAGCTGTATTTCACGTTGTTTTCGGAAGCACGGATGTGTTTTATCATCGAGCCTTCCGGAGAAGTGGCGGTGAAATTATGCTCAGAAATAGCAAGGCACGTCAAATGCAAATCTTGACCATTGAATGAGCAATTGTTTCCGAACGTCGCTTGCTTGTTTTGTCCGTAGTCCAAAATGAATGAAGCGTCATTCTTGATTTTAATCGGATGCGGTTGTTGCAGGGCTTGCCAACCTTCGTGCGTTGCGACAAAGCGAGCATCAATTCGTTGCCACGCATTGTTTTTTTGAAAATGAATCGGTTTCTCGCAGTTCTCGATCATCATTCGCCCGTCGGCATGTTTCCAATAGGCATGATGTGCATCACGCGACTCAATCATCTCACTCCATTCATTGCGGTTGGTAAAGAATGAATGGGTTGTGGCCGCTTCATTGACTGGGTTTATGCGATGCACAGGAGGTTGGGCAATCACAGAGGTTGCACCCAACGCAAACAGCAAGAGAAGTTGGAGTTGTTTCATGCGGGCATTCATCAAGGTTGAATCAAATATACTGGGAAGTGGGATAGGATTGTAGGGATATAGGATTGTAGGGGCGCTGCACAAGTTTGCAACAATCTTCGCTTATGGTTTCAGAATTTGAGCTAATTGAATTTGCGGGTGCAACCTGGTTGGTCCAATATTACTTCGAAGAATCTTTCGACGTGAACAATCCAACAAGGAATCAATCGCGAAGGCACTCAAATGGCACGGAAGGCAATCATCAAAAGCCACCGACGGCCCACCACTGCAATCCTATACCCCAACAATCCTATAATCCTACATTCCTTCCATGTACTTTTACCCCACGAAAGCGAAAACATATGAGAACAAATCACGAAATAGATTACCGCATCTACGGAGAAGAGATGCAATGCGTAGAGATAGAGTTGGATCCGCAAGAAACGGTTGTTGCCGAGTCGGGATCGTTTATGTACATGGATGATGGTGTTCAGATGGAAACCGTTTTTGGCGACGGTAGTCAGCAACAGGGCGGGTTCTTCAATAAGCTGATGGGCGCGGGCAAACGATTACTTACGGGTGAAAGTTTGTTCATGACGATGTTTACCCATCGGGGTATGGGAAAGGCTAAGGTTGCATTTGCGTCGCCGTATCCGGGAAAGATCATCGCGCTCGATTTGCAGCAAATGGGCGGAAAAATTGTTTGCCAGAAGGATTCGTTTTTATGTGCAGCAAAGGGCGTGGCGATTGGGATTGAATTTCAGCGCAAACTCGGCACCGGACTATTTGGAGGCGAAGGATTCATCATGCAAAAAATAGAAGGCGATGGAATGGCGTTTTGTCACGCCGGGGGTCATATAATGAAGCGCGACTTGAAACCAGGAGAAATGCTGAAAATAGATACGGGTTGTATTGTGGCATACACGCAGACCATCGACTATGATATTCAATTTGTAGGTGGCGTTAAAAACACGTTGTTTGGCGGTGAGGGATTCTTCTTCGCGACGTTGCGAGGTCCCGGTACGGTATGGTTGCAAACGCTTCCCATATCACGCCTTGCCTCGCGTATTGCCTCCTATGCTTCACCGGGCGGACGCAAGGAAGAAGGAGGCATACTAGGCGGATTGGGTAACCTGTTGGATGGCGATGGCATGTAAGCAATGACGTCAACACTAAACATAACAGAGTTTTTATCAGGGCTTGAAAAGGGCACACCATTGTTTGACGTGCGAAGTCCTAATGAGTATGCTGCAGGGCATATTCCGGGAGCAATTAGTTTGCCCTTACTCAACGATGATGAACGGCATCAGGTTGGCATCACATACAAGCATAAGGGCAAGGACGCTGCGGTGAGCTTGGGGTATCAGCTGGTGGGGTCCAAATTCATTGATTATATCAACGCCGCCCGCAATCAAGCAGTCGACGGTAAGGTGGCATTGCATTGCTGGCGCGGAGGAATTCGAAGCAACACCATGGCCTGGCTTATGGCCTCAGTCGGTTTGCAGGTGTATGTGCTGGATGGTGGTTATAAAGAATTTCGCCAATGGTGCTTGAAACAAATGGTGCATTCGTGGCCGCTGAATATTATTTCAGGTAAAACAGGTGCCGGTAAAACAGAAATACTCAAGGAGTTAAAAAGCCGAGGTGAATCGGTAATCGATTTAGAGGCACTGGCTCATCATCGCGGATCTGCTTTTGGAGGGTTGGGTCTGCCCAATCAGCCAACACAAGAAGCTTTTGAAAACGCTCTAGCTTGGGAATTAAATACCAATAGAAGTGCTACGCGAATATGGATTGAGAATGAAAGCAGATTTATTGGTAAAGTGCGACTTCCAGACTCGTTTTACGATCAGACATTGCGTTCACCGATGATTTCCATTGATCGCGATGTTGAGTCGCGAGCGCATCGCATAATAGCGGAATATGGTGGTTTTGAAAAGAACTTACTCATCGAAAAAACAACGGGTATTACAAAGCGTATGGGCGGCGATCGAGTGAAGGTCAGCGTAGAGGCACTTGAGTCCGGCGACTTCATCGGTTGGGTGTTGCCATTGCTCGATTATTACGATCGAAGCTATGAGCATTCGATGAATGAACGCAAGGGGAAGTATGAATATGTTGTTCATGCGAGCAATGAAACAGCTGCGGATATTGCAGCAGAAATTCTGCGCTTGACGCGCAAATAACGAATGTATGGAGGCATGTAAACTAACACAGTATAGTAAGGGGTCGGGTTGTGGGTGTAAAATTTCTCCGGCGGTGCTGAAAGAAATTTTACACACCACGGATGAATTACCTCAGGATGGCCGGTTGTGGGTAGGCAGCGAAACACACGACGACGCTGCAGTGTTTGGCTGGGATGAAGAGAATGGGTTGATAAGTACCACAGACTTTTTCATGCCGATGGTGGATGACGCATACACGTTTGGAAAGATAGCTGCCGCCAATGCATTGAGCGATGTATATGCCATGGGCGGAAGTCCTCTGATGGCGCTGGCTATTTTGGGTTGGCCTATAGAAAAGCTACCGGCATCACAGGCATCGCAAGTTCTTGAAGGCGCACGTTTCATGTGCAGGCTTGCGGGCATTCCGCTCGCGGGTGGCCACAGTATTGAAAGTACAGAGCCTATCTTCGGATTGTCCGTAAACGGGCGAGTGAAGAAAACGGAACTACTTCGTAACAGCGGAGCGCAGGTAGGCGATGTCTTGTATCTCACCAAACCATTGGGTGCAGGGATAATTACGGCAGCGATGAAACGCGGTCAGTTGCGCGACACAGCGCATCTTGAAGCGTGCGTCTCCTATATGAGCACGCTGAATAAAATTGGGGAGCACATTGCATCACATGTGGAGGTTCATGCCATGACCGACGTGACAGGTTTTGGATTTGCGGGGCATTGCCTGGAGATGTGCGAGGCGAGCGGATTGACTGCAAGAATCGATTTTAGCGCACTTCCGGTTTATCCTTTCCTGGAAGAGTATACTGCAGCGCACGTATACCCGGATATGACTATGAAGAACTACTCACACTACGCCTCGAAAATCACACAACTTTCATTGCCGCAATTGTTGGTGATGTGTGATCCGCAAACGAGCGGAGGGTTATTGATAGCGGTGCCGCAGCGGGCTGCTGCAGCGCTTGAGCAGCGAATGCGCGATTTTGGTTGCGGAGCGTTTGCGCGAGCGGTGGGTGTGATGGTTGAGAGGGAGGAGAAGAGTGTGAGAGTCGATACCCGAGCTGCGCTCGGGTGAACTTAAAGTGAAGCCCTCCGGGCTTCGGAGAAAGGGAGCACCATCCATAGTACTTTGCCACTCGCACTTCGCCATTCGCACCTCGCCATTTGCCCTTTGCCCTTCGCCCCTCCTTCTGCCGTAGTGCGTTCGGTACAAGAATTAAAATGATATGATTATACAAGCGAAAGCCCCGCAATTGCGGGGCTTTTTGTTGGAAGTGCACCCACTTGGGATCGAACCAAGGACCCACTGATTATGAGTCAGTTGCTCTAACCGTCTGAGCTATGGGTGCGAAATTTCGGGTGCGAATATACACATGGATTAATGTGCTTCAAGCCAATTCGCCCCCGTATTCATGTCGACCACGAGAGGCACGCGCATCGTGATGGCACTACTCATTTTGTCCGCGACAAGCGCTTTCAGCTCATCTGCCTCGCTGTGATGTGCATCGAATACAAGTTCATCATGAACTTGCAAAATCATACGCGATTTCAATGAACGTTTTTTGATTTCATCGCGCAAGTTCACCATCGCTACTTTGATGATGTCGGCTGCTGATCCCTGGATGGGAGCGTTGATGGCGTTGCGTTCGGCAAAGCCTCGCACTACTGCGTTGGCCGAATTGATATCGGCCAGATATCTTCTTCGCCCTAAGATGGTTTCGATGTAGCCGTGCTTCCGCGCGAACTCAATGGTTTCTTGCTGATAACTTTTCAGCTGTGCGAACTGAGAGAAGTAAGCATCGATGATTGCTTTTGCTTCTCCACGGGGAATACCGAGGTTTTGCGCTAGTCCGAAAGCGCCTTGCCCATAGATGATTCCAAAATTAACAGCCTTGGCCTTGGAGCGCATTTCTTTACTTACCTCTTCGAGCGGAACGCCGAAGACCTTCGCGGCAGTCGCTTTATGAATGTCTTCCCCATGCAAGAAGGCCTCACACATATTCTCGTCGTTGCTCAGTGATGCGATGATGCGCAACTCTACTTGAGAATAGTCGGCGGAGAGTAGTGTATAGTTCTCATCGCGCGGGATGAATGCTTTGCGAATTTCTTTGCCGCGCAGTGTTCGAATAGGGATATTCTGAAGATTCGGATTATTGGACGCAAGCCTTCCTGTAGCAGCCACCGTTTGTCCATAGGTCGTATGCACCCTACCGGTATGAGCGTTGATCAATTCGGGCAGGGCATCTACGTAGGTCGACTTCAATTTTCGCAATTCTCGGTAATCGAGAATACGCGCGATGATAGGGTTGTCGTGTTCGAACTTGGAGAGCGTGGCTTCATCGGTGCTATACTGACCGGTTTTTGTCTTCTTTACCTGATCGGTAATCTTCATTTTCTCGAAGAGAACAACACCCAATTGCTTGGGCGAGTCGATGTTGAATTTCTCGCCGGCCAACGTGCATATTTCTTCTTCGGCGGCTACAATGTCTGTTTGCAGAATATCACTGTATCGCTGTAGAAATTCTTTATCGATTTTCACACCTTCCAGTTCCATATCGGCCAATACCGTAATGAGCGGCACTTCTACATCATCAAATACGCTTCTTATTTTTCCGGTTTGCAGTTCGGGTTCGAAGCGGTTTTTGAGCTGCAGAGTGATATCGGCATCTTCAGCGGCATAGTCTGCAACAGCTTCCGGAGCGAGGTCGGCCATCGAGCCCTGGGTCTTTCCTTTTTTCCCAATAAGGGTTTCGATGGAAATAGGCGAGTACTGCAAATAGTTTTCGCTAAGCTCATCCATACCGTGCTTTCCATCCGGGTTCATCAGATAGTGAGCAATCATGGTGTCGAAAATTTTGCAATGCACTTCGATGCCATATTTGCGGAGCATTTTATAGTCGTACTTATAATTCTGCGCGACAAGCTCTTTGGTTGTGTCTGAAAAAATGGGGGCAAAGCGCTGCAATAGTTCTACAGCCTTCTCGCGATCTGCGGGCACCGGCAGGTAGTAAGCTTCGTGTGGTTGAAGTGAAAAAGAAACACCGACCAACGAAGCATTGATGGGTTCGATTTCCGTTGTTTCGGTATCAAAACAAAATACAGTTGCTTTTTTGAGTCGTTCCACCAATGCATGGATGTCTTCATCATCTTGCACAAGGTGGTAATGATGTGCTAGGTCGTTGATGGTTTTATAGGATGTCTTTTCTTTTACTTCTTCTGCATCGGGTTCTACGTAAAACAGCTCACCTTGCACAGCCTTATCGGCTGCGGGA
>Ga0315902_10004649_pt1 | contig 19700 bp, 17 predicted proteins | sample LakEriMetagenome_9_FD_203523 | JGI IMG/M metagenome (GOLD analysis project Ga0315902, IMG submission 203523) | Freshwater fungal communities from buoy surface, Lake Erie, Ohio, United States - Buoy 12 MA117 | ecosystem: Environmental > Aquatic > Freshwater > Lake > Lake biofilm | place: USA... | reverse complement strand
ATGACGATGAAGCTGGCTTCTTCGCCTTCGAGGAATTCTTCAATCACAACGCGCGCACCGGCGTCACCGAAACGATTGTCCGACAACATCATGTCGACTGCAGCATGCGCCTCATCGAGTGTCATGGCGACAACGACACCCTTGCCCGCGGCGAGGCCATCGGCCTTGATCACGATGGGTGCGCCTTGCTCATCGATGTATTGGTGTGCAGCTGCGGCATCAGAGAAGCTCTGGTATGCAGCCGTTGGTATGCCATGACGCTGCATGAACGCCTTGGCGAAATCTTTTGAGCTTTCGAGTTGGGCAGCTTTTTGCGTGGGCCCAAAGATTTTCAGCCCGCGCTCGCGGAAGGCATCGACGATGCCGGCCGCCAAAGGCGCCTCGGGACCCACGACGGTCAGCGCGATTTGCTCTTGTTGTGCGAGATCAGCCAGCTGCACGGGATCGGTGATGAAAATATTTTTCAGGCGCGGGTCGAGCGCCGTGCCGCCATTGCCAGGCGCGACCAGCACGATCTGTATCCGTTTGGACTGGGCCAGTTTCCAGGCGAGTGCATGTTCACGGCCACCGGAGCCAACAACCAAGATTTTCATGGGAGAGTGTTCTATGTTGTAGCCGGCGTTTGCAGCAATGCCGGCAAATGTCTTTGAATTCGTTCGTTAGGCGGATGTTCAATCGTTAATCACTGCATTAGTGTAGACCTCTTGCACGTCGTCGAGGTTTTCCAGTGCGTCCAGCAGTTTTTGCATCTTGACGGCGTCGTCTCCGGCGAACTCTGCGGAAGTCGATGGTTTCATCGTCACTTCGGCCAGCTCAGGCTTGAACCCTGCCTTCTCCAGTGTTTCTCGAATGGCAGAGAACTGGTAAGGATCGGTGATCACTTCGAAGCCGCCTTCGTCGTCGGCGATGACATCTTCGGCGCCGGCCTCGAGCGCTGCTTCCATGAGTGCGTCCTCATTGGTGCCGGGTGCGAACATCAGTTGTCCGCAGTGTTTGAACAGGAAGGCCACTGAACCTTCGGTACCCATGTTGCCGCCGAATTTGGAGAATGCGTGCCTTACTTCGGCCACGGTGCGCACACGGTTATCAGTCATGCAGTCTACGATGATTGCCGCGCCATTGATACCATAGCCTTCGTATCGGATTTCTTCATAGTTCGCGCCTTCCAGACCGCCGGTGCCGCGCTGGATCGCGCGCGTGACGTTATCCTTCGGCATGTTGGCGTCTGCCGCTTTATCGACGGCCAGCCGCAGTCGCGGGTTGCTGGCGATGTCGCCGCCACCCAGTCGGGCGGCCACGGTGATTTCCTTGATCAGCCGGGTCCAGATCTTGCCGCGTTTGGCGTCAGACGCCGCCTTCTTGTGCTTGATGTTGGCCCATTTGCTATGTCCTGCCATTCTGAATGCTTTCCTGAGTCGTCGTGTGTAACCGGCTTGCCTGAGGGGGGATGCGTACTCGGATGTTGAGCGCAATGTTGGTGCCACCAAGGGCGTTTTTGTCCCTGTGCAGGCGGATGAACAGGACACAAATTTTACCATAGCGCCCCTGCGCAGCCGCGCCAAAACAGGGCATTCGGCAATACCGAAGCGCGGGTTCAGGTCCCGGATTACAATCGGATTGCGTACCCGGCGCGGTGCTGATGCCGCGGCGATCCCCATAACAAGAATTCATGCCGGCTACTGATACCACTCACACTATTCCAGCCCGGCGTTTATTTCTGATCGGGATCGCGATGGCGGTCGTTGGATCAGTGCTGTTCTCGGCGAAGGGCGTGGTCGTGAAGCTCCATTACCGGCATCAAGTGGATGCGATGACGGTGCTGGCGCTGCGAATGCTGTTGTCGCTGCCTTTCTTTGCAGCGGTGGCGTGGTGGCAGATGCGCCGCTGCGAGCCACTGAGCGGGCACGACCGCTGGCGTATCGTGTTGCTGGGGTTGATCGGTTATTACTTGTCGAGCTATCTGGATTTCATCGGTCTGCAATACATTTCCGCAGGGCTGGAGAGGTTGGTGCTGTACCTGACACCATCGTTCGTGCTGCTGATGTCCGTTTTTCTGCTGAATAAACGCGTCAGCGGTAAAGAATGGCTGGCGCTGATGATCTGTTACGGCGGCACGGTGATGGTGTTTCTGCAGGATGCTCAGCGCGGCGGGGCGAACGTCTGGCTGGGTGGCGCTTTTGTACTGGGCAGCGCGCTGTTTTATGCGATGTACCTGCTCTTTTCGGGCGAGCTGGTGCAGCGCGTCGGCACGCTGCGGCTGGTGGCGTATGTGATGTGCATATCGGCGACGGCCGCGGTCGGTCAGTTCTTTCTGCTTCGGCCATTGTCTATGCTGGATCAGTCGGTGGCGGTGTATCAGCTATCGCTGCTCAATGCGGTGCTCTGCACGGTGCTACCGGTGTTCATCACCATGATGGCCATTGCGCGCGTTGGTGCGCCGGTCGCTTCGTTGGCAGGAATGATCGGCCCGGTGTCCACACTGTTTCTCGCCCACTGGATACTGGACGAGCCGATGACAACGATTCAATTGATCGGCACTGCATTAGTGCTGACCGGGATATATTTGCTGTCCACAAAAAAACCTGAAAAAAACTGAACGAGGAGATCAAACGATGGATCTGGGAATCAGTGGCAAAAATGCATTAGTGTGCGGCGCCAGCAAAGGACTGGGGCGGGGTTGCGCAGAAGCCTTGGTAAAAGAGGGCGTGCATGTCACGCTGGTCGCGCGCAACGCGGCAACGCTGGAAACTACCGCGAACGAGCTGCGCAAGCTGGGCGGCAACCAGGTAAAAGTCAGCTTCGTCGCCACCGATATCACCACCGCGCAGGGCCGCAAGGATGCACTGGCTGCTTGCCCGCAGCCGGATATTCTCGTCACGAATGCCGGCGGCCCGCCGCCCGGAGATTTCCGCAATTGGGAGCGCGAGCAATGGATCGCCGCAGTGGATGCCAACATGCTCACGCCCATCGAGCTGATCCGTTCAACGGTCGATGGCATGATGGAGCGCGGTTTTGGTCGCATCATCAACATAACTTCCAGTGCGGTCAAAGCGCCCATCGATATCCTTGGCTTGTCGAATGGCGCGCGCTCGGGGCTGACCGGCTTTATCGCCGGACTGTCGCGTACCACGGTGCACAAGAACGTCACCATCAACAACCTGTTACCGGGGCCTTTTGAAACTGACCGGCTGTGGGCGACTCTGGAGGCCTCTGCCAAATCGTCGGGCGAGAGCCTGGAGCAGATGACTGCCGCGCGCCGAAACATGAATCCGGCGAAGCGTTTCGGAAACACTGCTGAGTTCGGCGCATTCTGCGCCTTTCTGTGCAGCGTGCATGCCAGCTATATGACGGGTCAGAACATTCTGCTCGATGGCGGCGCCTATCCCGGGACATTCTGAGCGCAGGAATCCACGGCGATCTGGCCGTACAATCACGCCTATTGGCGAATAAAATCAAGCAACACACCTACTCATTCATGGGAAATATCATGACAAAAGCAATTCAGTGTTTTAGCAACGGCGGCCCCGAGGTCATGGAGTATGTCGATGTCCAGGTCGGCGAGCCCGGCGCTGGGGAAGCACGTGTCCGTCATCATGCGATTGGCCTCAATTACATCGATGTGTATTTTCGCACTGGACTTTATCCGCAGCAGATGCCTGCGGGATTGGGCATGGAAGGTGCGGGCGTGATCGAAGCAGTCGGACCCGATGTGAAGCATGTCAAACCGGGCGATCGTGTCGCCTATGCTTGCCGTCCCCCGGGTGCGTATGCCGACGTTCGTGTGATGCCAGCGGGCAGTCTGGTGAAGCTGCCGGATTCGATCAGTTTCGAGACGGCGGCGGCGATGATGCTGCAAGGGCTGACGGTACAGTACTTGTTTCATCGTACCTTCCCGCTGAAGGGCGGCGAGACGATTCTTTTTCATGCCGCTGCAGGCGGTGTTGGCCTGATTGCTTGCCAGTGGGCGCGTGCGCTCGGAGTCACCATGATCGGTACTGTGGGCAGCGATGAAAAAGGACAGCTGGCCAAGGCGCATGGCTGCACGCATGTCATCAACTACAACAAGGAAAACTTCGTCGAGCGCGTGAAGGAGCTCACCGGCGGCAAAGGCGTCCCGGTGGTGTATGACTCGATTGGCAAGGACACTTTCCTTGGCTCGCTCGACTGCCTCGCGCCGCTGGGCATGATGGTCAGCTACGGCTCAGCGTCCGGCCCCGTGCCGCCATTCTCGCTCAATGAGCTTGCGTCGCGCGGTTCTCTGTTCATTACCCGGCCAACGCTGTTCAGCTATGCGGCTCAGCGTCAGGATCTGGAGGCGATGGCGGCCGACCTATTCGGTATGGTCGAGAGCGGCAAAGTGAAGATCGAGATCAATCAGCGCTACGCACTGAAAGATGTGCAGCAGGCGCATCGTGATCTGGAATCGCGCAAGACTACGGGTTCGACGATTTTGCTGCCCTGATTGATGGTTGCCCAAGATGACCGAGCACGACGATTCCAAAGACAATCCGATGCAGCATCCGGAAGAGCAGCCCATCGTATCGAACGAGACGCCGCAGTTCGGAAAGCTCCTGGTGGTGCTCGCAGCAGCGGTGCTGCTGCTGGCGTTTATTACCTGGGCGTCGGTAGCTTACGTGACCTGAGTGCTTGGTCTGATGTGATCGATTGACGACTCGGTGTCTTTGCACGTTCGGTGATAGCCAGGCACCTGAGGCAGCACGGGTTCTGGCCGGCGTCGGAATGACAGTCTTACGTGCATCGGGTCTGTGAGTCCTCATTCTGGCAACGGCCGGACTGCAGCCTCTTTTTTACTTGTCCTTCATCTTCAGCTCGACCACTCTGGGCACGCCGCTCTGCCCGGGGAATTCCTTGAACGCGCTCTCCACCAGATACGGCAGCACCTTCGCCAGATTGCCTTCCTTGCCGTCGCTGCGCACCGTGACCTCATACACCGGCTGCTGAGTCTGCGTGTCAGTGATCTTCAGCTTCAGCTGACGATGGAATACGGTGTACCGGCGTTCCTGTTCACGCGCTACCGGTATGCCGCCCCAACCCAGACCGTGGTAAGGATAGGCAAAGCCCGGGTAGCCCCAATACGGGTTATAGAAGCCCGGCCCGTACCAAGGGGTGCCGTACCATGAATCTACCAGCACGGTTTCGATGATGCGCACATCGCGGCCGGTGACGCTGGCGCTGAATTCCACCTTCAAGGCTGCCGCTGCATTTGCCTCGTCCGCGCGAAGTCCGTGTTTCTCCAGCTGCGCCCGAATCAGTCGCTCATAGGCCTGATACTCAAGGCTTTGCGCCTGTTCCGGCGTGGCAGAGAACATGAACGTCCGGCTCTCCGAGGCCGGCGGCCACTGATGAAATACCGTGACTTCGCTGCGAATGGTTGAGGCACAGCCCGAGAGCAGCACGGCGAGTGTGGCCAGCAGACAGGTCAGATAGCGCATGATTGACATACGATGGGCAAAAAATCCGAAATAAGTAGACTGATCTTAGCTGAGCGCCGGCCAGATTGCAGGACAACCCGCCGCAGCGGGAAATCCGTCGTGGTCGAGGAGCCGCTCTTGGTAAAATGTGGGCTTGTTTTCACTCGAAAAATGCCAACAGACTTGCCATGCGCACAGATACCGCTACGACTATTCATCGCCATGATTACGCCCCGCCCGCCTATTGGGTAGAGAAGATTGATATAGGTTTTGATCTGGATCCTGCCGAAACGCGCGTCGCAGCGCGCAGCGTGCATCGCCGTAACCCGGACAGTTCCTCATCCGATCTCGTGCTGTATGGCGAAGAGTTGGAGCTGGTCGCGCTGCGGATGAATGGCAAATCGCTCAGCACTCGTCAGTACCGGCTGGAAGGTAACAAGCTGGTCATTCCTCACGCGCCGGGTGAGGTGACGCTGGAGATCGAGACACTGATTCGCCCTGCGTCCAATACCTCGCTGATGGGTCTCTACGTCTCTAATGGCAATTTTTTTACCCAATGCGAGGCCGAGGGTTTTCGCAAGATTACGTTCTTCCCTGATCGCCCGGATGTGATGGCGACGTATCGTGTGATGCTTCGCGCTGACAAGCAAGTCTATCCGGTGCTGCTGTCCAACGGCAATTTGATCGAACAGGGTGACATCGGTGATGGCCGTCACTACGCGCTGTGGGAAGATCCCTTCCGCAAGCCTTCGTATCTGTTTGCGCTGGTCGCGGGCAACTTGGTCTGCGAGGAGCAAATGCTGCGTCTCAAATCAGGACGCGAAGCCTTGCTGCAAGTCTGGGTCGAGGAAGGTAATCTCGACAAGACGTCGCATGCGATGGAATCACTCATCAAGAGCATACGTTGGGATGAAGAATGCTTCGGGTTGGAGCTTGACCTCGATCGTTTCATGATTGTCGCGGTATCCGACTTCAACATGGGTGCGATGGAGAATAAAGGCCTGAACATCTTCAACACCAAATATGTGCTGGCCAATCCGCGCATTGCCACGGATGCGGACTACGCAAACATCGAGTCCGTGGTCGCGCACGAATATTTCCACAACTGGACCGGTAACCGCGTGACCTGTCGCGACTGGTTTCAGCTGTCGTTAAAGGAAGGCCTCACTGTCTTCCGCGACCAGGAATTCTCTGCCGATATGGTCGGTGGCGACAGTGGTCGCGTAGTGAAGCGCATCGAGGACGTGCGTTTGCTGCGTCAGGCACAGTTTGCCGAGGATGGCGGTCCGATGGCGCATCCGGTACGTCCGGATTCCTATGTCGAGATCAATAATTTTTATACGCTGACCATCTACGAAAAAGGTGCCGAGGTCGTGCGCATGCTGCAAACCTTGCTGGGTCGCGAGGGTTTCAGAAAAGGCATGGATCTTTACTTTCAGCGACACGATGGTCAGGCAGTTACCTGCGATGATTTCCGTGCGGCGATGGCCGATGCCAATGGCCGCGACCTGACGCAATTCGAGCGCTGGTATAGCCAGGCTGGCACGCCGCGTGTAATCGCGCGTTCCGTCCATGACCCGGTCACCGAGACCTTCATGCTGTCACTCGAACAGTTCTGTCCACCGACACCGGGCCAACCGGTCAAGCTACCGATGCATATACCGGTGGCGGTTGGTTTGCTGGATGCGCAGGGCAGGGACATGCCTTTGCATCTGGACAGCATCTCCTCTCCCGATGACATCGGGGTGCGCATCGCGCCGACCACGATGGTGCTGGAGCTGAAAGAAACCAAACAGAGCTACACCTTCACCGGCATCACCTCACCGCCCGTGCCGTCGTTGCTGCGCGGTTTCTCTGCGCCGGTCGTGCTTGACTACGACTACAGTGACGATCAGCTGGCATTCCTTCTTGCGCACGACAGCGATCCCTTTAACCGCTGGGAAGCCGGACAGCGGCTGGCAACGCGTCGTTTGCTGCAACTCGCTGACACGGACATTGCGGCTGATTTTTCCTATACCCCAAGCGCTCAAGACCGACTGCTGTCCAGCGCGCTGGGAAAGCTGTTGCGCGATGTATCGCTGGACGCTGCTTTCAGAGACCTGGTGCTGACGCTGCCTTCCGAGACGATGCTGGCTGAAGAGGTAGAGGTGATCGATCCGCAGGCACTGCATCGCGCGCGGCGCGCATTGCGCAAATATCTTGCGCAAACCTTGCGCGCAGATTTTTTGGAGGCCTACCAGAAGAACCATACGCCCGGTGCTTATCGACCCGACCCTCTGTCAGCCGGGAGGCGGGCATTGCGCAACAATGCGATGGGCTATTTGTCCGAGCTGAATGACAGTACGGCACACAAGCTGATGCAAGACCAACTTGATCATGCGTCCAACATGACGGATCGCATCGCAGCACTAGGCTCAATGGTCCATCATTCAGCACCAGGTGTCGATCAGGCCCTGCATGATTTCTACACCGATTTCGAGAGTGATGCGCTGGTAATTGATAAGTGGTTCAGCCTCCAGGCGTCTTCGCCCGGTACCGATGTCGTAGCAGTTCGTCAGCTGATGAAGCATTCTGCATTTACCCTGAAAAACCCGAACCGCGCACGCAGCTTGATCTTCGTTTTTTGCAGTGGCAATCCAGCACAATTTCATGCGCCCGATGGCAGCGGCCATGTCTTCTGGGCTGAGCAGGTGCTTGCACTTGATGCGATCAATCCGCAAGTGGCGGCTCGCCTCGCGCGCAGCATGGACCGCTGGCGCAAATTTACACCGGCACTGCAAGCCAGCATGCGCGCTGCGCTGGAGCGGGTATCGTCCAAGCGCAAGCTGTCGAACGATGTCGCAGAGGTGCTTGGCAAGGCGCTCTCGAATTAACTAAAAAAACCAAAGGTCGCCATGAAACGAATCAGTCTTACCCGCTACCTTATCGAGGAACAGCGAGACAATAACTCGATTCCTGCCGAATTACGGCTGCTGATTGAAGTGGTTGCGCGTGCGTGCAAAACGATCAGTCACTCCGTCAGCAAAGGCGCGCTAGGAGATGTGTTGGGTGCTGCCAATACGGAGAATGTGCAGGGAGAGATACAAAAAAAACTTGACATCATCTCCAATGAGATACTGCTCGAAGCGAACGAATGGGGTGGCCATCTCGCGGCGATGGCGTCGGAAGAAATGGAGAGCTTTCACCCGATACCGAACCGTTATCCCAAGGGCGAGTATATGCTGCTGTTCGATCCGCTCGATGGCTCGTCGAACATCGATGTGAACGTATCGATAGGAACGATTTTCTCGGTGCTGAAGGCGCCTGAGGGAATGCAAGAGCCGACCGAGAAGGATTTCCTGCAGCCGGGTACTCGGCAGGTAGCCGCCGGCTACGCGGTGTATGGCCCGCAGACAGTGCTCGTGCTCACCACCGGCAATGGTGTCCATGCATTCACGCTGGATCGAGAAATGGGTTCGTGGGTGATGACCCAGCGTGACATCAAGATACCTGCCGACACGGCCGAGTATGCCATCAATGCTTCCAATGCCCGCCACTGGTATCCACCGGTGAAACGCTACATCAGTGAGCTCGAGGCTGGCAAGACCGGCCCGCGCGGCAAGAATTTCAACATGCGCTGGATCGCGTCCATGGTGGCTGACGTGCACCGCATCCTGAACCGAGGTGGAATTTTCATGTACCCCGCGGATGAGCGTGAGCCAGACAAACCCGGCAAGCTGCGTCTGCTCTACGAAGCTAACCCCATGTCCTTGCTTATCGAGCAGGCGGGTGGAGCGGCAACCAATGGCAAAATGCGCATCCTGGACATTCAGCCCACTAAGCTGCATGAGCGCGTCGCGGTTTTCCTCGGATCCAAGAATGAGGTAGATCTGGTCACGCGTTACCACGCGGAGCAGGGCTGAACATTTACCTGGCGTCGAGAAGTGTCTTGCCAGCCGCCCAGCCGATGGCCGTCAAGAGCGGCTTGAGTTTTTTGTTAAAATGCGAGGCTGCGCTGATGTAGCTCAGTTGGTAGAGCAACTGATTCGTAATCAGTAGGTCGGAGGTTCGACTCCTCTCATCAGCACCAAAAAACTCAGGGTGGTCCGGATCTTCCGGACCATTTTGTTTTCATGATGCTCGGCTGATCCGGCATGACTTTTACTTCCTGAAAGCATCCCTGCGTCGCAGCCGATCTACCCCACAAGCCCGGGTGCTGGTTCTTTAAACAAAGTCCGATACTGAAGGTCGACTACTCGCGTTACTGGACGAAGCTTCCTCATAAAATAGACGGATTGCCACGGCAGATAGTCCGCCGTCAGACCGCAGAATACGACTCAAAGGGGCCATCAATGACGGATTTCGACAAAGGTTTGCAGCGTCGTGAGGTGAATTTCGCGCCGCTGACACCGCTCGACTTTATCGATCGCACGGCGACGGTCTATGGCCAGCGTCTCGCTGTCGTGCATGGAGACCTCCGACGTAACTGGCGCGATACCTATGCCCGCACCCGGCAACTGGCCAGCGCCTTGACCTCGCGTGGCATTCACAAAAACGATACTGTCGCCGTCCTGCTGCCCAACATTCCAGAAATGGTCGAATGCCATTTTGGTGTGCCGATGGCCGGCGCGGTGCTCAACACCCTCAACACCCGGCTGGATTACGCGACACTGCTGTTCATGCTCAAGCATGGCGAAGCAAAAGCCCTGATCGCCGATACCGAGTACTTGTCACTGGTCGAGAGCTTGCGAACAGAGCTGCCTGCACTGCTCATCATCGGTGTCAGCGATACCACCGTGAATACGCCGCCTGTGCCGTCCAACTGGCTCGAGTATGAGGCTTTATTAGCAGTGGGCGACCCCGATTTTGAGTGGCAGCCGCCGGCTGACGAATGGGACGCCATCGCGCTCAACTATACCTCTGGCACGACGGGCGATCCCAAGGGCGTGGTCTATCACCATCGTGGCGCCGCTATCAATGCGATCTCCAACATCCTAGAGTGGGACATGCCCAAGCATGCGGTCTACTTGTGGACGCTGCCCATGTTCCACTGCAATGGCTGGTGCTTTCCTTGGACCCTGGCAGCGCGGGCGGGCGTCAACATCTGTCTCCGAAAATTCGACGCACAGCACGTATTACAGCTGATCGCAAAAGAAAAAATCACTCATTACTGTGGTGCGCCGATTGTGCAGAGCGCGCTAGCGAATGCTCCCGAGGAATGGCGCAAAGATATTCATCACCGCGTCTCTACCATGGTGGCCGCTGCGCCACCTTCGTCAGCCATGCTCGCGCAAATGGCAGCCATGGGATTCGATATCACCCATGTCTACGGTCTGACCGAGGTCTATGGCCCTGCCACCGTTTGTGCAAAGCAAGAGGAATGGCAATCACTGGATTTGGCAGCACAGGCAGAAAAAAATGCGCGCCAAGGTGTGCGATATCACCTGCAGGCCGGAGTAGCTGTTATGGATCCTGACACTCTGCAGCCGGTACCATCAGATGGCGAAACGATGGGCGAGATCATGTTTCGCGGGAATATCTGCATGAAAGGCTATCTGAAGAATGAACGCGCGACCGAAGAAGCCTTCGAAGGAGGATGGTTCCACACCGGTGATCTGGCGGTGATGTCGCCTGATGGTTATGTGCGCATTCGAGATCGCAGCAAGGACATCATTATTTCAGGTGGCGAGAATATCTCCAGTATTGAGGTCGAGGATGCGCTTTATCAGCATCCGGCTGTCGCCGCCTGCGCTGTTGTTGCCGCTCCGGATACGACATGGGGTGAAGTACCTTGCGCGTTCATCGAAACTCGGCCGGGTATGGATTTGAGTAAAGAAGAGATCATCGCGCACTGCAAATCACTACTCGCAGGATTCAAGGTGCCAAAGATCGTGGTTTTCAAGGAGGTTCCCAAGACATCGACAGGTAAGATACAGAAATTTTTATTAAGAGAAGAGGCAGGATCTGTCAGAGCTATTTCGCAGGATTGAATAGAAATACTGTATTAGTTGGCTACCGCTCTTCAGCGGGAACCTGTAGGTAATCATTGATCTTCGCCGACAGAGACTCTGCGATCTCAACGGTATCGCAGTTGAAGTAAAGGGTTAGAGGTAGGTCATACCAACGTATAGCGACTTTGCCTTCATCAAGCGTCATTCTGCCCAACCCAAAGTCTTCGCCTATCATCAGTCCTAGCATTTCCTCCCCAATGCCGCTGCAGATCTGTGTCAGAAGATCCTCCATATTGGTATGGAGTTTCACATCTTCGATCTCGACCATTACCGGATCATTGGTGTTGTATCGAACCTTGGCGCGCATCGGAAACATAGTTTTAATTTCAAAACTAAATTTTGAACAGCGAGAAAAAGATCAAGCACGCTGACTCATATTTTTGGAATTCTATGAAATCCTTCAAGAGGCCGCAAACCGAATATCACTATACGCACAATGGTATGCATAAAGTGCAATAGATCAGAGTAAAACCAAGATTTTCGATTAGATAATTCGTTCATCGCACTGAGATGAACAGAAAATGCAAAGCGGAAAGCAATGCAAAGGGCAACGCAAAGGAATGGAAATGCAAAGCGACCCTTCTACAAAGGGACACTCACTTTGCTACAAAGGGACACTCGGACTAAAAAGGGACGGACTGAAAAGGGACACTCACTTTGTAGTACAAAGGCTGAAAAGGGACGCTCACTTTGTAGAGTACTTCCCTACAGGGGACTGAAAAGTACTTTTACAAAGGAAGTACAAAGAGTACAAAGGGACACTCACTTTGTAGAGTGCCTCCCTACAAAGTGAGTGTCCCTTTGCGGATCTCCCTTTGCGGAATGCTACAAAGTGAGTGTCCCTTTGTGATTGTTGTAGAGTGCCTCCCTACAAAGTGAGTGTCCCTTTGCGATTGCGGAATGCTTTGTGATTACAAAGTGAGTGTCCCTTTGTGATTATTTCTTGGTTTTGGGGTCTTTCTGATTCACCTTGATTTGCGCCCACATCGCAAAAGCTTGCGGCGTCACTTTTTCCCAGGTGGTGATTTCTTCCTTGCTGACGTTTGCGGGTGGCGGGCCGATGGTCAGTAGCGCTTGTCGAAAGTCTTTTTCGCTAGGTTTTTCGGGTAGCTTGGCGAAGAGGGTGTTGCGCCAGGCATTGCATATCGCTGCTTCGCGTACTCTATCGTTCTTCACGCCGGGCCAGCCCTTGCCCATCTCTGCAATGACTGCGTCTCGCTGTGCCATGAAATCATTCGGGTTGATCTTGGTCTTGGTGCGTTCGCTTTTTTGTATGATATGCATCTGCGCGAATAAGCCGGCGAACTGTGTCATCAGCTCACCAAATTGTGGCGTAGGTGTGGTCAGAGGGGAATGTACGAGCGAGATCGCGGAGCAGCGCAGCGCCGCATTCTCCACCGATGGATCTTCCGCTGAAGCCGAAGGTGAGAGGGCCATGCTGACGGACATCGCCATAATCAGGCCGAGCATGGGTATCATTGATCTCTTCATGATGTTTCCTATGTATTAGGTGTTCGCTTGTTGACCCGCTGTGTCGACAATCGCAGCATCAATACTACGCAAACGACTAGACAGCCCGCCAGTAAGTCAAAAGTAATGCCGAAAACCTGGATGACCTCAACGGCAGCAATTTCTCGTTACTTGTCTACAATTTTAATTATGTTCGTGGAGTTCGCCAAAGTCTCATGATTTCGGGAGGATGTGCAAGCTGCTCGTTTCACTGGGCATGCCGGCTAAATCCGTGCGTGATTGTAGCTGATTGAACTTAAAATTCCTGTGCTTCGGCTGGCGGAGGCAGTTAAGCACGAAACTTGGCGCGCGACGCTTCGGTACCGCCCGATCTCTGTTTTTCAATATGACCAGACAAAGGGCGCAAACAAAATATAATCATGGTTTTGCTGCTAAAAGCGGCGCCAGCCAGAGTATTTTTCCATGCGAGTATTCAATTTCAGCGCCGGCCCTGCCGCGCTGCCCCAGACCGTATTGCGCCGTGCCGCCGACGAGATGCTGGATTGGCACGGTAGCGGCATGTCGGTGATGGAAATGAGTCACCGCGGCGAGGAATTCACCAGCATCCTGCACAAGACCGAGGCCGACTTCCGGCAGCTGCTGAAGATACCCACGAATTACAAGGTCATTTTCCTGCAGGGCGGCGCGATGGCGATGAATGCGCTGATACCGATGAATCTCATGGGCGGACATCGCGCTGCTGATTATGTGAACACTGGCGTCTGGTCTACTAAGTCTATCGATGAAGCGAAAAAATATGGCCAAGTGAATGTCGCCGCGTCCTCCGCAGACCGTGGATTTACCTATGTGCCGGCGCAGGCGACCTGGCAGACGAAACCAGATGCCGCCTATCTGCATCTGTGCAGCAACGAAACCATTGGCGGTGTCGAGTATCACTGGGTACCGGAGATCGGCGATGTGCCCCTAGTCGCTGACATGTCATCGAACATTCTTTCTTGTGAAATTGAAGTATCGAAATTTGCGGTGATTTATGGTGGTGCTCAAAAGAATATCGGTCCGGCCGGCCTGACCTTTGCGATTGTGCGCGAAGATTTGCTCGATCGTGCGCTGCCGATCACGCCATCAGTCTTCCACTGGAAAGAGCAGGCTGCACATGACTCCATGGTCAACACGCCGCCGACCTACAGCATCTATATCGCCGGACTGGTTTTCGAGTGGTTGCTTGACAATGGCGGCTTGCCAGCCATGGAGAAGACCAATGCACAAAAAGCCGCGCTGCTGTATGACTATCTGGATTCCACCACCTTTTACACCAGTCCGGTGAGTAAAGATGCCCGATCGCGAATGAATATTCCGTTTCATCTGCATGACGAAAGGCTGAATGAACGTTTTCTGAGTCAAGCCTCTGAGCACGGCCTGCTGCAGCTGAAAGGTCATCGCAGCGTGGGCGGCATGCGTGCATCTATTTATAACGCGATGCCTCTTGAGGGTGTACGCGCATTGGTCGATTTCTTACGCGAGTTCGAAAAAGCCCACGGCTGAATCCTGTCGCTGGCGCGCGGCGCTTCTCGGGGATTTTATTCGGGCGCTCCCAGTCCAAATGACAGTTGGCTAGCGACACGTCGTCGCCGGTCACTTGTCGATAGGGAGCACCCATGCAGAGCAGCTCGCCGCAACAGCCTGCGACTCATCCAGAAACACAAGAACCCACCCTGCCTGATCGTCAGCGGCGGGAAGTTTTGCAGTCACTTGCACACGCAGGGCGGCGGCCTGTGGCCGAGCTGACGGAGATGTCGGAGGCAGAGCGATGTAAATGGCTGTTCTGGAACTTGCATGAAAATCTGGATGAGCTTCGGCTGATGGAGCCGATCTTGTCGGCGAGAGTGACGGGTGCTCAGTTCACGGTAGTCGATGGCTCTCGGCTGCTGGGCAATAGCGATATAGAAAAGCGGCTCGATCTGTCTTGTCGATGGTCGCTGGCTTTATCTTATCCAGGATACGATGACGAGATCCTTCATGCGGTGGGGGACGGCTGGATTAATCTGGTGATTGCTCATCAGGCGCCGGCTTATCTGACCCTGCACGAGGGCCAAAAGGCGTATCTTGATACTGATCACTCCACTTACCCGAATCAGATTTATCTTGACGGGTGGATCACGCCCGGGGTCTGGCAGGAAATCGGGCCGTATATGTCGAACCCGAATCCAACCTGCCGTACCGATGTCGTCTTGATGGATAACGTACTATTCCCTGTCAAAAAAGCTTTTGATTTCGTGCAGGGGCCACCCGCATCGATTGGTGTGGTGACCATGGAATTTCGTGCGTTCTCGCATCCGATAGAACGAAGGAGTATCCGCCGCACACAGACTGGACCACGTTCATGAATTGCTACCGAGGAGATCATCATGCACCGTGACCCTCTGCCTCTGCCGGAAGACGAGCCTTTTCAAGGAGATATTCCGCACCCAGTACCACAGGATGAGCCAGTGCCAGATCCAAACCCTGAGATACCGGTTGTCTGTTGCCTTGGAAGATAAGGCTTGTAGGAACTATCCGAAAAGTTACGGAGCCTTTCAGCTCCGGTGAAGGTATTTCAATTCTGAATATAATGATCGGCGGACGAGGGAGCGCCGTGTTGCTATTTATTTTTTTAAGGACGCTGTGCTCTATCTGATCGTTGCTGGAGCACAGGTACCATGAGGTGCTTATGTTGTGGACTCCATGATGTGTTGTACTCGTTTCAGATACCAGACCAGCGCAGTCCCCACCAAAGCCAGACTCAGGCTGTTCCCCAGCCAGAAGCCTGCCGCGCCTGTCAGCCATGCCGGGCTCATGCCCAGCACATCGAAGCCGATCATATAGCCGCCGCCCAGACCAATGCCCCATAGCGCAACGGCATACATCAGCGTGGGAATGAAGGCGACTTTGTAGGCGCGCAGAACGTAGGCTGTGCCTACTTGCACCGAATCGAATACCTGATAGAAGGCAATAAAAAAGAACAAGGGCATTGCGGCGGTGGCTACGCCGACATCAGGCGTGTACAGTCCGATGATCTGCTCGCGAGATAACCAGACAATAATACCTATGCTCACCGAGAGGAGTACGCCGAGTCGCACACCGGCATTGCCTGTGTGGCGTGCATCGGTCAGTCTTCCTGATCCGATTTCCTGCGCGACGAGTGTACAAGTCGCATTGGCAATCGACAACGGCAACATATAGAGCACAGTGCCGAAATTGGCAGTGATCTGATGCGCTGCCAGCGTATGGTTGCCCAGCCGCGCGATAAACAGCGCCATGAAGGTGAACGCAGTCACCTCGATCAGGAATGATAAACCCATGGGTAAGCCCAGCTTCAGCAGGGCTTGGATCGCCTTCACATCGGGCCTGCCCAGACCCTTGCCGAACAATGAAAACTGCGTATAGAAAGACTGTTGTCGCAGTATCAGCCAGCCTGCCAGCAAGACCAGCCACGCACTGATGGCTGTCGCTATTGCACAACCGGGGGCGCCGAATGCAGGCAGTCCGAGTCCGCCAAAAATGAACAAGGCATTCAGAGGAATCTTCAGCAGCAGACCGCTCAGCTGCAGCAGCATCACCATTCTTGGCCTTGAGATCGCGGTATTCAGCGAGGCATACACACGAAATCCCAGCGTCGCTGGTAGCGCCACTGCCAGCAACTGCAGGTACATCAAGACTTTGTCGTTCAGTTCTGTCGATACCTGTGCAATATTGAGTAGGGGTTCGGGGAAGCACAGTGCGAGCGCACCGATCAGTGTCAGTGAGAGCGCCAGCCAGACACCTTGACGAACTTCTTCACCAATCGCACCAAATTTTTTTGCGCCATACAGTTGCGCAATGATCGGCGACAGCGCCTGCATCACACCAGACAGGCCGACGAAGATACTCACATAGACCGAAGCACCCAGTCCCAGAGCGGCCAGATCAATCGCGGAATAGCGCGCGGTCATCATGGTGTCGATGACACCATTGGATATCACTGCAAGCTGGCCAATAAAAATGGGCAAGGCTAGCGTTGCCACGCGTGCTGTCAGCGAAGATGACGCTGACACGGTGCCCATGGCGCTCATCGTGAGTTGCGCTGATACAGACGATAGAACTCGTGACGATCAGCCGGGCGGCGCCCCTGCCACAGCAGCGTGAGATCGCCCTCGATTTTTTTCATCTGCGCGCCACGCTTGCGCAGGCCGTCATCCTGCACCAGCAGCAGATCGCAGCGCGCATCGCCGGGACGAGAGAATCGTAGCTCGCCCAGATAGGCGAACGACGCGCGCTGCGCCGAGCCAAGATCATTTGTGTCAACGCAGCGGTAGTCGGCGGGTAGGTGCTGGCGCATTTCGCCAGCGACGCTGGCATAGCTTTGCGCGTAATTCAGCCAGGGTAGCCACAGCGTCATCAGCAGCAGCCAGCACAGCACCAGACCGCCAGTGGACAGCACCACCGCGCGCCATAACACCGAGGGCCGACGACCCAGCCGCCAGCGCAGCAGCAGGAGCCACCCGACAGACGTGGCCAGCGCGATGACCAGCGCGAATACATTGAACTCCGGCTGAAATCCGGGCGCGAGCTTGAACACGTTACCGGCAAGTTTGGGTGGCCAACCGGTTTGCTTCGCGATCCATCCCAGCCAGATGAATCCGGCGATCGCCGACAAGGTCATCACGGAGAACCAGTCGATGGCATTGATCGCGCCGCGTTTGAGTGTTGGCAGACCGAAGGTCGCGAGTACGGCCAGCGGTGGCAGCAGCGCCAGCAGCTCGTGGTCTTTCGGGGAGTTGGCAAGCAGGCTCAGCAGTATGAGCGCCAGAATGCCGGACACGGTGAGCGTCACATGCAGCGTCGCTTGCGCGCGCCATGCCCACACGGCCCAGGCGGCGATCGGCCATGCCGGCCAGCTGTACCAGACCAGTGTCTTGGCGAGGAAGCTCACATTGGACAGTCGTGGCATCGACAGCAGCTTGAGGTTTGCCGCCAGCCAGGCGTCTGCCACTTCTGATCCGGGTAACAGTATTCGCAGAGCCAATAGCCACAGCAGCGGCATCACCAGGGTGACTGGCGCTGTGATGATGAGCAAGCCACGCAGCGATTCGCGATACCGGATCATGGCGAGTACAAGCATCGCGACGAACAGTGCGAGTGGCACGGTCCAGCCACGCGCAAGCACCAGCATCCCCAGCGATAGGCCAAGCCCTGCGGCGGCGCGCGCATTGGGTCGGTCGAACAAGCAGGCCGCTGTGTAGAAGGTCACCGCCACGAGCGACACATGCAGCGCGGGTGTCGCGGTCTCGTGGCTGCGCAGCAGCAGCCCGAGGCAGGCGAGATAAATCAGTAGCGCACCGTCGGCGAGTGTGCGACCGTAATCGATCGCCGCAGGTTGTCCGCCGAACGCGAGTTTCAGCGGCTGTGCCTCGTTGCGGCGCCCGAGCACAAACGCAGTGCGCCAGACAGCGGCGGCACCGAGCGCAAAAAATACCAGCGTGGAGATTCGTGCAGCGACCGCATCGGTAAGCAGCCAACCGAACAGCTTGATGAGTATCGCTCCGATCCAGAAGGCCAGTGGCGCTTCGTTTGGCATCGCAAGGCCAACGATATTGGGGGACAGCCAGTCCGCCATCGAGCCATGCGCCATCGTCCACATGATGCCAAAGCCGGCCGCATCATTGGTCTTCCAGGGATCTCTCCGCAGAATGCCCGGCAAGATGTAGAGCAGGCATAGTGCGATCAGTCCCCAGCGCGGCAAGGCGAGCGTGGCGGCGGCAGGCAGTCGGACTGGCTTCATTCAGCGAGGATGGGATCGAGGGGGCGGCGACATTGTGAAGGAAACAAAACAAAAATGCCGCACTCGGCGGCATTTTTGACAAGGTCGCTGGCGATCAGCCGGCGGCACGGGTCTTGGAACCCACACCACCAAACTTCTGGCGGAATTTTTCAACGCGCCCCGCGGTATCGACAATCTTGTGCTTGCCGGTGAAGAAGGGATGCGACTCGGACGACACCTCGATTTTCAGCAGCGGGTAGTCCTGACCTTCGAATTTGATGGTCTCTCTGGTTTGCACCGTCGAGCGGGTGATGAATTTGAAGTCGCAAGACAGGTCGTGCACGACGATGTCGCGGTACTCGGGATGGATGCCTTCTTTCATGTCGTTCTCGCTTTCGTTGGGTAGCCAATCGCCACTTCGTCGGTCTGTGCTGCTTCTTGACCCGGTTGACGGTCACTTGCCCGGTTGGGTAAGGGCCGAATTATATAAGGAAATCAACGGTTTGGGGAGGAGGGTAGATCCAGGTGATGCGAAGACGCTGGATTCCGCCTTGCGCCGGAATGTCGACTGGGGTGGCTCAGCTCCTGAGCGTTATCCCGGCGAATGCCGGGACCCAGTGCCCCTGTTTCAATTCCAGCAATCTCGGCTCAAGACCCGCCCCGACGCATGAGGTCGAAGAATTCGGCATTCGTCTTTGTCGCCTTCATTTTGTCGAGAATGAACTCCATCGCCTCGATCTCGTCCATGCCGTACAAGAGCTTGCGGAGAATCCAGATTTTCTGAAGCACATCTGCCTTGATCAGCAGTTCTTCGCGACGGGTGCTGGATTTGTTGAGGTTGATCGCCGGGTAAACGCGCTTCTCGGCGAGGCGGCGCTCGAGATGCACTTCCATGTTGCCGGTGCCTTTGAATTCTTCATAGATCACATCATCCATGCGGCTACCGGTTTCGATCAGCGCAGTGGCGATGATGGTCAGTGAGCCGCCCTCTTCCACGTTACGTGCCGCGCCGAAGAAGCGCTTCGGACGCTG
>Ga0315902_10004648_pt1 | contig 19704 bp, 15 predicted proteins | sample LakEriMetagenome_9_FD_203523 | JGI IMG/M metagenome (GOLD analysis project Ga0315902, IMG submission 203523) | Freshwater fungal communities from buoy surface, Lake Erie, Ohio, United States - Buoy 12 MA117 | ecosystem: Environmental > Aquatic > Freshwater > Lake > Lake biofilm | place: USA... | reverse complement strand
CGGGCCAGCCCGGTGAGGTCGAGCGTGCGGTACTGGACGTTGGCCGCCGCGCCCCACAGGGCCGTGCCCTCCCACCAGCTCGCGCCCAGCATCTTTCCGCAGCCGGAGAAGAAGTAGACGACGCACAAGTGCACCTGGATCAGCCGCAGGGCCACGTTCGCAGCCACCGACCATTTTCCGTCGCCCCCCCCTGCCCCGAGCAGCCGGTCGAGCGACAGCCGGGCGCCCGCCGGGCCGATCGCCAGCGGGATGAGCAGCAGGCCGAGCGTGTCGTCGAGGCCGAAGGTGTTCAGCGGCGCGCGGTTGGCCGCGCTCAAGAAGCCGACCAGCGCCACCGCCGCCGCCAGAGGCGTGGCCAGGCCGAGCGTGAGCAGGATCGCGGCGATGAGCGTGAGCCCCGCGATGACGCGGATGCCGTTGGCATCGGCCGCGGCGAAGTAGCCGCTCCACTGCCAGGGCTGGTCGTTCATCCGCCACACGTGCTCCGGCGGCATCCAGCCGGTCGTTCCGAAGAAGGCGTCGACGTCGGCGAGCCACACGAAGCTCGACCAGGCGAGGATCAGCCCCGTGGCGATGCGGACGACCGCCAGCGGCAGCGGGTCGGCCGGCGTGAACCAGAACGTGTTCCAGGCATGGGCCCAGCCGCCGATCCACGACGCCTCTCCCCTGCCCTGCTCCGCCGGCGCGTCGGGCCGCGGCCTGACCGTCACGATCCGTGAGTCGCTCATCGCGCGGCCTCCTTCGGCCAGGCGAACGTGCCCAGCGGCGTGACGATGTCGGTGCCGGTGGTACCCGCGACCACCTCGTCCGGAGCGGGTAGATAGTGCTCGACCATCTCGAGCCGCACGCTCGTGCCGCCGGTCTGCCGCAGCACATTGCCGGCCACGCCCTTCACCAGCGGCAGCCACTCAGGTCTCGCCCGGGCCCGCACCTCCGGCGGCGCTTCGGCGGTAGGCACCTGCGCGGCGATCTTCTCCGCGATCATGAACCGGCGGTGGTAGAGGAGCCTTGGCCGGTCTGCATCGCGGTCTGGGATTTTTCCCGTGCGGGTCGAGCCGTCGGGCATGGCGGCCGTCCAGCGGATCGTGTGGCCTGGGCCGGGGTCGGGGGCGAAGAAGCGGTAGCCATGGTCGAGATAGAGCGCGCCGATCAGCGGCCGCAGCGGCCGCCGCAGCGTGCCGGCGAGTTCGCTCGCCGGCGGCGGCCCGGCGAGGGGCGGCACGATCACGGCGGCCAGATAGCCGGCGATCAGCAGCGACGCCAGCCAGCGTGCGGGTCGCGACCAGGCGAGAGCGGCGGTGACGGGAGGAGCGTTCACGGGCACAACGATCGGGGCTGGCGTGTCGATCAGCCGTCCGCAAAGTGAGATCGGAAGGACCGTGCATCGCGGTCCACTTCCCAACGGTAGGTCATGCCTGCCGGCGCGGGGCAAGGCTGATGGCGACGGCTGGCGCCGGTCGCAACGGTCGTAGGGCCGCGCGGCGGGCGCCTGGCGAACGGCGCAAGAAGCCCCGGGCGTGAGCCGGGGATATGACGGTCTCTGACCCAACCTGTAGCGGCAGTCTCTGACCCAACCTGTAGCGGCGGTCTCTGACCGTCGTGCCCTTCTCCCCTGTAGCGGCGGTCTCCGACCGTCGAATGCGTTCCCCGGATGGGTGCTAGATCATGCCTGTCCGTTTGGCCTCTGCTTCTAGCGCCCGGGTGTGTCCCGCCCGGGAAGCAGCACCTTATCAAGGCGCCCGAAAATCGGGGTCCACCGCACTGACCGATAATGCAAGACTCAGGTCCCTTGGCCCGTCCTTCTCCCTCTCGACGCCGATCGCCGTCCTGCCGGGGAAACTCGGGACGGGGAATGATTTCGTGACGTAGGGCTTTTGCTCCCCGTGGCGCAAGCCTCCAGGCTTGCGAATGCGGGTGGTGGAGGAGAGTCCGTATTCGGCGGCCAGAGACCGGCGCTCCAGGAGGAAGAACAATCGGTACCGTCCCCGATTTCCCCTCGCGTCGCCCGACGGCGAACGCAGGGGCTCACTCTGCCTTCTTATCGGCTTCGGCCTTCTCGCGGGCCTTGCGCTCCGCGATCTCGGCGGCGTCGCGTGGTGTGTCTCCGGTCGGGGCTACGCCCCTCCCTCAGACACACCACGCGGACTGTTTCGCAACTCTCTCATGAGCACTGGTACAGAAACTGGGAAGGGGTCAATGGCGTTGGGCTCGTAGCTGGCGAACTGGCTGCCGTAGTTGAACTGCACGCCGCTTCCCCCGATCGAGAAGGTCGCATTGAGTGAGTTCGTGAACGTGTCGGGGCGTGTGCTCGTGAACGAGAACGTGAACGGCTCTCTCGCGCCGCTGTTCCAGGTGCGATCGATTTTTTTCTGCGGCGGGGCGCTGGTGTTGCTCGTAAGCCCGAGCTCCCAATCGCCGTTGAGGGCGTTGTTGCCGTAGCGGCCGTCTCTACCGCAACCTGTAGCGGCGGTCTCTGACCGCCGAAAGCGTTCCCCGGATGCGAGGCACGACGGTCAGAGACCGCCGCTACAGGGGAGCAGGCACGACGGTCAGAGACCGCCGCTACAGAAGGCAGGGAAGCGGTGAATCGCAAGACGTCCTTGCCCTACAGCATCTCGACGGGATCGACGTCCACGATCCAGGCCACGGTGTCGGGCGTCTTCAGGTCGGCCGTCGCGCGGCGGACGAGATCGCGGAGGGCCGGGCCGTCGGGGCCGTGCACCTGCACGTGCCAGCGGAAGCGGTCGCGGAGCCGGGCGATCGGCGCGGGAGCGGGACCGAGCACGCGGATGCCGGCCGCGGCGCCGGCGGCCTGTCGCAGCCGGTCGGCGATCGCACCGGCCCACGTGGCGGCGGCCTGGTCGTCGAGGCTGCGGACCACGAACCGGATCACGTGACCGAAAGGCGGATAGAGCAGCGCCTCGCGGATCGGCAGCTCGCTGCGGACGAAGGCCTCGTAGTCGTGGACGGCCGCGGCCCGGATCGCAGGATGGTCGGGCGTGCTCGTCTGCACCACCACCCGGCCGCCGAGCGGCCCACGGCCGCTGCGGCCCGCCACCTGCGTGACGAGCTGGCACGTCCGCTCCGCCGCGCGGAAGTCGGCGAGGTGCAAGGCCGCGTCGGCGTTGACCACGCCCACGAGCATCACGCTCGGGAAGTCGAGCCCCTTGGCGATCATCTGCGTGCCGACGAGGATGTCGATCTGCTTGGCGCGGAAGGCGTCGAGCGTCTTCTCGTGGCTGCCGCGGGCCCGCATCGTGTCGGTGTCCATGCGGGCCACGGCGGCGTCGGGAAACCCGCGGCGGACCTGCTCCTCGAGCCGCTGCGTTCCCGTGCCACGCTGCACGAGACCGGGGGCGCGGCACTCCGGGCAGTCGGCCGGCAGGCGGTTGACGAGGCCGCAGCCGTGGCAGATGCCGCGGTTGCCCGGCTGATGGAGCGTGAGCGCGAGGTCGCATTGCGGGCAGCGGGCCGTGTGGCCGCAGGCGCCGCACTGCACGTGCGTGGCGAAGCCGCGGCGGTTGAGCAGCAGCATCACCTGCCCGCCGGCGTCGAGCGCCCAGCGGATGCCGGCCGTGAGTCGGGCCGTCATCGCGCCCCGGGGCCGGCCCGTCTTGTCCCGCAGGTCCACCGTGATCACCGCGGGCAATTGCGAGCCCCCCACCCGCTCGGCCAGCCGGCACATCGTCCAGTCACCTGCCAGGCAGCGGGCGAAGGTCTCGAGCGACGGCGTCGCCGAGCCGAGCACGAGCGGCACCTTCTCCTCCCGCGCGATCCACTCGGCCACGTCGCGGGCGTGGTACCGCGGCGCCGTCCCCTGCTTGAAGGAGTTTTCGTGTTCCTCGTCGATGACGATCAGACCGAGCCGCGGCGCCGGCGCGAAGACGGCGCTGCGGGCGCCCACGATCACGTTCACGCGGCCGGCCGCGATCTCCCGCCACTGGGCGTGCCGCTCGGCGGGCGTGAGATGACTGTGAAGCACGGCCACGGTGCCGAACCGGGCCCGAAAGCGGTCGCAGGTCTGCGGCGTGAGGCTGATCTCGGGCACGAGCACGATCGCCTGGCGGCCGTAGGCGATCGTCTCCTCCACGGCCTGCAGGTAGACCTCCGTCTTGCCGCTGCCGGTGACGCCGAAGAGCACGATCGTCTCGTGCCGCGCCTCCCGCATCGGGCGACGGATCGCCTCCAGGGCCGCGGTCTGCGCGGGGGACAGCGCGGGCGGCTTGTCGTGGCGGATCTTCTCGCGGCCCTCCTCTCCGCGGCCCCGCGGCCGCTCGACGGCGCCGGTCTCGGCGAGCATCCCGAGCTTCACGAGCCGGCTGATCACGGCCCGGCTCGCCCCCGAGGCCTGGGCTAGCGCCGCCGCGGTCTGCGGGCCGGCGGCGGCGGCGGCAAGCACGCGGGCCTGGGGCGGCGTGGGCTGTCGCGCCGGCGCGGCGCCGGTGGCTGCGAGCAGCGGATCCATCCGCACCCGCGTGCGGGCCCGCACGCCGGCGGGCAGGACCGCCTCGAGGACTTCGCCCCACCGGGCCATCCACCGCTCCGCCATCCACTTCGTCAGTTCGAGCATCCGCCGCGACAGCAACGGCCGTGGATCCTCGACGCCGATCACGCTCTTGAGCGGCGCCTGCGGCAGTTCGCCAGTGCGCACGGCCACGCAGTAGGCGAGCCGCTCGCGGTTGGCCCGCCCCAGCGGCACGAGCACGCGGCGGCCGGGCTCGACGTCGGCGGCCAGCCGCTCCGGCACGAGGTAGTCGAGCGGCTTGTCCACGCCGTCGGGAAGGACGACGGTGGCGATCGTGCCCCGGCGCACGTCGTCCTCGTCCCACTGCGGACGGCGCTCGAAGAGCTCGCGCTGGCTTGTGCTGTCGGCGGGCATGGGGATGATTAGAGCGTATTCGACGTGCGGGGCGATGACCCTGCCGGCCCAACCCGGTTCAGGGACGGCATGAGTGCCGCTATGCGGTCCTTCGGGATGCGTCGCTGGCGAAGGTCCGTGCCTGAGCCTTGCGTTCCTCGGCCCAGGCAGTCCGCATCCTCACGCCGATCCCCGCGCCGCGCCGTTGGGTGCTCCAGCCTCGGCCGCCGTTTCGGGGGTGATCTGTCGAATCCGGTGTGTTCGGGAGGCGATGATGCGAATCGGAGTGTTCGGCGGCAGTTTCGATCCGGTGCACGTCGGGCACTTGCTGCTCGCCGAGTGCTGCCGCGAGCAGGCGGGGCTGGATCGTGTGCTCTTCGTGCCGGCGGCGACGCAGCCGCACAAGCAGGACCGGCGGCTCGCGGCCCCCGAGCACCGCATCGAAATGCTGCGGCTGGCGACGGGCGGCCATTCTGCTTTCGCCGTCGCGACGCTCGAGATCGAGCGGGGGGGCGTGAGCTACACCGTAGACACGCTCACCGCGCTCGCGGCAGCGCAGCCCGATGCCGAGCTCTGCCTGCTGCTCGGCCCCGACGCCCTTGCCGGTCTGCCGACATGGCGGGAGCCGAAGCGGATCGCCGAGCTCGCCACGCTCGTGGGCGTGGAGCGCGAGGCGCTCGACGACCTGCCCACCGCGGCCACGGCTGCGGGGCTGGCCACGTTGCTCGGCGCGGAGCGGCTGGCGGCGGTGCTGGAGAGCCGCGTGCGGATGCCGGCGATCGGCATCCGGGCCAGCGACATCCGGGCCGCCGTGGCCGCCGGCCGCAGCATCCGCTACCGCACGCCGCGGGCCGTCGAGGCCTTCATCGCGGCGCACGGGCTCTATCGATCAGCCTGATGCGTGGCGCACGGCCGCGCGGGGCGGGCCGATCGGCAAGACAACGATCGGAGGCCGCCGCTGCAGGCGGAGAGCTGCGGCCGTGCTGCGGCGAATCGGATGGCCGGGCCCTTGAAGCCCGAGGCGTGAGCCGAGGGAATGCGGATCGGTTTCCGGTGAGGTGACGCGTATTCCCTCAGCTTGCGCTTCGGGCTTCCAGGCAGCAGGTGCGCGTGACACAAACCGAAACCATCAGCCCGGCGGCGGGATCGCTGCGAGCCGGGCGGCGAGGAGCCGGCTCTTGGGCTCCGCCACAAGCCGTGGGTCGGCGGCGAGTGCCCGGAGGAGCACGTCGAGCCGGTTGGCCACGGAGTGCTCGAGATTCAGCAGCACATGCCGCGCATCGCCCACGGTGCACGCCCCGCCGGGGAGATCGCCGAGCGGCTCCTCGCGGACGCGATAGCCGAGGTCCCGCGCGAGCTGCAACGCCTCCTGGAGGAGGCCGAGCGTGTCGGCCATGCGGTCACCTGCCCCACGGGCTCGGCGGCATGCCCCGCTTCTCGCGGCGCTCCGCCACCGCCCGCCAGTATTCGACGTAGCGGGCCCGCTCGGCCGGTGACGTGCGGTCGATGATGCCCTTGCGAAACTTGTTCCGCTCCTCCTCGTTTGTGCTCCGCTGCGGGCCGCCGGACGGTGGGGTGGCCGATGGGGACGCACCGCCACCGCCACCACCGCCACCACCACCACCGAACGCCGCCGTTACCTTCTCGGCCGCCTCGAACGCCTGCCGCATCACCTCCATCTCGTCGATCTGCCGATCGAGCACCGCATCTCGCTGCGCGGGCGGGGCGTTGAAGTAGGCGTTGATGCGGGCCCGCATGGCGGTGCGGAACATGGTGCCGCCCCCCTGCTCCGCCTGCGGCCGGAGGTGCTCGGGCAGGGCGTCGATCTTCTGGCGGATGCCGAACATCGCGGTCGCCATCGCGGTCGCCGCGCCGAGGTCGGTGGGGGCGGCGCCGTTGGGATATTTCGCAGCCAGTTCCTCACGCAGCTTGCGGATCTCCGCGACCCGCGGGTCGACCGCGGCGCCGAACCAGCCGAGCCACCAGGCGCCGAACAGGGCGAGTGCCGCGAGGACCGCCAGCAAGGCGAGCCAGCGGCCGACGCTGGCAGGGCGATCGGCAGCGGCCGCGGATGAACGGGCGGAGAGCGATGCGGAAGCCATGGATTACCTCGCTGGAATCGAGAGCCGGAAGCGGTGGCCGTCAGAGATTGTCCACATGGCCGTCGAAGTAGAGAAAGTTGCGGGCGCCGTCCTGCGGCGGCGGTCGGTTCGGGTCGGGATCGTTGAAGTCGTCGGCCGCCGACGGGAAGAGCGTAAAGCTGCCGTGGAAGGCCTCGAACTCATAGAGCACCCAGAGCTTCGACGTCGCTCCCTGGTTGCCGCGGTACACGAGCGCCTGCTCCCGGGTCTTGTTGGCCAGGCGGCGGGCCGGGTACTCATAGCTCGTGCCCTCGTAGGGCAGGTTTTCGTACTCCGGCGGCCGGGCGGCGGCCGGCAGTGAAGCGAACTGCTGCTTCACCGCGTCTACGTAGCTCTGGGGCGTGGGGTAGGTGTCCGACACCATGTAGGTGCCGTTTTGGACGAAGTAGCCGGTATCGGAAGGGCAGCGAAACACCTCCCGGTTTTCCTCGATGAATGGCCCGAGCACCTTGGCGATGCTCGGCCGGATCGGCCGCGTGGGCGTCCAGAACCAGAGCTCCGCGCTGGGGAGGACGGCGGCGTCGGGAAACTTGCCCTTCTGGCCGCCGCCGGTCTTGCGGTCCAGGTAGAGCTGGAAGGCGAGTCCGATGTTCTTCAGGTTCGACTTGCACTGCAGCCGCCGGGCCTGCTCGCGGACCGACTGCACGGCCGGCAAGAGCAGGCCGATGAGCAGGCCGATGATCGCGATTACGACGAGAATCTCGACGAGCGTGATGCCGCGACGGAGGGGACGCTGGATCGCGGGGCGGAGCGGCATGGGAGGTTGGCGGGGAGGTGATGCGGCTTCGCGGGCGGAAAAGTCCGCCCCATGCGAACGGTCCGCGACAAAGGCCCCGGCTTTCGGCCGGAAGCGGTCGGATTCGCGGAAGTTCAACGGTCGAGGGAACCAAACGGAGCGTTTTGCCAATTGTATAGCGGCCGCTCGACCACGGACGATACCCCACGGCGAGTCGGAAGTCGGTGGCTGGAGGGGGGTTGGGAGAGCGCACGGGGAGCCGCGAGCCGGAATGCAGCAGGAGTCGCCACAGCCGTCGGGGCCCTGGACCGGGCCGGCGCGGGAGTCACCGCGCCGGGACCTGATCGTCGTGCGCACCGATGTGCCGCCGTCCGCGATCGCGGCCTGCCCGCCGCGGCCCGCCGCGGTTGAGCCGGAAATCGAGCACCTGCGCCGGCAGGTGACGGCGGCTCGCGGTGAGCTCGACGCGGCCCGCTGCCGGCATGCCGCCGAACTGGCCGACCTGCAGCGGCAGGTGCTCGAGGCCCGCAAGCTTGCCAGCCTCGGCGAACTGCTCGGCACCACGACGCACGAGTTCAACAACGCGCTGACGACGATCCTCAACTACGCCCGCATGGGCCTGCGGCACCGCGACCAGCCGACCCGCGACAAGGCGCTCGACCGGATCCTCTCCGCCGGCACGCGGGCGGCGAAAATCACCGCCAGCGTGCTCTCGATGTCGCGGAGCCGCGCGGCCCGCTTCGAGCCGACCGACCTGACGCTGCTCGTCGAGGACGTGCTCGTGCTGCTGGAGCGCGAGATGATGAAGTATCGCGTGCAGGTGGAGCGGGAGTTCGCCCCGGTGCCGCGGGTGTCGGCGAACCCGAGCCAGATCCAGCAGGTGCTGCTCAATCTCCTCGTCAACGCTCGGCAGGCGATGCCGAGCGGAGGCCGGCTGATTCTCCGCCTCGCTCACGACGAGCCGAGCGGCCTGGTGGACCTGATGGTCCGCGACACCGGCTGCGGCATGACGCCCGAGGTGATGCGGCGGATCTTCGACCCGCACTTCACGACGAAGGCCGGCCCCGACGAGACCGGCAAGGGGGGCACGGGCCTCGGCCTCACCGCCTGCCGCGAGATCGTGGAGGCCCATCGCGGGCGGATCCGCGTGGAAAGCGCGCCCGGCAAGGGCACGGCGATCACGATCCGGCTCCCGGTGCTCCAAGCCGCCGCCGCGTGACGCCGCTGACTCTCGACGCATGAACGCTCCTGTGGCGCAAGCCTCCAGGCTTGCGAGTGCGGGTCGTGGAGGCACTCGTCCGATTTCCACGGTCACAGACCGCCGAATACGTTGCCAAGACACCGGGTACGACCGTCACCGGACCGCCGCTGCGAAAGGAACGTTACCGCGGGGCCAAGCCGCAATCAGGGCAGCATGAATTCAGCTCTGCAGGAACGACACACTGCGGAAGGCGGTGAAGGCGATAGCCCGCGGCACGGTCTGGCGGCGCCCACGGAAAGCCCGGGTTCCCCCGGCCCGCCGCTACTCGGGCATTGCGTAGCGCGACTCGCGCGTGACGAACACCATGGAGATCGCGAGCGGCCGCGGCATCGAGGCGGGCGTGTTGATCGTGTAGACCGCGCCGTCCTCGAAGGGCGGCCTTGGGATGCGGTGCACGACCTCGATGCGGAGCCGATCCGGCCGGCCGGCCTCCTCGAAGTTGCCATCGTCGGCCAGGGCGTTGATCGCCTGGCTGATCTTCGCCTTGAGGAGCGTGTTGAACTCGGTGGCGTCGGTCGTCACGCCCCCGTCGATGATTTTTATGATCACCTCGCCGGGCTCGCCTTGCATGACAAGATCTATGGTATCGAGGTCTTCGAGCACGGGGTGTTCCTCGGGGGAGCGGGGTGGTGCGGGTTGGGAACGGGCGATAGGGTGCAGTTGGCCCTTCTGGCTACTGCCAGCGGAGGAACGGGTCGCCGTCCCAGATTTCGGCCTTCACGTCGAGCAAAGCGATGGCCTCGGCAAGCGTGTTGCGGACGACGGTGTCGTCGGCGGGGTGGAAAGAACCAGCCTGGATGTCGAAATAGCAGTCGCCCTGGGGCCGATGCACGATGTCGATGTCGAGGTCTTTTTCACCATCCTTGTTGAGCCATCGCCGTTCGCAGGTGACGAGCGGATACCGCACCGTCTCCCCGGCATCGGCTGCTGCCGGCCGGGCGTACGGGTCGAAGCCCTTGGCGTAGCTGCCGAAGAACGCCGTGAAGAAGTACCCAGGGATTCGTTCGGTCACAAGCGGAAAAATCTCGCCGCATTGCGAATGGTCGATCTCGACCCAATGCGAGATCCATTTCACCTTGCCGGCGACCTCCTGCTTCACGGCCTCACAGGCGAGGGCAAACTGCTCGCTACTTATCCCGCGAAGCTCCAAACTGTATTGCGGCAACTCAGCCAGGCGGGAACGCAGCTCGTCGATCGTCCACGGGCCATAAGGAATGCACTCGGAGTATCGAACCCCATATTCGCATGTAGCGGAGCCGAGCCAAGGACCAAGTAGCTCGGCCGACGGCAGAATCACATTCCGGCAGTCGCCGTGGAAACTTAGCGTCAGATATCTTTCGTCCGTGTCGTCCTTGCCAACACTTAGATTGCATCCGGCCTGCAGTCCGAGCGTTGCGCCATTCCGACTCAGTCCGGGTCGTGTTTCACCGACAAAGTGAATTGCCTGACGAGCCGTATTCTCGCAGGCGGGCGGCGAACTCGCCTCTGTTCGGATCGATACCGGCCCCATCATGCCGCCGGGGTTTGTCCAGGGGGTGAAGTCTCGTGGCGGCGGGGTTAGCTGGAACATGCGATGCTCGAACCCGCGCCAGCCTCCAGCCGATTTCCAGCCCAGCGGCTTGAGTTGCGGCTGAATGACCTTTTTGAGCGTCACACCGTCGGCCGCGAAAATCGCCGCCGAACGGAAGCGTGGATCGGGTGAGTTGGCCATGGAGATCAGCCTGCCGCAGCAAAAAAGTTGTATCGAGTTGATCCCGCCTGTGAATACGAGATGGCGTTTTTCACTTGTCGCAACGTCCCCGGGTCTGTTGTGAGCCGTGTCAGCCACTTCGGCCAATTCGCAATATCGGGCATGTCAAGGTACTTCTTAAACGCTGCCTCGACAAAAGCCTGCATGCTGGCCTCTGAATCCAGCGACCGCAACTCGAGCGGCTTGCCGGGGCCGACCGTGGCGCGATATTTGAAGAACTTCGTGATGATGTCCTGTTCCTTCACGCTCCTGAGCGTGTACTTGAGCTCAATTGCTTTACCAGGCAGTTCAAGGTCGATGTCGGTTGCGGCTCCGGGCGTGAGCTGGTTGAAGCTGATCTTCAAAGTGGGATTCGCCCGCAGCGTTGCCGCGACTTCCTGCACCTCGAACAGCCGTCCGGCCTGGCTCTGCACGATCACGCGGTCTTTGCGGAATCGCCGGATGAGCTCCGCGGCACTCCGCATCTGATCGGCAGTCCTGCCGACATCCGTCAGCGTCTTGAGATCATCGCTGAAGTTGCGAAGCTGGTCGATATTTTTGACGAACGAGTGGCCCGTGCTTCCAGAGGCGCGGCCGATGACGAGGGCAATGGCCTGCGACACGTCGGACTCACCTGCGACTTCGCTTCGGAACCGAATGTTCGCTTCCTGAACCCGGCGGGATGTCGTGCCGATGTTCGTGAAGATGTCCGCCGCGTCCTCCGGACTCGCCTTCAGGCTGTCGAGCAACGCGGTGTTCTGCCATGTGCCGTCTGCGGAATGGCGGCGCAGTGCGGTCGCCATGGCGTTAAAGCCTGCTCCGAAATCTTCCAGATTGGCGGTGCCGTGAATGACCATGCGCTTCACTGCGTCCATCCCGAACGCGTCGAAAATCGTCTCCAGGTCGTCGCCGAACTTGGAGCCGCTAATCCGTACCAGTTCGGCGTACTTGCCCCGGAAGACCGGGTCGTTCTTGAGCACTTTGCCGATTTCCGTGTGGGCCAGGAGCCGCCGCGCGTTGGTTCTGCCGATCACACCCTCGAGCCATCGAAAGATGTCGTCGGCCCCGAAGGATGCGCTCGAGGCACTGGCCGCGAGGGCCGCGAAATCACCGGCCGCAGTCAGCGAGCCCGATGCGGCCGCAGGCTTGAAGTCGAAGAGGCTCGTAAGCGCCTTGGTGAACAGCGGCTCGATCGACAGGAACACCGGCATGACCGTCGGCACCTGCTTGGCGATCTTGTACATCGAGCGGTAGACATCGACGATCACATCCGCCGCCGGCAGGACCTCGGTCAGGATGCCGAACCCGGCGATCGCCGCCTCGCGCCAGTCGAACTGGCCGAGGCCCAGATCGACCGGCACGAGTTGGAGCAGGCTTTTGCCAAGGTCACGCACGTCGGCAGCGACGCCAATCCCGGGGATCATCGAGAGACCGATGTCGCCGGCCAGACTGGCGTCGAGCCTGCCCGCCCCGAACAGCGCCCCGCCGACGATCGATTGGGTGATTTGGCCGATCCGAGCGGCGGCGCTCGCCGGGCCGACGACGATCGTGCCCGCGGTGTCGCCCTTCACTGAATAGCCGACCGGGCTGTCCCACCAGAACCCATCGCGGTAGAGCAAAGGCTTCACCACCTCGACGCTGGTGCCTGTCATGCCGCCCTTGGATTCAACGACAATCTGGAATGTGGATCCTGTTTCGCCGTAGTTAGCCCGCCAGGCGACGAAGCTGACCTGCGCAGCTGGCGTTCCGCCAGGCAGCCGCAACTGCACCGGGGCGTTGGCCGGAACCTCCAGCCGATACGCCTCACCGGGCGTGAGGTTACGGAGCGTGATCGTGCTTGTTGCCGCGAAGGGCGCGTTCACCGTGGCCGCAAGGCCGCTCAGGGCCGTCGGATCGGCCAGTTCTAATGTGCCGTCGTTGGTTTTGTCGCCGGCGAGGACGGCTGCGCTAAACTCGAGTTCGACAGGCGGAAGGATGCTTTTACCCACGATTCGCGTCTCCGCCTGGGCGGAGTATCCCGCCGCAGAGGCTGTCACCACATTCCTGCCAAGGATTGACCAACTGGCGCGATCGTTGGGTACGAACAGGTCAGCCACGGCCTGCCCGTTTGAATCGGTGAGGACCGGAGCATCGCCCAGCAGTCGCTTCGTGTCGTGAAACTTGACCGGCACACCGGGGCCTACCGGCGATCCGTCCTGGCGCCGGACCGTAGCCCGCACGCGGATCGTCTCCGACCGAATTGCGAACCACCAGCGATCATCGAGATCAATGATCCGATCTCCAGCGGGTTGGTTATTGGTATCGAGCACTTCGAGGGTGACACGGAGTTCACCGCCCGAGAGAAATCCTGTGATCGTGGTCAGGTCGGCCGTGACGGACAGCCGGGCCACAGGGCTGATCCGGTTCGCGGCGATTGCGACCGACGCCGGCGAAATCCCGCAGGAAGGGAATTTTTGCGTCGGTGATGTTGAACGAGAATCCCGGCTTGCCCTTGACCACGTTCGCAACCGCCTGGATGTTCTTGGCCAGGCCCGGCACGACGGCTGTTTCGTCGCTTTCGGTCGTGAGCGACCGGTAGCGGGCCCGAACGCGATAGGTGGACGCGGCCGGATTCGCAGGATCGATGTGCAGCAGCCGATCGGGAAGATTCAGGACCGTGTACGCGAAGCCGTCGACGACAGTCGCGGAACCGGTGACGCCAGTGGTGCTGCCGTCGGCGCGGAGCAGTTCAAACGTCACCGTGCCCGGGCTGCCAGTTGGTCGTGTCGCGTCGCTGACGCAGGCATACACCCACAGCCTGCCGTCATCGGCCGAAACGATGCCGTTGGATTGAACGGTGAGAGCCATGGCCGTGGCGCGGATGATGTCGCGCGCCGGCGGGCCGTTGTCGTCGGCCGTGAGCGTGAAGACGATGTCCCCCTCGCGCTCGCTCAGCTCGACAGCCTCAATCGTGAACATCTGCGGCGAGTTGCCGTTGACGGTGGTGGAATGCGTCTGCGCGTTGAGCACCTCTTTTCCAGTGGGATCAAAGACGCGAACCTTGTCGGCCACTGCGGGGTCGATCTCCAGTGTGGCGCTTCGGCCGGCGGGCAGCGTGACGAGCATTTCGGCGCGGTCGCCACCGACCGGGATGATCTTGCCCGGTGCCGCCTGCTCGATGCGGTCGTCGGTGCCTCTGCGGCCGTTGGTGAGGTCAATTGCGCCGTCGTTGTTGGAATCGACGTCGAGATCGACCCAGGGGATGTGGGTGGCGATGACGTGGAACTGCAGCGCCGAGCCACGGAGGGCGGGATCCGTGCCGAACTGCATCGTCACATTGCCTTGGAGCGTGACGGTGCCACCGGATACCGACTGGAAGTCGATGCCGGCGATGATGATCTCCTGGAAGACGGTGCCGGAGGCCTGGGAGACGGCGATCGACGCTCCGGGAAACACGGTTTGACCGGTGACGCCGGGCGTCGTGATCCTGAGGTCGTTGATCGTCAGGCTGCTGGTGGGGGTGGCGGTGCTGGCCCAGATCTTGATGGCGTTGGGCTCGTAGCTGGCGAACTGGCTGCCGTAGTCAAACTGCACGCCGCTTCCACCGATCGAGAAGGTCGCATTGAGTGAGTTTGTGAACGTGTCGGGGCGTGTGTTCGTGAACGAGAACGTGAACGGCTCTCTCGTGCCGCTGTTCCAGGTGCGATTGATCTGGTGTTGGGGCGGGGCGCTGGTGTTGCTCGTAAGCCCGAGCTCCCAATCGCCGTTGAGGGCGTTTTTGCCGTAGCGGCCGTGGACGGTGACGAGGCTGGCAGTTTTGCCGGCGAGGTCCTGCGGCAGGCTGGCGATGAACGGCGCGGAGGAGAGCATCGCCCGGGATTCGAGGGATTCGAGCCGGAGGGCGCGGTGGGCGGCGAGTGATCGCCGGCGGCGGGGCTTGCGGCCGGCGGTGGCGGCCGCGGAGAGCAGGTGGGCGAAGCGAGCGAACGGACCAGCCGGCCTTGAGTGGCGAGGAAACATCGTGGCGCTCCTGGTGCAAATCAGCATGACCGCCACGTGGGGGCGTGGCTGGCGGGGAGGAGCGTACGTGAACGGGGGGGGGGGGGCGTCAAGTAGCCGCGGCGTGACGCCGCCGACTCTCGACGCATGACCGCCCCTGTGGCGTAAGCCTCCAGGCTTGCGAGAAGGCGTTTGCCAAACCAAGGCGTCGGGGAACCGCGGGCTGGCGGTGAGCCGCGGGCCGCATTCGCACGCCTGCAGGCGTGCGCCACGAGAAGTCACGGGCAGCCCTGCACCGCGGATATGACGCGGCCGCGGCGTGTCCGCGCCGCGTCGCTCGCCTACAATCCGGGCATCTCGCGAAGGAGCCGCCCGCATGACCGCCCCCCTGCCCCGCACCCTCGCCGCGCTTCGTGCCAGCGGCTGGAAGAGCCGCCCCGTCAAAGAAGAGGTGCGGGAGAACTTTCTGCGGATGCTCCGCGCGGGCGACGAACTGTTTCCCGGCATCGTCGGCTACGACCACACAGTGATCCCCGAGATCAACATCGCCCTCCTCGCCGGACACGACATGCTGTTCCTCGGCGAAAAGGGGCAGGCCAAGAGCCGGCTGATGCGGCTGCTCGTGCGGTTTCTCGACGAGCACCTCCCCTACCTCGACGATCCCGCGATCCCGCTCCACGACGACCCTTACGCGCCGATCACCAGCGCGGGCCGCCGGCTCGTCGCCACGCGGCCGCCGGAGGAGGTGCCGATCGCCTGGTGGCCGCGGGCGGAGCGGTACGCCGAGCGGCTCGCCCCGGGCACGAAGTTCGCCGACATCATCGGCGAGATCGATCCCGCCAAGCTCGCCGGCGGCACGAGCATGGCCAGCGAGGAGGCCCTCCATCTGGGGCTCATCCCGCGGATGCACCGCGGCATCTTCGCCATGAACGAGCTGCCGGAACTCGACGAGCTGGTGCAGGTGGGGATGTTCAACATCCTCGAGGAGCGGGACGTGCAGATCCGCGGCTATCCGGTGAAGTTCGACATCGACGTGATGCTGCTCTTCTCCGCCAATCCCTCGACCTACAACCGCTCGGGCAAGGTGATCCCGCAGCTCAAGGACCGGATCGGCGCCGTGATCCACACCCACTATCCCGCCGATCGCGACCTCGGCATCCGCATGGTCGAGCAGGAGGCGGGCATCGACGTCGGGGGCGAGTGGCCGGTGGTGGTGCCGTATTTCATGAAGCAGATCCTGGAGCAGGTGACGATCGAGGCCCGGAAGAGCAAGTTCATCGACCAGCAGTCGGGCGTGAGCGCGCGGTTCTCGATCGCCAACTACGAAACGGTCGTGGCCAGCGCCCGGCAGCGGGGCGTGCGGCTCGGGGAGCGACCGGCCGTGCCGCGGATCAGCGACCTCGGCCACCTCTATTCGTCGAGCCTCGGCAAGCTCGAACTCGACCTCATGGGCAGCCACCAGATGACCGAGCGGCAGGTGCTCGACGCCGTCGTCGCCGCGGCGATCGCCGCGGTGTTCGAGGAATACGTGGAGGCCCACGGGCTCGACGAGATCGCGAAGGTCTTCGGGCAGGGCGTGAAGATCGAGGTCGGCGACGCCGTGCCGTCGGCGGCCTACGCGGAGCTCGTCGCGGAGGTGCCGCAGGTGTGGGAGAAGGCCTTCGAGGTGAACGCCGCGCAGGACCCGGCCGTGCGGGCGAGCTGCATCGAGTTCGTGCTCGCGGGGCTGTACGCCACGGAGCGGATCTCACGGATCCAATCCCATGGCCGCACGGTCTACGACACCGGCGGATTCAGGTGATCCATGCCCACCCGTGACACGCTCGGCGGGGTCGTCCACACGTACCAGAAGTACGACCCGGCGCGGATTCCGCCGCCGCGGCCGCCGGAGTCGGACCTCGTCTCGCCGCTGATGGAGCATCTGCTCGAGTTCGGCGACGTCGACGACCTCACCGAGGAACAGCTGGCCGCGGCCGTGGAGCTCGACCCGGAGCAGATCGCCCGGCTCGGGCCCTCGCTCGACACGCTGCGTCGCAAGCTCGAGGAGGCGCGGCGGCGAATCCTGGAGCGGTACGAAACCGAGGCCGTGCGGAAGCGGGCCCGGGGGGCGTTTCGCGACGCCGCCCGCCGGGCGAGCCCGCCCCCGCCGCACCGCGCGGGCTTCGAGCGGGCCGTCCGCGAGGAGCAGCTGCGGCGTCTCGAGCGGCTGTGGTACGCCCAGGAAGACGATCAGAGCCCGTTCGCGGCGCAGCTCGCCGGGCTGATCGAGCGGCTCGGCGACGTCTATCAAATCGACGAGCTGGCGGCGAAGTGGACCTTCACCGGCCGGGAGAAGCTCGCCGTCGAGGAGGCGCTCGCCGTCAAGGAGCAGCTCGAGGAGATCGAGGCCCTGCTGCGGCAGCTGGAGGAGGCCCGCAAGAACGCGCAGGTGTTTCTCGTGAATCTCGAGGCCCTGGGCCGCCACGTCGAGGAGGGCGATCTCGACGAGCTGCAGGGCCTGCGGCGGCAGGTGCAGGACATGGTCGAGCAGCTCGCCGCCCGCCAGGGGCTGGAGAAGACCGGCCGCGGCTACGGCCTCACGCCGCAGGCCCTGCGGGTATTCCAGGGCAAATTGCTGGAGCGGATCTTCGCCGACCTCGATCCGTCGCGGACGGGCCGCCACCAGGGCGACGTGGTCGGCGACGGCGCTGTCGAGCTCGTGCCCACGCGGCCCTACGAGTTCGGCGACTCCGTGGCCCAGATCGACATTCCCGGCTCGCTGGTCAACGCCATGCTGCGGCAGGCGGCCGAGGGCGCAGGGCCCCTGCGGCTCACGCCCCGCGACATCGAAGTGCACCGCACGCGGAACACGCCGAAGTGCGCCACGAGCGTGGTCCTCGACATGAGCGGCTCGATGCGCTACGGGGCGCTGCACGTGAGCGTGAAAAAGATGGCGCTGGCGCTGCAGGGGCTCGTGCAGCGGGAGTTTCCCGGCGACTTCCTCCAATTCATCGAGATGTATTCGTTCGCCAAGCCGCGGCCGGCGGGCGAGATCGTGAAGCTCATGCCCAAGCCGGTCACGATCTTCGAGTCGGTCGTGAGGCTCCGCGCCGACATGGCCGACCCGCGGATCACGGAAGCCGACGTGCCGCCGCACTTCACGAACATCCAGCACGCCCTGCAGCTCTCGCGGCAGCACCTCGCCCGGCAGGACACGCCCAACAAGCAGGTGATCCTGATCACCGACGGCCTGCCCACGGCCCACTTCGAGGGCAGCCAGCTGTATCTCCTCTACCCGCCGCACCGGCGGACGGAGGAGGCGACGCTCCGCGAGGCCCGGGCCTGCCGCCGCGACGGGATACGGGTGAACGTGTTCCTGCTCGCCGGCTGGTCGCAGTCGCGGGAGGACATCCAGTTCGCCTACCGGCTGGCGGAGGCGGCCCAGGGCCGGGTGTTCTTCGCCGCGGGCCGGGATCTCGACCGGTTCGTCGTCTGGGACTACGTCGCCCGCCGCCGCTCGATCATCGGGTGAGCCGGTTGCGGTCCCGGCAGCGGCCGGTCTCTGACCGTCGAATCCGGCCTGTGGCTCCACGTCCTGCATTCGCACGCTGTAGCGGCGGTCTCTGACCGTCGAATCCGGCCTGTGGCTCCACGTCCTGCATTCGCAAGCCTGGAGGCTTGCGCCACGGGAGTGACCGTCCTGCCCGGTTGCCGGGGAGCGCGAGGATGCGAGTGGGGGCACGACGGTCAGAGACCGCCGCTACAGACGGCATTTTCGCGGCATCAACGCATCGGCACTGTACGCAGCGCAACATCAAAAAGCGCGAGCCGAGTGAATGTGGATCGGTTTTCGTAAAAAAAAGGCCGGGCCTCCGCTGGGAAGGCCCGGCCCTGGTTCACGTCCGTCGGCTCACGCGAAGCCGATGCGGATCGGGACGATCAGCCTCCGGCGCAGGCGCCGCAGGCCGGCTCGGCGGCACAGCCGGGCTCGGCACCGCAGCCTGCCGGGGCGGCACAGCTGGGCTCCGTGCTGCAGCTGCTGCAGCTGCTGGCGCTGGCCTTGGCGCGGCGGCTGAACAGGCCCCGCCGGGCGCGGCGTTGACGCGGCTGCGAATTGCAGGTCGGGGCGGCGGCACAGGCCGGCTCGGCAGCTGCACAGGCCGGCTCCGCGGCGGCGGCGCAACCGGGTTCCGCTGCACCACAGGCGGGCTCGGCACAGGCGTTGCAGCCGTGGCTGGCGGCGGAGACCGTCTCAACGGCCGTGAGACCGATGAAGGCCAGCGCGAGGAACATCGACACGAACTTGGGGAAACGCTTCATGAGAACCTCCTGATGACAATCCGCGCCGGATCGCAATCCCTTCCAGGTGATCCGGCGGGCCGGCCGCCACGGGCGCCCGCGGTCGTCCAGCCGCCGGCAATCTAGCCGGAACGGGTCAAAAACGGCCAAGCCGAAATCCGGTTTTCCGAAAATTCCCGGGCAAAACGCCTGTTCGCTGCCGGTCAGACGTGCGGCAGCCGCCGTCGCTCGCGCCACAGCATCGCGCCGCAGGCGGCCGCGGCGGAGGCCGAGCCGAGAGCGAGCGTCCAGAGGGGAACGATACGGCCGGGCTGCGCTTCGTCGCGGTCGCGGGCCGAGTCGGCCAGATCGACGGGCTCGAGACCCGCCGACCGCCGCACCCGCTCGTCTGCCGCCGCCTGCCGGCCGAGGAACCGCCCTTCGACCTGCCGCTGTCGAACGTCGAACTTCGGCGCGATCAGGCCGATGCCCGCCAACGCCATCAGCGCGAACAGCAGTCCCCAGAACCAGGGGCTGTCGGTGACGCGATCCATCTCGGGCGGGGCGGGATCGACCATGTCTCCATTTTAGCTGTCCGTGGACAAAGCCATCCATGTGGCACGACGGCCCGTGATTCCCAGGCTCGCGCTCGCACCGCATGGTAAGCGGGAAGGCATGCCACCCGGAGTCCCCCGGCTTCCGCCGGGGGCTTTTTGTGGGAGCGGCGTGCTGAACCAAGAAGCC
>Ga0315902_10004647_pt1 | contig 19705 bp, 16 predicted proteins | sample LakEriMetagenome_9_FD_203523 | JGI IMG/M metagenome (GOLD analysis project Ga0315902, IMG submission 203523) | Freshwater fungal communities from buoy surface, Lake Erie, Ohio, United States - Buoy 12 MA117 | ecosystem: Environmental > Aquatic > Freshwater > Lake > Lake biofilm | place: USA... | reverse complement strand
CCATCGTCTCGGGCTGACGGGCATCGAGGGCGGCGATGATCGTCGCCGCCTTCCAGACGAAGATGCCGGCGTTCCAGAGGTAGTTGCCGGCAGCCACGTACTCCGCCGCCACGCTGGCCGGCGGCTTCTCCTTGAATCTGGCCACCACATGGGCCGGGGCCCCGCCCGGGGCGGTCGCGAGCGGTGCGCCCTGTTGGATGTAGCCGAAGCTCTCGGCCGGGTAGCTGGGCCGCACGCCGAAGGTGACGAGCCGGCCCGGACACTGCTCCACCATCGCGGCCGCCTGCTGGATCGCGCGGCGGAAGTCGGCCGCGGGGCGGATCACGTGGTCCGACGGCATGACGGCCATCGTCGCCTCGGGGTCGTGGCGGGCCACGAGCAGCGCGGCCAGGCCAATGCAGGGGGCCGTGTCGCGCTTGCAGGGCTCGCCCACGAGGGTCGACTCCGGCAGGCCGGGTGCCTGCGCCCTGACGGCGTCGAGCAGCCGTGCCGAGGTCACGATCATGGTGCGGTCGGGAGGCACGAGTCCCTCGAGGCGATCGACGGTGTCCTGGAGGAGCGTCTTCGCGCCGGCGAGCGGCAGCAGCTGCTTGGGAAGTGCCGTCCGGCTCGCGGGCCAGAACCGCGTACCCGACCCGCCCGCCATCACGATTGCATGCAACATCGTTGAAGTCTCCAGGGAATCGCCCGTGGTGATCCGGGTCGGCGACGATGCGTCAGTGACCGCGGACCCAGTTCCAGAAAAGGAAGCAGAGCAGTGGAAAGCCACCGAAGATCAGCCCATACGTGAACAGGGTGGTCCAGAGGTGGCGGGGCCAGCGTGCCATGAGTCACCGGGATACAGTGGCGAGCAGGTCGACGGGAATCTCGAGCGGCTCCTCGGCCGGCTCGCTCAGACGGCACTCGATCCGCACCCCCCAGGGAAGCACCTCGGCCGCGGTGACCACCGCCTCGACGCCGTCGTACTCGGTCGTCACCTCGACGGACGGCGTCGCGGCGAACGCGGGGCAGAAGCCGACGTGGGCGTGGGTCACCTTGCCGCCCGCCGGGATCGAGAGCCGCACGTGGCCTGAAACGCAGTCGACGCCTTCGGCCGACTCGTACCGTTCCAGTCGCTGCTGGAGCCGTCCGTGGAGCACTGTCGTCGGGGGTGGCGGGATCGAGGCCAGCGGAGGCTCTGCCGTTGGCGATGGCTCATCCGTGACCGTGGGGACCGCAGCTGCCGATCCGCGGCCGCCGAATGGCGATCCCGACCGACTGGCCTCGCCACGCGGTTGTGGGGCGGGTGGCCGGCGTCGCTCGCCGCCCCGCCCACGTCGCATGCTGGGAGGTTGCAGCACGCCGACCGCGGCAGCCACCGCCAACGCCAGGATCGAGGCCCAGTCGCCGGCTCTCGGCGGCACCGCCACCGCCCCCACGGCGAGCACGATTCCGACCCTCGCCGCGATGGAGCAGGCGAGCGGGCCTCCGACTCGCCTGCCGGCCTCGGCGATGCCGAGGAGAATCAGGCCGCCGCCCAGCGTCATCCAGACAAGGCCCGGATCAGCCCCGGCGAAACCGCCGGCGAGCCGTCGCCAGGCGAGCACCATGCCACTCGTCATCGAGGCCGCTGCCGCAAGAGACGCGGCCGAGCGCAGGAGCGGCGATGTCATGAGCCCGGCCGGCGTCCGACGAAGAACCGATCCCGGCAGCATGCCACCGGGCATCGGACTCATTCGTCGGCCACCTGCCGGCAGGGTCGTCATGCGTCAGCCGACGCCGGCACCGGCCTTCGCGGCCTTGGCGAGCTTGGCTGCCGTGTCGGTCTTCTCCCACGAGAAGCCATCGCGGCCGAAGTGGCCGCCGGCGGCAGTCTTGCGGAAGATCGGCTTGCGGAGGTCGAGATAGTCGATGATCCCACGCGGGGTGAGTGGGAAGAACTCCCGCACCACCTCGCAGAGCCGCTCATCTTCGACCTTGCCGGTGCCTTCGGTGTCCACGTTGACGCTCACCGGTTCACTCACGCCGATGGCGTACGCAAGCTGCACCTCGCAGCGGTCGGCCAGGCCGGCTGCGACGATGTTCTTCGCCACGTGGCGGGCCATGTAGGCGGCGCTGCGATCGACCTTCGTCGGGTCCTTGCCCGAGAAGGCACCGCCGCCGTGCCGTCCCCAACCGCCGTAGGTGTCGACGATGATCTTGCGGCCGGTGAGCCCGCAGTCACCGTGAGGACCGCCCACCACGAACCGCCCCGTGGGGTTGATGTGGTAGGTGATGTTCGACGTGTCGAGATCCTTGGGGAGGAGCGGCTTGATGATCTTGTCGACGATGAACGTGCGGATATCCTCGTTCGACACATGCGGCGCGTGCTGCGTGGAGACGACGATCGTGTCGAGGCGAACAGGCTTGTCATCCTCGTACTCGACCGTGACCTGACTCTTGGAGTCGGGTCGCAGCCAGTCCACCTCACCCTTCTGACGGGCCTCGGTGAGCCGGTTGAGGATCCGGTGAGACAGCGCGATCGGCAGCGGCATGAGTTCCGGCGTTTCGTTGCAGGCGTAACCGAACATCAGGCCCTGGTCACCGGCGCCGATGTCCTTGCCCTTCGCCTCGTCCTCATTCACGCCCATGGCGATGTCGCCCGACTGCTTGCCCACCGCCACGAGGACGGAGCAGGTGTCGGCGGCGATTCCCATCTCGTCGTCGGTGTAGCCCACCTCGCGGATCACGTCGCGGACCACCTTCTGGTAGTCGATGGTGCCCTTCGAGGTGATCTCGCCGGCGATCACGGCGAGACCCGTGGTGACCATCGTCTCGCAGGCGACGCGGCTCTTCGGGTCGAGCGCGAGGTAGGCGTCGAGAACGCCGTCGGAGATTTGGTCGGCCAACTTGTCCGGGTGACCCATGCTGACCGATTCACTCGTGAAGAGATACTTGCCTCGTGCCACGGCGGAAGCCTCGTGCTGAAGGGTGGGGAAGAATAGGAGCCGGCCGGCAGGGTCGGCCTCCACGAACCGGCATTATCGGGAACGCGGCACGCTCGGCAAGCCGCTGGCCGTGTCATGCGGTTTCGGGGCCGCCTTGGCCGGACTCGGGCAGCAGGTCGAGGATCATGCGACCGGTGGCGGCGACGGCCCCGCGTTGGGAGGCGACGAACGTCGAGGCGTTGCCGCCGAGGGTGGCGGCCCAGGCTGGGTCGTCGAGGCATCTCGCCACGAAGGCGGTGAGGGCGGAACCGTCGTCCACCACGATCGCCGCATCGGCGTCGAGCAGGCGGCGGACCTCGTCGCGGAAGTTGCGGGTGTGGGGACCGAACGAGATGGCGGCGCCGTAGGCCGCGGGTTCGAGCATGTTCTGGCCGCCGCGTTTGCCGTCGAGGCTGCCTCCGACGAAGGCGATCGACGCGGTGCCCCACCACGAGCCGAGTTCACCGGTCGTGTCGACGACGAGTGCGTGGCCAGCGGGGAGCGGCATGGCATCCATGAGCCGGCTCCGCGCCGACCAGGCCACGCCGAAGCCGTCGAGCATCGCGGTGATCTCGGTGGATCGCTCCACGTGTCGCGGCACGATCACGAGTCGCAGTCGCGGATGCATGCCGCGGAGCGCGAGAAACGTCTCAGTGGCAAGCCGCTCCTCGGGATCCTGCGTGCTGCCGGCGAGGAATACGATGTCGTCTTCGGCGAACGCCGCCAGCCGTCGCAGCCGTACGACCTCCGGGGCATGCCGGTCGCCTTGCACGCCGTCGAACTTCATCGATCCGGTCACGGTCACGTGGGGAGCGCCGAGGGCGATGAACCGATCCGCATCGGCCTGGGAGCGGGCGACCACCAGCGAGATCGAGTGGAGCGTTTGCCGTACCAGCCACTGGATCCTCGCGTAGCCCGCCGCACTCCGCTCGCTCATCCGGCCGTTGGCCACGACGATGGGGATCCCGCGGCGGCGGATGCAGGCCACCAGGTTCGGCCAGAGCTCGAGCTCGCCGAGCACGACGAGTTCGGGCCGCACGCGGTCGAGCACCCGGTCGACCGCCCAGGTGAAGTCGAGGGGGCAGGGGAACGCGTGGTCGGAACCGAGTCGCTTTGCCGCCACCTCGAGTCCCGTGGTCGTCGAACTCGAGATCACGCAGTCGACCGGCCGGCCGACGTCCGCCGCCTGCCGCCGCAGTTCCTCGGCCAGCACGGCAAGCAGCTGTGCCTCGCCCACGCTCACGCCATGCAGCCAGATTCGCGACGCGCTGTCGGGCTTCGCAGCCACATCGACGTCGCCCGTGAACCGCTCCCAGGGCGCTGCCACCGGTCGACCGCCGGAAAGCCGTCGCCACGCCACCCAGGGCAGGGCGAGGATCACGGCCACGAGATAGACGAGGTTCAGCAACACGCCGGCAGGATAAAGAATCACGGCCCGCTTGCGCACCACAAAAGCCAACGACGCGCGAAGCGAGGGGCTGCCCATGCCCCGAGAGCCGGGCTATGGGAGCAAGCGGAGGCAGGATGCCGAAGCGCAGCGGACATGCAGAGAGCCGAGGCCGGGAGGGCCGAGGCGAACGTCCGGCGACGGGGCACGGGCGGCCCCGAGCGGCGATGTGACCCGTGGCCCCCATCGCTCACGCGATTGGGCTTCCTGGAGCGGGAGTGCCCCCATCGCTCACGCGATTGGGCTTCCTGGAGCCATCGCTCACGCGACTGGTAGCCTGGCAAGCGGGGTCTCAGCCCGTGGCCACGCCGCTCGACTTGCCGCAGCAGTTCTTGAACTTCTTCCCGCTGCCGCACGGACAGGGGTCGTTGCGGCCGACCTTGTGGCCCATGTTGCGGATCGGCTCCACCGGCCCCGCATCGCCGCGCTGGTCGGGTGGCCCGCCGGCGAGCGCCGGGTCGCCCGGTGGGGGCAGCGTCGCCGACGAGGCTTCGGCGTGGATCGCGGCTGTCTCGTGCCAGGTGCTCCGCAGGGCGTCCTCCTCGACCTGCTCGATGCGGTAGACGATGTCGACGACCCGCTCGTCGATGCCCTTCCACATCAGGTCGAACGTCCGCATGCCCTCCCGCTTGTATTCCACTTTCGGATCGACCTGGGCGTAGCCGCGGAGGCCCACGCTGCTCCGCAGGTGATCCATCGCAAGGAGGTGGTCCTTCCAGGCGTTGTCGAGGATCTGGAGGAGCACGGCCCGCTCCATGCGGCCCATCTCGTCTCGCGGGGCGTCGCCGCGGGCGTGCCGTTTCCGGCCGGCCTCGACAAGACTCGCCCGCAGCTGAGCGAGATCGCTCGACGCCACGGCATCCTCGGGGAGGGCGGGGTCGAATCGCTCCCGCGCCCAGGCGAGCAGCCCCTCGCGGTCCAGCCGTCGGGAGCCGTCCGGCTGTCTCCCCGAGAAGTGCGCGAGCCCCACGAGCACCGGATACTCGACCTCCCGGCGGGCGTAGACGTCGCGGGCGAGCGCGCAGACCCGCGCCTTGAATGCCGCGACGTCGAGCCCACCGCGTTCCAGGGCCGCCACTTCGTCGTCGGGGAGGCTCGCGCCGAACCGCCACTCCGTCCACCCGAGAGCGCTGCGGAGACCGAAATCGGGGGCGAGGAACCGGCCGCCGTCGGAGAGGTCGATGCGATGAATCGCCTCGCCGACCTTCTCCTGCAGCCACTCGCAGACGCCGTCGCGGCCGACCCTCTTGAGGTCGCGGTCGTTCACCGAGAGTTTCCAGCGGGCGTTGGCGAACGAGGCGAGCGCGCCCCAGTTCCACTCGCTCTCCTCTTCGCCGGCGGGGAGGTTCTCCTCGACCGCCTCGTAGATCTGGCCCTCGGCGTTGCGGACAGCCTCCTGCACCGCGATCCGCTCGGCCTCTTCGGCCGTCATCCCGCGGAAGTCCGCGGGGTCGAGTTCACAGGCGAGTTGGCCGCCCGCCCAGGTTGCGTAGGTCTGGCAGCCGTAGTCCTTGTCGAGGAACGTGCCGATGTTCTGGTCGACTTGCCGATCCACCATCTCGAGGATCATGTCGCGGCAGTCCGACTCGCCGTCCGTCTGGTCGAGAATCTTCTGCCGGAAGCCGTACACCCGCTTCCGCTGCTCGTCCATCACCTCGTCGTATTCGAGGAGGTTCTTGCGGACCTCGAAGTTTCGCTCCTCGACCTTCTTCTGTGCGGCCTCGACCCGGCGGGTGACCATCTTGCTCTCGATCGCCTCGCCTTCCTGCATGCCGAGCCGCGTCAGGACGTTCTTCACCCATTCGCCGGCGAAGATCCGCATCAGGTCGTCTTCGAGCGAGAGGAAGAACCGACTCGATCCCGGGTCGCCCTGGCGGCCGCAGCGGCCGCGGAGCTGGAGGTCGATGCGGCGGGCCTCGTGCCGCTCCGTGCCGATGATCTGGAGCCCGCCCATCGACCGGACGAGTTCGCCCTCCGGCCGCATGTTCTCACGGGTGGCGATTTCGGTAACGAGCGCGTCCCACTCGGACTTCGGCACGTCGAGCCGCGTCGGGTAGGTGTCCTGCAGCTTCGCCCAGGCGAGCGTGTCGGGATTGCCGCCGAGGATGATGTCGGTGCCACGGCCGGCCATGTTGGTTGCGATCGTGACGGCGCCCAGCCGTCCCGCCTGCGAGACGATCTCGGCCTCGCGCTTGTGGTGCTTGGCGTTGAGCACCTGGTGGTCGACGCCGCGCTTTTCGAGGAGTGCCGAGAGTCGCTCGCTCTTCTCGATCGAGACGGTCCCGACGAGCACGGGCAGCCCGTGGCGCTGGATCTCCTTGATCTTCGCGTTCGGGATCCGCTCGCTGGTCCGCTCCCCCTTGGGCTCGAACTCGATCTCGCCGTCGAGGTCCTTCGTGATCCGACCGACCTTCCAGGTGCCGTCGGTGAGAGCCACCGTGTCCCAGCGGTTGATCCGCTCCACCTCGTCGGCGACCGCGACCCACTTCTCCCGCTCGGTGCGGTAGATGACGTCGGCATGGTTGATCCGCTTCATGCCGCGGTTGGGCGGAATCGCGATCACGTCGAGTTTGTAGATCTTCCAGAACTCGGTCGCCTCGGTCATGGCGGTGCCCGTCATGCCGCCGACCTTCCTGTAGAGCTTGAAGAAGTTCTGGAGCGTGACGGTGGCGAGGGTCTGCGATTCCTCCTTGATCCGCACCCCCTCCTTGGCCTCGACCGCCTGGTGCAGGCCGTCGGACCACTGCCGGCCGGGCATGAGGCGGCCCGTGAACTCGTCCACGATCACCACCTCCCCCTGCTGCACGACGTAGTTCACGTCCCGCTTGTAGAGATGGTGGGCCTTGAGCGAGTTGTCGATGAGGTGCGGCCACTCCATGTTGCCGGCGGTATAGAAGCTCTCCACGCCGGCGAGCTTTTCCGCCAGCCGCACGCCCTCTTCGGTGAGGGCCACGGTGTGCTCCTTCTCCTTGACCTCGAAGTGCTCGTCGGCCTTGAGTTGGCGGGCGATCTGGTCGGCCTTGGCGTACTTGGAGACGTCGTCGTGGGCGGGCCCAGAGATGATCAGCGGCGTCCGCGCCTCGTCGATGAGGATGTTGTCCACCTCGTCCACGATCGCGAAGTTGAGCGGGCCCTGAGCCTGCTGCATGTGCTTGGCGAAGCGGTCGTCGCCCCGTGCCGCCATCCGCATGTTGTCGCGGAGGTAGTCGAAGCCGAACTCGTTGTTCGTGCCGTAGGTGATGTCGCAGTCGTACGACTTCTGCCGCTCGCCCGACTCCATGCCCGACTGGATCGCACCCACGGTGAGGCCGAGGCCAATGTAGAGCGGCCCCATCCACTCCATATCGCGGCGGGCGAGATAGTCGTTCACCGTCACCACGTGCACGCCCTTGCCCTCGAGCGCGTTGAGGTAGGCCGGGAGCGTCGCCACGAGGGTCTTGCCCTCGCCCGTGATCATCTCGGCGATGGCGCCCGAGTGGAGCACCATGCCGCCGATCAGCTGCACGTCGTAGTGCCGCATTCCCAGGAACCGTCGTCCCCCTTCGCGGCAGACGGCGAACGCCTCCACGAGGATGTCGTCGAGCGTCTCGCCGGCGGCGAGGCGGCGGCGGAGCTCGGCGGTCTGGCCGCGGAGTTCTGCATCGCTCATCGTCTGATAGGTGGGCTCGAGCGAATTGATCGCCTCGATCTTGGGCTCGAGCCGCCGGAGATAGCGGGCATTGGACGAACCGAAGAGTCCCGTCAGGAAGCCCTCGAGGCGGCTGCCGGCACCGGCGGCACCGTTGGAGACTGCATCCCAGAGGCGTTCGAGGGTTTCCATAGATGGGGAATCGTGTGGGCCGGGAGGTGGTCCGGAGGGGCGGGGCTGGCGGACAAGGCCGCCGGGATCGGAAAAAAGCGGGCAACCCGTGATTCTCGCGGGGAAGTAGCGTAGGGGTCAAGGCGACCGGCGGCGGGCCGATCAGCGGGCCGCCCATTTCCACGCGGCGTTCGACACGGTGCGAACCATTTTGGTCCCCGAGCGTAGAAGCCCCGATGGCAGGACCGTCCGCAGCGGCGGTACGGACTTTGCCAATCGTGTGTCGGCGCGTCATGGAGGAACCCTGATGGTGCATCGCGTGATGATGGTGTTGACGGTCTGCGGCTGCCTGGCGGCGATGGGGCCGGCCAGCGGCCAGATGTTCTGGCCGAGCGGGGTCGTGCCGGTGGCCGTGCCCGCCCCGGTGCTCGTGGCCCGGCCCGTGGTTGTGGCCCGCCCGATCGTCGTGGCCCGGCCCGTGGTCGTGGCGGAGCCCGTCTGTGTCGAGACGGTCGCCTATGCGGCGCCCGTGGTGGCGGTCCCCGTTTCGGCGGCGGTCGTCGCTCCGACACCGCATGCCTACAAGCATGCCTATCGGGCCACGCGCAGGGCTGTGCGACGCGGCTGGTATTGACGAAGCGCGGGCGGGCCGGGTGTTTCGACGCCCGGCCCGCCCGGCGGCCGACGCATTCACGGGCCGTTTGCGGGGCGCCAATGGTGCCCGTGGCCGAGGCCGTCGATAATCCGCCCCATGCCACCGCCCGAGATCCAGCATTCCGAGTCGACTCGTCCGCCCCTTGGCGTCGGCCGCGACATCACCGGCCGGCTGCTATTCCTCGGCACCGGCACGAGCACCGGCGTGCCACTCGTCGGCTGCGGCTGCGAGACCTGCACCAGCGGCGATCCGCGGGACCTCCGCACGCGGACGAGCGTGCTACTCGGCCTTCCCGGCGGCCACCTTCTGATCGACACCACGCCCGACCTCCGCAGCCAGCTGCTCCGCGAGCGGATCGGCCGGGTCGATGCCGTGCTCTACACGCACGACCACGTCGATCATGTCTACGGCCTCGACGACCTGCGGCCGCTCTGCTTCGCGACCGGCCGGTCGATTCCGCTGCACTGCGAGGAGCGGGTCGAGAACCGGATCCGCAAGGCCTTCGACTACGCCTTCGCCCCCGGGCCGCCGCTTGGCGGCGGCGTGCCGAAGGTCACGTTCGAGCGGATCACGCCGACGCCGTTCGACCTGCTGGGCGCCCGCATCGTGCCGCTGCGACTGCGGCATGGCGTGTTCGACGTGCTCGGCTTCCGGGTCGGCAACGTCGCGTACTGCACCGACACCAACGGCATCCCGGACGAGAGTTGGCCGCTGCTCGAGGGGCTCGACGTCCTCGTGCTCGACTGCCTGCGGGCCAATCGGCATCCGACGCACTTCAACATCGAGGAGGCGCTGGCGGCGGCATCGCGAATCGGAGCCCGGCGGACGTTGTTCGTCCACATGGCGCACGACGTTCGTCACGCGGCGGTCGCGGCGACGCTCCCGCCGGGCGTCGAGTTGGCGGTCGATGGCCTGGAAGTGCCGCTCACGTAAGTGGCGGTCACTCCCCGCCGGCCTTGGCGCGGGCGATCAGGAAGTCGACGAGTTCCTGGCACCGGAAGAATCCTTCCCACATCGAGTGCCCCTGGCCCTTGGCGACGACCAGCGTGACGAGGTCGCCCCGGCCGACCGCGTCGTAGCGGCTCTTGAGCCGTGCCGAGTTGGGCTCGAGCGGCACTTTCCCGTCGCCGTCGCCGTGGATGATCCAGAACGGCACGCCCGCCTTCGCAGCCACGTCGATCCGTTCGATCGGGCAGAGTTCGGACGCCCTGGCGGCGAGATCCTCCGGCGAGAGCCCGTAGGCCGGCGCCGCCTTGTCGATCCCTGGATACGTCCGCCAGTCGTAGACGGGATAGATGCCACCAACGCCGGCGGTGAACTCCGGATGGGCGATCGCCCACGAACTCGCCCACAGACCGCCACGGCTGCGGCCCAGGAACGCCGGCTTCGTGGCGTAGCCGTGGCGGATCATCTCGGCGTGGAGCGCCTCCATCGCCTTCACGCTCGCGGGGTTGCCGTATGACTCGCCAGTGTCGATGCCCGCTACCGCCACGCCCGCCGCGGTGAACCGCTCGTGCATCCACTTCTCCGCCTCGTCGGGATACGCGGGTAACGTGGGGCCGTAGAGGATCCAGGGCTTCGGTCCCTTCGGCACGGCGTCGGCGGCCGGCGTGAAGACGAAGGCCGTCTTGCCCTCCACCTCGAACACTTCGCCGGGCACGACCAGGTTTTTGGTCGGATCCGCGGCGCCGGCCAGCACGGTCCAGCATGACGCCAGCAGCAGGGTGAGAGTGAGTGTGATCGAGCGGCACATCGCGAGGCTTTCCGGACGGGGGAGCGTAGGTGTACGTGCCGCCGTCATGCGGCCGATGGATGCGACAGTTCCGCGAAGCGATCGAGCAGCGTCGCGGCTGCGCCGCTGTCGATGGCGTGCTCGGCAAGGCCGCGCGCTGCGGGCTTGTCGGGGGCTCGACCGGCGGCCCAGAGCACGGCGGCCGCATTGAGGACGACGACGTCGCGTCGCGGACCCCTGCAGCCACCGAGCACGTCGCGGATCGCGGCCGCGCTCTCCTCGGGGCCCGCGACCTCGAGGTCGGCGAGGGCCGCCGCCGGCGCGGTGGCGAGTCCAAAATCCTCCGGCGTCCACCGGCTGCGGATCGTGCCTGCCGGCGTCACGTCGATCACGTCGGTCGGCCCGAAGAGACTCACCTCGTCGAAGGCCTGTGCCGCCCCGGCCGTGTCGTCGTGGCCCACGTGGCCGGAGACGACGAGAGCCCGCGCGGCGCCGAGCAGCCGGGCCGCCTCGGCCATCGGCTCTCGGGCCGCAGGCCGGCCCACGCCGATCACCTGCACCGTCGCCCCGGCCGGATTGCAGAGCGGGCCCACGAGGTTGAAGACGGACGGACGACCGAGCGCGCGGCGGAGAGGGCCCACGCGGGCCATCGCGGGATGATGCACCGGGGCTAGGCAGAAGCAGAGCCCGAGCGTGGCGAGGCAGCGGCCGCTCAGGTCGGGCAATGCATCGACGTTCACGCCGAGCCGTTCGAGCACGTCCGCCGATCCGGTGCGGCTGGTGACCGCGCGGTTGCCGTGCTTGGCGACGGGCTGGCCGGCGGCGGCGACGACGATGCCGGCTGCCGTCGAGATGTTGAACGAGCCCGACCCGTCGCCGCCGGTGCCGCAGGTGTCGGCAACGGCTGTGGCGGCGTGGCTGACCGGCAGCATCCGGCTGCGGAGTGCGGCCGCGACACCCGCGATCTCGCCGGCCGATTCGCCGAGGTCGGCAAGCGCCACGAGCCAGCGGCCGAAGGCATCGAGGTCGACCGCGCCTACGAGCACGGCATCGACCAGCTTGCGGACGTCGGCGGTTGGCCGGCGGGCGCCCCGCCGCAAATCCTCGGTCCAGCCCGCAACGTCGATAGGAAGCGAGCCGGACGGCGTGGCAGGTGTGTCGCTCATGGGAAACCGGGGCCGGCAGGCCTCGGGAGACATGGTTTTGGATACGATTGGCGGCGGGTCGGCCCACCGACGGCCCGACCACGATCGACCACAAGACAGCCTACCCGACACCCGAGGAGCCACGCTGCAGTGCCCCAGACCACGCCCCGCAAGGTGATCATCGACTGCGACCCCGGGATCGACGACGCCGCGGCGCTGGCGATGGCACTGCTCGATCCGCGTTTGGAGGTCGTGGCAGTCACGGCGGTGGGCGGGAGCGTGGGGCCTGAGCAGGCGACGGCCAACGTCCAGTCGGTGGTGGCGTTTCTCGACCCGCCTCGGCTGCCCCGCCTTGGCGTCGCGCCCGGCGACGCGGCGGCCTTCGAAACGCCCCCCGCGATGCAAGGCCCCGACGGCCTCGGCGGTGCGGAACTCCCCCGGGTGCAGCTTCACGGTGGGCACCAGTCGGAGAAGGTGATCTGGGAGAGCATCAGGGCCCATCCACGCGAGATCACCATTCTCGCCCTCGGTCCGTTGACCAACGTGGCGAGGGTCTTCAAGCGGGATCCGTCGATCGTCGAGCTCGTGGCCGGCGTCGTGGTCTCCGGAGGCACGGTGCACGCCGCGGGCAACGCGTCGCCCGTGGCAGACTTCAACTTCTTCGCCGACCCCCAGGCTGCCCGACTCGTGATCCGAGAGCCGCTGAAGAAGACGCTCGTGCCATTGGAGACGTCGTCACAGGTGATGCTTGGGTTCGAGTTTCTCGACCAGCTGCCCCGCGAGTTCTCCCGTGCTGGTCAGCTGCTGCGGCGGATGATGCCGCACGCCTTCCGGGCCCACCGCCAGCTCCTCGGCAGCGAGGGGATCTGGCTGCACGATGTCGTCAGCCTCGTCGCCCTGACCAACCCCGAACTCTTCGAACGGATGACCGTCGCCGCCGACGTCGAGACCGTGGGCGAACTCACCGCCGGTATGCTCGTGGTCGATCGTCGGCAAACCCGCCCATCGCGGCCGAACTGCGACCTCCTCGTCGGCTGCGATGCGTCAGCCGTCACGGACTGCATTCTTCGCGGCTTCGCCACCGCCGCCGACGCCACGTAGGTTCACCGCAGGCTGCCAACCTGCGGCGCCGTGGAGAGATGCCTGCCATGCGTCCCGTAGGTGCAGGTTGTCAACCTGCACACGCATCAGCATCGGCCCGACCTCCCCGCAGGCTGCCAACCTGCGGCGCCGTGGTAGGCGTGCTCCTGCTCGGACCACGCCGAGCCGTCACTCGAAGTCTTTCCGGCTCGCCACCTTCATGCGGATCGGCATCCGCTCCCGGCTGCGGAAGATCACCAGCTCCACGACACTGTCGAGCGGTGTCATGCCCACCATGCTCATCAGGTGGTCGTCATCCTCGACGGGCCGCCCCTCGTATTCGAGAATCACGTCGTCAGGGCGGATGCCAGCCAGATCGGCCGGAGCGCCGCGGGTGATCGTCTCCACGCGGGTGCCGACCGGCCGCACCATGCCGAGTCGGTCGGCTTCCTGCTGCTCGAACTTCTTGTCGAGGGCGACGCCGAGGTAGGCCCGCGGCACCATGCCATGCTCGATGAGTTGTCTCGCCACGAACATCACCATGGGGATCGGGATGGCGAACCCGATCCCCTCGCTGCCGCCGGAGTTGCTTGCGATGCAGGTGTTGAGCCCCACCACTTCGCCCCGGAGGTTGACCAACGGGCCGCCGCTGTTGCCCGGATTGATCGCCGCGTCGGTCTGGATGAAATCCTGGAACTTCACGGCGCCGTCGCCGAGTTCGAGGTCGCGGCGGCCCTTGGCCGACACGATGCCGAGCGTGACGGAGTGCGAGAGGCCGAACGGGCTGCCGATGGCGAGCACCGTGTCGCCGATGCGCACGGTGTCTCCCTCCGCGAGCCGTGCAGGCAGCAGGTCGTCGGCATCGAGCTCCATCACGGCGATGTCGGTGCCCGCATCCGACCAGAGCCGGCTGGGGTTCAACTCGCGGCCGTCGTCGAGCCGGATGGCGATGTCTTCGAGGGTCGCCCGATTCACGACGTGGCGGTTGGTGATCACCACCGTCAATCCCGACAACTGGGCGATCACGCCGGAGCCCGCTTCGTTCTCCGTCACCTTGGGACCCCGCGGGCGGGTCAGGGGCTTGGTCGCGTCGATGTGCACGACGGCCGGCCGCAGCAACTCGGTGAGCCGCCGCAACTGGCGCCCCTGCGTCTCGAGAAGTTCGGCATCGCGAGCGGCCTGCTCGTAGAGCCGTTCCCGCTCGGCGGCCGACATCCGCACCGTCCGCATCGGATCGATGCGGACGTCGCCGCGGACGACGGCCGGCCCGACCGGAGTGAGCGGCGGCTCGTCGCCCGCCGCGACGGGGGGCAGAAGCAGCGCGATGCCTGGCAGCAGCAAGACGAGCGAACGACGCAGGATCATGAATCCACCGCAGGAGGCAGGAGGCCCGTGGGCTTCCGCAGCATATCCGGCCGTGGTTTCAGTTTTCCAGTTCGCCGCTCACCGTCTCCTCGCCAGCCTCCTCACCGTAGCCCCGGTGGGAGGCTCCCGATCCGCCCGACCGCTCGAGCTCCCGCTGGCAGTCGATGCACATCGTCGCGTAGGGCAGCGCGTGGAGACGGGCCATTGGAATCCGGCCGCCGCACACCTCGCACTGTCCGTACTTGCCGACCTTCATCTGCTCCAGCGCGTTCTCGATGCTGGCGAGTTCTCGGCTTTCAACCTCGGCGAGCTGCGAACTGATCTCGTCCTGGGCCGAGTCGTAGGCCGCGTCGATCACGTCGCCCGGCGATTCGCTGCGGAGTTCCTTGAGCAGCGACAGGTCGCCGGCCAGTGCGCTCCGCAACGCGTCCCGCCGCTTGACGAGAATCGCCCGCAGATTGAGAAGCGAGTCTTTGCGTGCCATGGTTGCCGTTCCTTGCCGCTGTGGGGCGTTGCCGAACCGGCCGGGATTCCACCCGGCCGCAGCCAATACTACGGGGCCTGGGGAAGGATGGTTCACGCTGGGGAAATCGGCACGACTGGGGGGGTAAATGCAGGGAAACGCGGCTTTGACACTTCACGGAAGCGGGGGAAAGTTTTATGGCTGTTCCACCGGGGGTGCCGGGGCGATCGGGATCTGCACCTCGGCGTACTTGAGGACGCCCGGCACAAAGGGGCTGTTGTAGGCCAGCGTTCGCGGTGGTCCGGCGGCAACCCACTCGGGGTGCGTGCGGAGCCAGGCCTCGAGTTTGGCCGTGAAGTCGGCAAATCGCTCTTCGCGGTAGGAGCCCCGGACGCCCAGCGAGACGACGGTGATCTCCGGCACGTCTTCGACCACCACGTTCGGATCGGCAGGATCCGGCCCGGGCGTGCCGGTCTCAGCCGAGCCGTAGAGGAAGGCCATCGACTCGGTCCGGGGGACCGCCCCGCCGCCGTTCGCCACGGCCATTTCCATCTCCACGGGCGCCGTCATGGCGATCTCGTTCCGCTCGATGTGGCGGAAGAGCTTCATGAATGAGCCGTCGTTGCCGCGGTCGCCGGCACGGACGCGGGCGAGGCGGTGGGCGGGGTAGGTCTTGGTGATCACCTCGCCGACGGGCCCCGGTCCGGGAAAGCCTGCGGGGAGCTTCGCCTCGGAAATCATCATCGGCGCGCGCACGGTGTCCTCCGCGGGGGCGATCGAGGAGAGGGCCAGAGTAGCTGTGGCGAGTGGCACTGCGAATCGCATGGGGGAGTCTCCTGATGTCGCCATCATAGCGGCATGGGGAGCATGGATGAGGGAAACAACTCCGATTCGGACGGTACGCATGTGCCTGTGTACCTCGCCGCCGCTGATGCACCGCAGGTCACCAACCTGCGACTACGTGTCGTCCGGCGTAGGTGCAGGTTGGCAACGCACGTCCGGACATCGCGTCTCAACCCGCGTGCTCTGCAATGCGTCGCCAGGTGGCCACGACGTCGTCGCGGGTCGTCGTTGCGCCGCCGACGGCGAGGCGGATGGCGAGGCGGCCGCTGACTCGGGCCTGCGTCAGAAACGCCTGGCGAGTGGCGTTGACGCCGTCGAGAAGTGCCTGCGTGGCGTCGTCTCCGTCCTTGAGCGCGAAGCAGACAAGGGACAGGTTCGGCGGCAGGAGAAGGTCGAAGCGGCGGTCGCCGGCGACGAGTTCGGCGAACTCGCCCGCCCACGCGACGTGGCGACGGATGTGCATGCGGAGGGCTTCGGCACCCAGCATCCGTAGCGTCATCCAGAGTTTGAGCGCGCGAAATCGCCGGCCGAGCGGCACCTGCCAGTCGCAGTAGTCGATCACGGATCCCGACTCGGTCGCCCGGTTTCGAAGGTAGTCGGGCTTCATCGAGAGGGCGGCCACGAGCGGCCGCCGGTCGGCCACCCAGAGGACGTGGCAGTCGAAGTTGACGAGCAGCCACTTGTGTGGATTGAAGCCCCAGCTGTCGGCGTGGTTGGCACCGGCGACGAGCGGCCCGCGGAACTCCGTGCAGATGGCGGCGGCACCGGCCCAGGCGGCATCGACGTGGAGCCAGGCCGAGTGTCGCCCTGCGATCGCGGCGATCTCCGCCACCGGATCGACGGCGCCGGAGGCGGTCGTGCCGACGGTGGCGACCACGAAGAATGGAATCCTGCCGGCGGCTTGGTCTTCGTCCATCGCGGTAGCGAGCGCGGCGGCATCCATCCGCCCCACGGCATCCAGGGGAATCTTTCGCAGCCATTCGCGGCCGATGCCGGCGATGCCCACCGCCTTCTCGACGCTCGAGTGGGCGTCGAGCGAGGCGTATGCCACGAGTGGACGCTCATCCTGCGTGAGGCCGGTGCGGTTACCAGCCAGTGCCGTGGCTCGCTCGCGGGCCGCAACCAACGCCACGAGCACGCCGCTCGACGCGGAATCCTGAATCACGCCGCCGCCGGCGCCGCGGCTCGCGAACTTCTCCGGGAGCCCGAGCAGGTCGCGGAGCCAGTCGAGCACGTGCGTCTCGAGTTCGGTGCAGGCCGGCGACGTCGCCCAGAGCATCCCCTGCACGCCGAGACCGGCCGAGAGCAGTTCTCCCAGGATCGACGGACCGCCGGCGCTCGCGGGGAAGTAGCCGAAGAAGGCGGGGTGCTGCCAGTGGAGGAGCGCCGGCGCGATGATGCGGTCGAGGTCGTCGAGCACGTCGGTGAGCGGCTCGGGCGATTCGGGGGCATGGGGCGGCAGGTGCGATCGCACGTCGCCGGGAGCCGCGGCAGGCGAGACCGGCCGCGATGCGAGCGTGGCCCAGTAGTCGGCGATCCAGTCGATCACCGCACGGCCTTCCTCGCGGAACCGCTCGGGATCGAACGCGGGGTGTCGTTCAGGCATGGGACGTGTGCAGGTTGACAACCTGCACCTACGAGGGTGTTTCTCTCACTGCGTTGGCGCGGAGCCGACGTTGCTGCATGTGCAGGTTGACAACCGGCACCTACTGGATTGTGTGTGCCCGCAGGGTGGCACCCTGCGGTGTATCAATGGTGTCGTACACGAGGAGCCTGGTGGCGACCTACAGGTCGCCGTGAGCGGTGATCACAAGCCGCCGTGGGCCGCCCTGGTCGCGGTGTTCGCAGAGGTAGATCCCCTGCCAGGTGCCCAGCCTCAGGCGACCGTCCGTGATCGGGACGGTGACGCTGCTGCCGATCATCGAGCACTTCACGTGGGCAGGCATGTCGTCGGGGCCCTCGCAGGTGTGCACGTAGGGAAGATGCTCGGGGGCGATCGCGTGAAAGGCCATTTCGAGGTCGCGGGGCACATCGGGGTCGGCGTTCTCGTTGATCGAGAGGCTGGCCGAGGTGTGCTGGATGAAGACGTGGAGCAGGCCGACGCGAAACGCCGGCATCGCGCGGAGCGCCGCCTCGACCTCGGCCGTGATCAGGTGGAAGCCGCGGCGGCGCGGGGCGAGGCGGAGATCGGTCTGAAACCAGCCCATGGTCAGTTACCGCTCCGAAAGCACCAGAGGATGCCGTCGTCGGACGCGAGCACCACGCGGCCGGCAGCCACCGCTGCGCCGGCACCGAACCCGCCGCCGGCGTCGAACTCCCAGACGGGCTCGCCGCTCGCGGCTTCGAGAGCCGCGATCCTGCCAGATGCATCGGCGACGATCGCAACGAGCCGGGCTTGTGCGTCGCCCGGACCCGTGGCGGACGCGACCGCGGGCGACGCCTCGACGCGGCCGCGCATCGGTCGCCGCCAGGGACGTGTGCCGTCGGCAGTCGCAAACGCCTCGACCGCCTTGCCGCGAAAGCCGACGATCGCGAGGTCGTCGGCGACCGCCGCGCTCGAGCGATAGGACTGGCCCGACGCGGTCGCGGCTGCCCGCCAAGCCTCCTTGCCCGCCACCACGTCGATGGCGAAGAACACGCCCCCTTCCGTGCCGAAGAACACCCGGTCGCCAAGCACCGCCGGGGTCGTGCCCGTGGGGCCGTCGATCGGCACGGCCGCCGTCTCGTCGCCCGTCGCGGCGTCGATCACGTGCAGTTTCCCGTCGCAGCCGGCAAGAAACACCCGGTCGCCTGCGGACGTTCTCGCGACGGTCGGTGAGCAGCGGATCTGGTCGGCGATCGCGTGCTTCCAGAGAACCGAGCCATCGGCAAGCGCCAGGCAGGAGAGCGACGCGTCCTGCGAACCGATGAGCACCCGTGGGCCGTCACTCGTTTCGAGGATCGTCGGTCCGCCCGAGATCTCGCCCTCTGTCCCGTACGACCAGCGAACCTCGCCGGTGGCCGCGTCGAAGGCTCGGACGAGGCCGCCATCATCGCCAACCACCACGAGCCGCGCGTCGCCGGCGGTGCCGATGGCCGCCGCCGACGGGAATCCGGCGTCCTTGGCCACGAACGACCAGCGGTCGGCGCCGTCGGCGAGCGACACCGCCCGAAACGTGCCGTCGAGGTCGCCGAGGTAGACCACGCCGTCGGCGATCACGGGCACGGCGCCGAAGGCCGTGCCGTCAAACTCGCGATGCCAGGCCTCGGCGAGCGGCAACCGGAGCGTGGCCGCCGACGCGCCCGTGCCCGCGATGCAGCCGCGGGCCATCGGCCAGGCCTCGGCAGGGGCCACGTTCGGATTGTCACCGAGGGCGACGGCAGTGAGGGCGACGGCGAGCAGGCCGCTGCCGAGGACGTTCATCGCGCGGCCTCGTAGAGGTCTGCGAACTCGGTGGCGGTGACGGGCCGCGGATTGAAGCCGCCGGTCCACTGCGCGGCGGCGCCGGCTGCGAGGGCATGGACGTCCGGGGCCTCGATGCCGCAGCCGTGCAGCGAGGTCTTGAGCCGCGCCGCGGCCAGGAGTCCGGTCAGCCAGTCGGCGAGCGTGCTGCCGGCATCGGAGGCGGTGGCAGCGATGCCGACGTCGGCGAGGAGATTGGCGTAGGCGGCTCCGCAGACCGGGCCATTGAACCGCACCACGTGCGGCAGCATCACACCCACGGCCTGTCCGTGGACCACATGGTGGGCCGCGGTGAGCGGGTTGGCGAGGGCGTGGGCCGCGCCGAGCATGGCGTTCTCGATGGCGAGGCCCGCCAGCGCCGCCCCGAACTGCACCGCCGATCGGGCATCGATGCCGCCGCCGCCGCTGACCACGTGCGGCAGGTTGGCGGCCAGGAGCCGCCAGGCCTCGCGGGAGAAGGTCCGAGAGGCCGGAGTGGCCGCCGTGCTTACGTGGCTCTCGACGGCGTGGGCGAGGGCGTCGACGCCGGTGAGGGCGGCGAGCGAGAGCGGCTGCGTGAGCGTGAGGTTCACGTCGAGAATCGCGACCCGGAAGGCGGCCCGCGGGTCGCCGCAGGCCATCTTCATACCGGTCTCATCGTCGGTGATCAGCGCGAACGACTGCGTTTCGCTTCCGGTGCCGGCGGTCGTCGGCACGGCGATCGAGGGCAGCATGGATCCGGTCGCCGTGCCGCGGCCCTTGTAGTCGCGCATCCGGCCGCCGCAGGAGTGCAGGAAGTTGATCCCCTTC
>Ga0315902_10004646_pt1 | contig 19706 bp, 15 predicted proteins | sample LakEriMetagenome_9_FD_203523 | JGI IMG/M metagenome (GOLD analysis project Ga0315902, IMG submission 203523) | Freshwater fungal communities from buoy surface, Lake Erie, Ohio, United States - Buoy 12 MA117 | ecosystem: Environmental > Aquatic > Freshwater > Lake > Lake biofilm | place: USA... | reverse complement strand
ATTTTCGATCGTACCAGCTAAGCCCGTTCTCCTTAGCGTACAATTGCCAAGCTTCGTCATACGCAGGCAAGAACGCTCCAAGCAACTGCTTTTCGTAATGCAACTTAAGCATGGAAGCAGAGCGATTATTACGCACAATGCCGCTTGCACTTTCCATGGTGTCGTACGCAAGTTTTTTACCAACACTAGATCCTGATCTGGCTAAACGATCAAAATCGGTAGCAAGTCCTGACGCTTTAATCGCCTCATGAAATCTGTATGCTGATTTTGCAACTGGGTCTGCTTTGTTAGCAAGCTCCGGGTAGGCTTCTGCATAGTTATCAGGAATAAGTTGTTGACGCTCCCAAACAATCGCTTCCGAAATAATTTGACGTGATCGAGTGTTAGTAACGTTCTGCAATGGATTACTTTGCAGCGTCTTTGCACCAGCAGAAGCAGGCGTACCAAAGCCTGGAAGGTTTTCACCGTTACTATCCGGCTTGATAGCTACGTCTTTGATATCAAACGCCTCTGGTCCTCTTGCACCTTCTGTTTTAGGAGCAGGACCTTCATCCGCCTTGATTTCAGCATCGATAGCCCTACGAGTACCGTACACATCGTCCGTAGGGATAAATGTTTCGGTACGAATATCACGCTTTTCAATAGCGCCCATCGTCTCCATGTACTCTTTGAACTCAGCACGAAGCCGATCCAAAGAGTCATTCGCGAGTTCTTCACTTGACTTAGATACAGGTACCTCTACGTCCTTAGGCTTCGTAGGTACAGTCAGATTAATATCTGGTTTAACCTCAGGAGTAGGTCCGCCCTTTTCGGGAACCGGGATGTCTGGAGCGCGCCGGGCAGCGGCGGCACCTAGAGCACCGAACGCCACGCCAGCGAGCCCCGCCGACGGGATCATTGTCCAGTCCCCTGTAGTACCAGCCTCGTACGCCATACCCGCCGCTACGCCCTGCGACACCCCGCCTGCAACGGCACCCTTCGCGACCGTCCCGCCCTTCGCGAGCTTCACCGCGCCGCCAGTCGCGAAAGCAATCGGCGTGTCCAGATCAATGATACCAGCCAGTGCTCGAAGCACGAAAGTACTAATAGGTTTTTGCTCTGCTCTCCGCTGCAAGATATCTTGATCTCGCAATTCTTGTACGGTATCAGAAACAATCGCCTGTGCTTCTGCTTGGTTGTTTGCTAACTTGATTTGTTTAATAGCCTGCGGAGTAAGTGAATGTTTGTGTTGTTCGATAAATTGGTCCGGGTTAAATGACGGGTCTGGTCCTGTACCACCAAGCTGTGCTCGCTCGAATCTTTTGAATACAGTGTTTGCCCAATTGCCTCCGCTGTTAAATTCTGCAACTACGGTGTCAATAGGACCTAGCTGATATGCCTTCCAATTAAGCTGTGCTTCTTTGGATTTTACAGGACCACCGATACTGTCTACTTCACTAGTCTCAATAGCAATACCGCGAACAGAAGCAGGCGGTGCCAAATCCAGAGGATCAGGCACGCCAGTATTTGAAAACGGATTGCTGTTAATTCCAGCGTCAGTGTCAACCTTCTTATTAGGATTTAGCAGATCAATTCCGCTCATGATGTTCCTTACTTACTGAGTTCTCCAAGCATTTTTCCAATCTCTGCTCCTCGCTCTTTAGCGATAGCCTCGGATTTAGATTTAGCTATAGGACTAACCAATGCTTTAAAGAAAGCATCCATCGTTTGATTAATAATGCCCGGCTGCTCTTTCTGTTTGTTGTACCATTCACCAATGGCTCTAACAGGAATATGTTTTACATCGCCAAGCGTCTCTTGCTTAGTTTCGTCTTTGTACAGATCGATACTAAGAACGCCCATGTCAGGATTATACGTAATCGCAACTCCTGGGTCACGCCTTGCAGTAGACGGCAGCAACGATTTTGGATTGTCTTCGCTTACAGGCGTAGTTAAACCACGCCACGTAGCAGAAAGAAATCCTTCCCTTTTGCTGTCATACAAACCATTAGTCCACAACTTAGATCCGTGCTCTTCCAAGAACATTTTAACTGCGTCATCAGCAGCCTGCGGACCATGCTGGGTAACACCCATTACTTTATGAAGCTCGTAGCCGGGCTTCGTAATAATCAAGTTACCAGCAACAGCAGTAGAGTTGTTCTGCAAATCCTGAGTTGCCTTTTCAAGGCTCACCTTAGCATCCTGATTAGGATACTGCATATGGTAATGCTCAGCACGTTGCATAACGTACGCCTCTGCTCTACGTGTATGCCTACGAATTTGCTCTACGTCACGCACGCTATCGTCGTACACAAGACCCTCAAAGAAACCAATCTTTACTTTGTTTGTAAGAGTTTCATTGACGCTCTTTTTCATATCCTGACGCCACGTAATGTCCTTAGACAACTTCTCTTGAGGATCAGTAATCTTTGTAGACATAAGCTCGTGAGCTTTGAGTAGAGCCTGATCTCGATTAAGATCACCAGCATCTAACGCGTACGCAGTCTCAAGTAGAGCCCTCACATCTTCATCGCCAATAGTACGTGCAATATAACCGTCTTTTAGGTTCGGCGTATTACGCATAATGAGATACGCGTCGTAAGCCTGTCGAGCACCCTCAGTCAGTTTACCGTCTTTACTTAGAATGTTTCCTTTAAGCGCGCCAACAAGTTGCCCGTGCGTCTCTTTGTCTACAACTCCATGGTTTTGTAGCTCAAGCATAGTCTTTTTAATGATCTCTGCTTTTGCGTCTCCGGGAGCCATTTTACCAGCAGACACCAAATCACTATAGGTTTTAGCATGCTCTTCTTTAATACGTATAACTCCGTATTCTTGAAGAGTCATATTCTGCTTTTCGCCTTTTGAGTTCGCTACTTCAATAGAACCAGACAACTCGCTAAGACCGTGCTTCTGCGTACGCGCTCGTTCAACTTGTGCAATATCTGCGTCACGCTTTTCTCGTGCAGCAGCAATACGTTCTGCTTCTTTACGAGTATTTGTCTTGTACGACTGGTCAATACTAAACATCTGACCAACAATTGACTTAACATCGTTCTCAGTAGCGCCGTACTTCTTAGCAATTTCCTGAGCTTCTCTAGCTGTAACAACAAAGTCTGCGCCGACTTGTAACTTTTGGTACAATCCACCGATCTCGTTAAGAAAGTCTGGATTACCTAGCTGACTGTTTGCACCTGCGCCCTCACGTTGTCTAATACGATCAGTAGCCTGATGCGCTAGACTGCGCGCAGTAGTGTCGTCAAGTATCTTAGCATTAAATTGCTTTTCGATCTCTTCTAGCGCAGCAGTTGCGTTCAATTCACCGCGCTCAACGCGCCCAAGAAAATCATTGCGCCAAGTCTCACGACTAGCACTGAACCCGCTAAGAAGTTTCTGATTAAAGTTCTTCTCAGCACGCAATACTTCATCGATGTCAGAAGGCTGAGCTTTAAGCTCGTGCAGAATAGCTACGCCACCCGCATCTCTGAACAACGAGTCGTCACCTGCATCAAGCCCACGGCGCATTGCATCTGCAACCGCTCTAGCTTTTTCTGGGCCGTTTAAGCCTGAGTAACCACGTACAAGGTTCTGTATCTCAGTACCAGAGTAAGCAGGTTGCGCGGGAATCTGACCCGGCGGCTCAGCAGCGGCCTGCTTGAACCATGCAGGAGCATCCTCCATTTTAGTATTAGTCTTGTCATGCATAAACCATGACTGACCATCTTTGTTTTGGTCTTTTGTATCGACATGCAAAACGTTAGGCATATTCGAGTACGTACCAAAACGCAGCACACCACGAGAGCGCAGTTCCCGTACAAGCTGTACACGCTGTTGCTCACTCATGCCCGTCATATCAATGTCGGATGCATTGCCTGTAGTGTGCTCTCCTGCGCTGTACCCACGGAACATCTTAGCTTGTTCAACTGGATGATCCTCACCACGATGTCCAGAGAGGACACGCAGAGGCACTCCGAGCGCAGCACTGGTATCAGTCAGAGCAGAGCGGAACGTAGGTTGCAGCTTGTCCTGATTAGGATCACGGAACTCTAGCTTGCCTTCTCCGCTGAAGCTAGCGCCTGCCTTACCAGCAAACACATGCCCGCCGATCTTGATGGCTCCACCAGCCTTAGCCGCCTCGCTGTCGAACCAGACGGGTTTTTCTTTACCCATCAAGCGCATACCCTCAGGGCTGTAATAATGCGTGGCCCCGCCTGTAAGATCTACAGTACGCCCGCTCATAACGGCGTCGTAAATCTTACCGGCGCGTTCGTACAGTGGGCTACCGGGATTGATATCCGCAGCAGCAAGTTTACCGTCATTCCAGACAGAGAACTGCTTAGGCTCTTTAGCTACTCCAGCAATAGAATTAGAAAATCTACCGTTCTTATCTAACGCACGGTTCCTAAGAACATGCGCAACTGCTGCCATACCATCAGTACCTTGATTAGCAGCTTCACCGAGAATCGTACGAATACCAATATCCCGGTCCTCCTCGCTACTATTAATTGCAGCAGCAATCGGAATAGGAGTAAGTCTGATATTGCCATCAGGATCAGTTACAGATCGGGTAGGACTAGTCTGCGCTACACCGCCTAACATAGCAGAGAATTTACTAATCCTCTGCTCCTTCTGGTATTCCGAGTGTTTAACAACCTGACTCTGTGCAAGTCGCGGGCTGAGTTCTTCGAACGCAGCCACCGCAACCTTACGCGCATTAGGATCAGTAATACCGTCTAGAACAGCTCTACGCTTCTCAGCCAAGAACTGTTGATACTGATCAGGCTGCATAGTGCGCCCTGCTTCTGCAAGCGCAACTGATTCGTTAGTAAACCACGAGTTAACTTTATCTCGGGCCGCAAGAGTGTTATATCCCTCCTGCGTGTAACGATTTCCGTTACGTGCCATCTCTTCTTCTGTAACGCCAGTAAGGCGAGCGATCTTACCTTCAACAATAAGATCGTCTCTGCGCTTATCCATAACGTTAGTCAGGGCATTAGTCAACCCATCCATTGCGGATGATAGTGCACTAGCCTGCTTAGAAGCTGCTCCGGTAGGATCACCAACATTCGGCGGCCTAATCCCTTGAATAGCAAGGGAACGCTCAGGAGCTTGTTCACGGCCAGTAATTGCTAGTGGATCATTAACAACTTCGCGTCGGCCTTGATCGGTGCCTGCCATGTTTGTACCTTATTTCTTACCTGTCAATTTGCTGTACGAATTTGTTAGGTCCGTACCAAAGTTCAACATATAGGTTGCAATGTTAGGAGACGGAATAAACGAGAAGTCTTGATTAGTAGCTGCCTGAAATGCGCTATTAAGCCGCTGTTGATCTGCTTGCAGATACTGCGCCGCTAGATCATCAGTAAGACGAGCCTGTTGCATACTTGCATTACGCTCAACATCAAACTGCACCATATTCACAGAACGCCCCGCTGTATTCTCAGCAGCAGCAGACGCCTCAGCAGCCGCAGAGGTAACGTAAGACGATCGCCTTACCATGAACCTCTGCGTTGATATTCGTTCTTCCATCAAACGCTCGTTAGTAGTAATAGCGTTTTGATTGTTGGCATCAGCCAAGCGCGTCATGGCGTTTCTGTATTCTTGCCATTGACGCTTAGCCTTTGCCTCTTTATCAGCCTGTAGATAAGAGCCTACGTTCTTAAACAGGCTAGTCATACCATTTACGGCTAGATCAGCCCACATTAAGCTCCTCCGCTTTCAACGCGTCTACCACGCTTGCTGTATTGCCCAATCCACTCAATAATTAGAATTGTAAGTGGCATATGACTATCAGTGTAAAATTCTACTTCTGCATCATCTATCTCAAGACGAAACGGCATAATGAACTGTTCGTCTGACAAAGGTTGCTGACCGACGATATTATCGATAGCCCCAATAGTACGACTATTAAAGCGCACCTCAGGACCGTCACCATACACAGAGCGCATCTTACCGATGACTTCTCCTGTATTGAACAGACTTAAAATAAACTTAAGAATGCGCAGCTTGCCAGTACCAACAACAACCTTGTCCCGGTCTTTGACGAGTGGCATTGTAGGAATAAATCTTGATTTGAATCGTGTACCAACAACCAGATTCCCACCAACCATACTCCGCTTTAATGTTACGCGCCATCCGTTGTTTAGTGTGTCAAACGCAATACTCTGTATCGGTACAGTGAGCCCCGGATTAGGACAACCTGTACCTTGTACACAAACAAGATTGTCATCCTTAAGGTACGTAAACGGAAGTAGGAACGCAGTGTTCACCCCGTTAACGTCAAACCGCTGATCCAAATACACAGGGTATGGAACACCGCTTTGCGTCTGCACATCTAGCGGCATACGTAATAGATAATATCCATTCCCGATTTGCTGCACAAAATACACTCGATCTTCATCAAAGAAACTATATACAATTGGATGCTTACTAGTCCAACAATGCCAAGCCGACTGCACCTTTTCGGTGTCCGACCAGATGTATTGGTAAATGTAAACACGCGTTTTGTTATCGTTAGTGTGAACCATCAGCATGTCATAGTTAGACGATGCAGACAAATGAACAGCCTTACCTTCGATGTATTTTTTTACGTGCTGCGTAATTGGACGACTATCATTGATTTCCGTATTGCCCTCCGCAAAGAACTCTCGAATAGAGGAGTAAGCACCGTAGTTAGCAGCAAAGAAAATGTTCTTGCCAGCGCCTACCGGATGCGCTCCAGTCTCCGATTCAAACTTAGTAGTAAGAACAAGACTTGCGTTCTGAGGGGTTGCTTTGCTGCGCCCGAACACGACAAACTGCGCTTCATTGCTGAACACAACTAGATCGCGGTTGAACTGCACAGCAGATTCAAAAGCCGACGCTTCCACAGTAGATTTAATATCAATAGGGTCTGTATCCGCGAGTGCTGATGCTGAACCAAACCAATGATTATACGGGCTGTTAGTTCTTGACATACAAACGTTAGAGCCTGCAATAAGAACACTTCGGCCTTGGAAGCTAGAAATATCCTTAATTGGGTTACCAATAAAAGATGGGTTCGGATTAGATACTTCTGTACCCACGCCCCTACTAGCCCACGATGCTTGCTTAAAATCAAACGCCGTACCCGTATATTCTAGCACATGCGGCATTGTGGTAAGATTGATCTTGTGCTTTACATTAGGAGCAACAGTTTCTTGCCAGTATCCTGCAAGACCAAATCCTGCCACAGACGGCGTAGAACCGTATGCAGCACTGTCCACAACAAACTTAAACCACAGGTCTTTTTCCGGGTCAGTCTTTTCTGCAACCCGACACACGTACAGATGCGGCGCAATTCTAGGAAGGTCCGCAGTCTTTGTAACAGTATCGTTCATGCATTTGATATTGACATTACCGTAACCGTCAGCCGCTGTGCACTTAAATTCAGCACCACTACGATGAATAAGGATAACGTCTTCTTTACGTACAACGGTATATCCCGTAAGGTTTGTAGTAAGCTGCGTTGTCAATGCAGTAGCAATAAAAACTGTATCTACCTGAGCCGAGTGCGCAGGTACGCTACCGTCAGGGGTAGTATGAGTTGCCCGCACAATACCGTCAACCGACACTGTATAGGTACGTCCATAGGCACCACCAAGAATCTGTATAATACTGGCGTACACCGGTGCTCTGTTAAAATAGCTTAACAAGTCCGGCAACATAGCCGGTACTACGCTCTGGTTTACAAACAGTGTATTATCTTCTTCGTCTGTATGCGCACGAAACGTACCAGCAGTTGCTAAGTAGGGCGCAGCAGCCGAGTCGATATTAACAGTATACGCAGTTGCGTTCAGATCGCGCACTTTAATAGTGTTGTCATGACATAACGCAATGTACCTATTACCGTCACGCGTCTTAAAGTTGTGCCATCCCTTAACGTTAGTGGCTGTACCCAAGAATCCGACTAGATCAGTAGGCGGACGTCTCGTTAGCCCTGTAACAGGATCACTAGTAAAGTTTTCTTGCAGAGTACACTGGCCAGTAAGCCTGTCTCGAATTGGTTGTTGAGACACACCCTGCAATAGACTTTTAAGACTGCCATCTACTTTCAAGCAGAGCCTCCATCAAGTCTGTTAAAGCCTCGCGTCTGATTACCGTAAGTCTGCAATCTCTGAGCAATTGGATTATCCAGTGCACTAGTTGCAATAGTAGTAAGGCGCTTGGCCGACAAACGTTGCCACGCTTCTTGACGCTGACGCTCTAGTTCATTAGTCTTGTACGAGTCCCCATCGTCTGCAATGTACGCAACCTTAGCGCATTGCCGCATTAAGTATTCGGCGGCAACCGCAGGGAGGTCTTCGATAGGCAAACGAACGATCATGTCTACGTACACAGGTTGGTTAAGCACGTTCGTATGCTTGTACGTATCATAAATGAATTTACCGCGCTTAACAAACCGGAGCTTTTCCGCAGGCGATTTATCGTACAAGCGGGACACAGTTAGAGCCAGTACATCGGCAGGCGCTTCTACTCTGCCAGTAGTATCAACAGCAAGCTTGATTTCTCGCTCTGTGTTGAACCACCAGCCAATGCTCTGGAATGCAATATCTTCTATATTGAGAATACGCTTTGCAGACGCAACAGACGGATGTAGTGTACTAAGTGAGCTTACGCCACCTTCTCCAATAGTAGTAAGAATATGGTCAATGATTATACTTTCGTCGAGCATAAGTACCTCATGAAACAAAAAGGCCGCACCCAATTAAGGGCACGGCCTGTAGTATTACGCACGGAAGACAACGCCGCAACAATCAGGACGATTGACGGTAACGCCAAACGCAAGGAAGCTGTCAATGAACCACTGCTTCTCTTCACGGTTGAACCACACATCGCTCGTAAGCGGGATGGTTTCACCAGCGAACAGGGACTTCGGATGCATGATAACTGCAACGGCCTTAGCCTGAGCAGCAGACACATCGTACGCGTTACCGTTGTTCGTATTCGAGAGGAAGTGATTGGTAATGGCCGCCTGCGGAATACGCGAGGTCTTGACAATACGGACGCCTGCGCATTCCTGCACAATCATCTTGCCGAAGTTACCGTTACCTTCGCTGAAATCACGGCTGATAAGCTTGTTGCTGTTAGCAAGAACCTTGTACATTTTAGGACGAACGAACAGCACCAGTTCTTCAACCGGAATCTCTTCCTCTTCCATATCCGTGACGATAGCAGCAATAGCCGCCTCAAGCTTATCGGGATCGAGTTCGTCACCAACAGCAGTGAGTGTGCGATTCTTACCAGCACCGATAGACTGTTTAGAAGGCGTACCATCTCCAAGCACAGGAGCAGGAGCCACCGCGCCCTTAATGGTCATAATAAGGAACGCCTGATCGAACAGGAAGCCAAGCTCCTTACCATGATCCTGCGCAAGCTCCATACGCGCATCAAAGTGCGTCTGGAACTCATTCAGCATAGAGCGGGTGTCACGCGCAAGCACAACCGTATCAACGGTGAGCTGCACTTTACCGAACGGAGTCTGATCGGAAGCAGGCCGCACACCCGGCACAAGGGCCTTAAGCGTAGTACGACCCACACGGTTGTTAGTAATCGTGTCAGTGTTACGAACCGGCCGGATACGGACAAACTGCCGCATCATCGAGGTTTTCTTAAACTGAGCCTCGGTCTCACCGCCATACTGTTCAATCAGTAGGTTTTTATCAACGTCCGACAGGTTAGGGCCGGGAATTTCATAACTCAAATTAGTATCTCCTAGGGATAAAAATTACTTTAGTGTTCTACCTAATAGGGAGTGGAACCTACTAGGTCTTTAGATACCAGCAGCCATACCGGCCTTACGTCTCTGATCGATAATAGCAATCTCGTGCGGCTTAGACCCGCGCTCGTGCGCTGCTTTAAGCTCAGCGACATACTCTGCACGAGTAAGCGGAGTACCAACAACGTTGCCAGTGCTAGTACCAGTAGCCAGCTTAGTGGCTGCTAGGCCCTTGGTACCGCCATCAGTATTATATAGACGCAGGAGCTCTCGTGCACCGATCTCGGCACGATTACCACCTTCGTTCAAAAGATCGCGGATTGCGTTAACCTGCTTTTTAAACGCAGGGTCAGCCGCTTCCTTAGTCTGGGCCCACGTCTTGACAGTGTTCCAGTTCTGCTCGCCACCAAATATTTCATGCGTCTGCTTAACAGTCGCCTGCACAGCAGCGTTCTGGTTATTGTAGTAAGTCTCTACACCAGTCTTAACAAGATAGGTCTTTGCAGAGCCAAGCTTAGCTTCAATAGTGCTCCAGTCAATGTCAGCCAGATTACCAGACTGCATTGCTTTAGTGAAGAACTCCTGTGCTTCTTGCGGAGTAACGCCAGAATCCTTAAGAACTTCAATTGCAGCATCAGCAGCAGGATCACCAATCTTGATGAACTGCCCGGCCGGTGCTTTCTTGTCGCCTTCTTTAGCAGGATCTTCTTTCTTAGGCTCGTCCTTCTTTGCAGTAGAACTGTCCTCGTCTGGTTCTTCCTGTATGTGCGGCTTACCCTTCTTTTCAGGAGGCTCGTTGCCGGGCTCAGACGGCGGCTTAGGCGCACCTTCGAAAGTCTGCCCCGGATTAAGATCGTTCTTGCCTGCGCCCTGTGCCGCAAGCGGATCAGGCTTCTCGTTATTAGTATCGCTCATTACGATTATTGTGCTCCTTGTACAGCAGCCTTACCAGCTTCCGCTGCGACTGCGCCTTGTGCCTTCATTTGTTCCTGTTCCACCAGCGCCTGTTGCTGTTGCATTTGATTTTGCTGCATTTGCGCTTCTGTCATAAGGAACTTATTGTATTCAATCTGTCGAGCCGTTCCACAGAACGCCATGAACTTAAGCGGGTCAATGCCTGCACGAATATCTTCTGGCACAGCCTCTAGCATAGCTAAGTCGGAAATAAACAGCCTTAGGCTATCCATTTCTCCTTGCCGGCTCAAGCTGTCCATACCAGTGATGATGTTAGGACGAATGTCCCATCTGTCACCGTCGAACTCAATCTGGTCCAGAAGAATGTTTGCAGTAGGAACCTGCCACTGTAACGCAAGGCGTGAATAAACACCACCGTTGCTAGTTTCAAGTTCGTTAGCAAGCATGCGTATTTCTTCTGCCGTAACTCGCTCTGCGTCTCTGGTCATAGCCGAGTTCAGCAAGAACGCCTGTGCAAGGTTCCGTTCATTCCGCTCGATCATGCTCAGAATAAATTGTGCGTCGCTTTGTTTGTTAGTCTGGATAGCAACTACGTCACCTTCACGTCCTGAGTGGTACGATCCGGCTGCGGATGTGTTTAGTAGCTCTACGTCTACAAGAGACGCTGGGTTTACAAGAAACTTAATGTCTCCCATTATACCGGCAAGATTAATCAGCGATTGATGATACACTTCAAGCGCATGGAACGTAGCCGCGTATTCTTCAACAAGGCCGCGCCCGTAGTCTTCGCCGCGCGATAGGTTCCACGTAAGCACAACCCACGGAAGCTTATCTCGCGGGTAGAACACGCCATCAGTATCTAGCTTTACTCCGCATGCTTCCTGATACACATAGAACTTACCGTTGTCTTCCAAACGAATCTGAGTGTACACAGTAATGTTAGCAGAGTCTTCGTAAGCAGCTTCGCCACTTGCTTTACGAATAGACTTAATCTGGATTTGCACGTCTGGATGAAAAGTTTCAAACGACTTTTCTTCCTTAGTCATTATCTCGATAACAGTACCAGAAAGATCTCTTACAACACAATAGTCACGAATGTTGTAGACTTGAACTGATTTATTCGGAGGATGATAAATAAGCGCATTACCAGTGATGATAAGCAACTTAGCGGCATTAGTAGCATTTGGCCTGTATTCGACCATGTTCTGTCGATCAGTAGCCTCTTGTTCTACATCAGCAAGTTCTTTTTCAAGCTCCGCAACAGCCGCTGCAATTTCTTTCTCGTCGTCTAGTCCAGACATACGAGCAATATTCTGCATTGTCTTCTTAGGCAGATGCAATCGAAAGAATGCACCTTGCGGCCGGAAAAGAGTAGTAACAACTTTATTCGACAAATGGTTTACGCAGCGTGCGCCGATACTGTCATTAGTACCACGTAGAAGCGTACCCTCAGTTGTCTTACTGTTTGCAGTCGGGAACAAGTACGGCAACGTCCAACGTGCGTATTGTTCAGACATATTAAGGACGTTAGATTTAAGCGCGTGCAATTTACTCCAACGCGCATCTAGAGTATTAGTTAGTTTAACAGGTTCCATCCTAGCCCCTTAAAGATTAAGGCCCGGCACGCCCTGCCTGTCAATTTTCTTAGTACGCTTCACAGAAACGCCAGTACCCTCAGAAGTCACTTCGCTAGTGCTGTCCGTCGAGTCTTTAACAATGGCATCTGCATCGCGCGCATCGTCTGCTTCACGAGCAGGTATCATCTGTTGGGCTGCTTTCGGTTTGCCCATAAGCGTTGACAATAATTTAGTGCACATTACAAACCTAGACCTCCACGACCAAGCCCACCAAGAGTTTTTCCTTCAATACGTTTCTCTTTAAATGAGTTGTACTCTGGAGCAACATCTTCGCTAGTGCTGGCGACATCGCCACCAACTCGTACAACTGCTTCACCTTGCCTTGCGGTAGGTGCAGGCGCTGCGGGATTCTCTACTTTTGGTGGTTTAGGGATTTTGCTTGTTGCGCCAAGCAAGGCACTACCTGCACTAAGTCCCACCATCAACAATGAAATTGGATCACACAAATTTATATCCTACTCAAGTTTAAGTTTTAGATTTGCACCCGTAGTTACAAATCCATGCCTGTGGTACAGCCTCTCGACTGCATCAGTTCGGTACCCGAGCGAGGTTCCAGCAATGACTTCACAAGCGCCTTTTTCGTTAGCGATCTCAATAAACTTCATAATTAATGCAGATGCTAAATACGATTGTCTGTGTTCCGGGTACACGTAAAGCAAAAGCTCTACAGCTTTAAGCCGGGCATCGTACCATGAATTACCTAGCCATCCAAACATAAACCCTTTACCTGGATTAATAAAACCAATAAAAGAGTCTTGTTCTACCATACTAAGCAATTGTGAGTTAACATGCACTGGATCATTAGGTGATTCCGCGCACAAGGTAATCTCCGCCTGCATACTCTGCAAAACAGAAATGATCTCTGGAATGTCGTTAAAATCAATTGCTCGTAGAGCCATAACGCACCTCTGCCAATTGCTGTTGAACAGGATTAGCAATAGTGCTAACGCTAGTATGCTTTTTGATCCAGTCTACAACGTGCCTGCACCCAGCATTAAACATAAGCGTATCTCGATCTGCACCCGGAACAACATCAGGATGCTCGAATGCTTTATCAAGTATTTCCAAGAACTCTTTGCTTACGGGAGGGAGTCGGTAGGATTGCATTTAATATCCCTTGGTGAGGTCACTAGTTCGTACAACTGTACCTCCTTTAAGAAATCCACTAGAGCATCAGGAATAGGATGGCCTGTAGCCACAAACCTGATAGCTTCTTCTAGCTTCTGTTCGTCATCTAAATCTTTATAACTCAACGCATAGCTTCCTTCCTCATAGGACTTTTATCTAATAAGGAAGGAAACCGATGCGCAAGAGCTACGGCGAGGCCAGCCGGTCAGCCGAAGAAATACGGGCTGTTCCTGACGCTGGCGAGGTCAAGGACGCCCTTCGCGGGTAGGGCGGGTAGGGTAGTACCCTCGCGCTCATTCGCCGCCTTGAAGGCCGCTAGCGGGTCATTCTTTGCGTACAGGGAAATGAACGTCTCCCGGATGATTCGGTGTAGCGCGTCTGTATCGCAAGCATGCGTACCGTAATCATCGTGGATCAGCGCGAGGTCTGTAATACCCTCTGCGGCTGCCGCCCGAACCGTAGCGCGCAGGTGATCTGAATCACAGCTATGCACAAAGTTCGGAGCAACGCCGAGGCGCTGTTTGTTTGGATTAATGTTCTCACTGTATTTACCAAGCCTGATCTGGAACTTACCAGCAAGCTGAGTTTCAATCTTGTACGTATCGATGATATGCGACACTTGATACACGGGAAAACCGTCAGTGGCGAACCACTCAATTGCTTGATTGGTCTTGCTAATAACGCCAGAGCACTTCTGCAACCAACTCATAGCTTCTCGTGCAGCAATAACAACGTCACCGATGGAATCCCACAGGTGCGGAGTAAGCCACACAGCAGCTTTCCAGCTACCGACAAAGAAACTCTTGTCAGTCTTAAGAATTGCTTCAAAGATATATTCTGTGCATGACTGCCTAGTTGAACCGTACGGCAAGGTCATGACAGGACGCTTAGCTATGCTTCTAGGAAGGAAGCCTTCTCCGTGCGCATCAAAGAACTGTACCCATTGCGCTGCATAGCCAGTGTCGTCAGTTCTTGCACTAAGTATTTGTCTGACTTTCTTAGTACATACATTGGCAACTTCTCTGTAGATGTCGGAAGGGCCGGAATCATTCGACGGGGATACGAGATTAGTGGCAAGTCCGCCGGTAAGGTCTCTAAGCATCGCAGAGAAGTTTTGCAGGCCATTGCAAGAACCGTCGAGTCCGATCGGTAGCCGGGATCGAAATTCTGCCACTGAGCGTCCCAATGCTTCCAATGCCAGCGCATCGCGATACTCGAACAGGAAAGCAAGAAACTGCCACGGCTTGTCTGCGTTCGCCCATACGTCGATACTAGACAATGGATTGTTTGCGGCGTCGATAAATCGCTGTCGCTGATTATCCACCCATTCGACCCTTTGATCGTATGCAGCTTTATCGTATCCGTACTTGTTGGCTCCATGAACCCGTAGCCAATACCAGCCTCTCTCTCCAAGAGGTTTCGAATTAGCGAACCGTATGATTCCTTTTGCAATATCTGGCCCTTGAGGACTAAATCCCGCAGTAGTCGTGTATAGTCGTCCACGGAAATCAGCGTACCAAACATAGTAAAAAGCTTTGTGTCTAGCGAACTCATTTCCCATTCGGATAATTCGGCTAATCTGGTACGATTTACTGACACGCTCTTTCTCCAACGTATAAAGCTGTGCAGCTTCGCGCTTCCAGTCTACAAACGCCTCTTGCTCACGTTCAGTAAGATCACGTTTGTTCTTGTCTTGCACAGGTGACGGTGGGATTTCAATAGGGTTAGAAGACGGCATACCTATAGGGAGGCCCTTAGACCAAGCTGCCTTAACAATTGTAAACACATCTTGGTTTATTTCCCAAGGAACATTCTGTAGCGTATTAACAGACTGCATTACTTTGCTAAGGTCTGCATTACGCACAATCTCACGGTGCCGCTTAGTTTCCACTTTAATCAACGGAGAACACGATCGCATTTCTGGAGTGTAATATCCGCCCTGCTCTACGCTAGTCCACTCGTCAGGATGAATAATGCACGGCATCTTGTCCGGAAACATGAACTTACAAATCTCATTGTGCTCTTCGATCCACTTAAGAGTTTGCTCAGTTGGCTTAAGCAGCGTACGCGTCTTGCCGTTGCTGTACGTGTCAACTCGCTTAACAAGATCAGTATGCTCTAGAATGATATCTAGCAGGCGGCAACCAATATCTGCCTGTTCTGTAGCTGACCACTCCAACCACTCATCTTGTTTCTCATTAGCTTTATGCGTAAGGACACGGTGCATGTACCGGTAGTCTTTTGTACCCTTACGATTAAAGTCCTTTTTAATCTCGTTATAGTAGTCGCCGTACATAAGCTGGAAGCGAGTAAAGCGAACCTCGTCCTCTACCATCTTCCCGATCTTACGCGCTAAGCCAGCAAGCGGCTGATCCATCGTGAAGTGATTGAACAGCGCATGCATGGCCATGTACATAGCCTTCTCAGGATCGCACTGAGAGAGCAAAGGCCGTACACGTCCTCGACGCCCCGGCCTTGTATCATGCAGATACGACTTAAGGGCATCGACCAGTGGCAACATGAACTCTTTCATCAGCCGGCGAGCGTACGCCGTCTCTGCACCACGACCGCTATCTTCGGACTCGCGTACAGATCTTTCATAACTGTCTGCACCGCGCTCCCGCATTACACGTTCAAGTTCAAGTTGTTCTTCAATCGAAGCCATGTGTCATGCTCGTTTCTTAGCTGCCCTACGTTCTCGGGCTTTCTTGTTGGCTATATCTCGTTTTTCTTCAGTAGTTTTATGCGTAGGATAATACAGGCCAGTTTGGTCTGTCTCATGCTTACGCCAATACAAGATTAAATGCCCCAGCCAAAGCGATGGGGTAAGGTTCTTCTTGGCACGGTTCGCTAGGTTATACACTTTACCTTCGATACCGTTACAGTTCCTGCACAACACACCACGGATAAGTCCGCTCTTGTGGCTGTGGTCTAGACATGCGTGCATAACAGAAAGAGGCTCTTTACACAGATCGCATTTGAACTCTTGTCTTTTCAGGAGTGCTGCTTTAACCAGAGGAACCTGTCTAACTGTTAGACGGGTTTTCTGTATCGACAAGTGGGTAAGACCTATGCTTAATATAGTAATCAATCTGTCGATTATCTATGCGAATGCCTGTTGGCTTGAACGCCTTCTTAATTAGCTGCCTAGCCTGCCGCCTATCAATTTCTTCTGTGAATTTGAAACGCGTTATGCATCTGTGACCAAGTGGGTCCATCCACGGGATCATGATCCCGATGTTCTTTATCTTCATGCTGCTTCTTTCAACCAGTTAAGGACGCAGTTCTCATTGTGCGCCTCTCGTCGCATCCATAGCAACTTAGCTTCTGATGCAAACACATGGCCCCAATGTAGATCAGCACCAGTGTCGTAGTGCTTGAAGCCGACGTTTTCGCCATGCTCTTTATACAGCCCCCGGATGTTATTAAACGCATCGCGATTATTCGTAAGCTGATCTAGAATAAGGAGAGCGGTAGCAGGTCCGCAGGAGCCGGGCTTACGGCTATCAAGCATAGCCTTAGCCTTTTCTTTCTGCGCTGGATTAGAGTTTGGTCCCCACAGAATCTCCTGCGCTTTGCGCGTTTCGTTAGTAGGCTTAAGCAGGTTCATCCACCTACCCGGAAGTGCAGGCAGGCCCTGAATGTTGTCTGCGGGATCGCCTGTAAGCATCTGAGCCCAAAAGAACTTCCAACCAAAGCCCGTGAGCTTCTTACCGCTTTTCGTTTCGTGCAGGTACACATACCCGAACGGATCATCGCAGTTGATAATCTCGCCTGTATCCCAATCCAGATGCATGCCCGGAACCATGCAAAGGTCTTTGTCCTTGCTGGCTATGACACTAAGATTAGCATTCCCTTCTGCAAGTGCTTTATACTGTGCACTCGACATCCCGTCATCAGCTTCACAAAACTGATGCAGCGTCCCCTGATAGCGCTTTGCCAACCACTCCCGCATGATCCCAAGATAACGCGGTTTCGGTTTATCAATACGATTCCCTTGATAGGCTTTTTGTAGCGCGATATCGTATCTTCCACCTTTGTTCGATGTGGCCGGGGTAATGTGTAGATGCACGTACTCAGCACCCGCAAGATCAAGTAGAGTCTGCACAGCCACTTCTGCGTTGTGCTGCATGTCCTCGTACGTTTTCTCGTCTGAACCATCTTCTTTTGTTGCTGTAACTTGGTACGCCAAAAAGTCTGCGTCAATGTGTACAGTACGACCCCTTACTTTGTTAGGAATAGAAATAGAGCTGGCGTCATGCGCCAGCCCGTCGAGATCGACACCGTTGATAATCATGCACGGAACTCCAATACAACACGAACAGACCTCCGCCACTTAATTGACGGGTCATTGTTCGTAAGATGCGTGAACATCGTGTATTTCTTACGGAAAAGATTCCGCAGTTCAATTAGGAGCACTTGACCTGTATTCTTACAAGCCCACCACGATTTGATTGCCCGCATCAGCCAACAAGCCCAAGTGCAGCAAGCGCGTCGTCTGCGCTGTTAGAATGGGATGCAGTCGTCGTATTCTGCTTGACTGCGGCACGGTTCGTTTGTGCTGGCGCCGCAGAATTTGCACTGCCCTTTGAGGTTACCGCCGGAGCAGAATTAGCTACCGGCGTTTCTTCCAAAGGGAGATCACCAACATTGTTCAGAAGTGCATGCAGCGGAGAACCATTGAAGTCAGTTGCGGACATAATCTTTTCCTGCAACCAATTTTTGCTCTGCTCCGTTTCAGTACCGTCTGCGTTCTTGACAGTACGAGCACCATCAATGAACAGACTGTCCCAAGTTTCCTTAGTGGGGTTATTCCAGAGGAAGATACGAACAGGAGCAATAGGCTCACGAACCGGAAGCTTAGTAACAACCTCGGTCATCGGGTCAACATGCTGCGGAGCACCGATAAGAAACACACCGTCCTTACTCAGGTTAGCGTACGTAACTTCCTTACCGGCCACGTCCTTACTAACGTTATGCACAACCTGTACAAGGAACGGCTCACCAAGCATCTGAGCCATGTGCTTGATACCATCACGTCCATAAGTCATAGAGTTAAACAGCTTCTTAAAGGAAGCCTTGTCACTCAGAGACTTCTTCGCCCGAATACTGATAAGCTGACCACGGACTTTCTTAACGCCGTCGTGTTCGTATTCAATGATAGACTTCTTAGGATGCAGGAGTTCAAATGTAATACGAACTTCTTCTGCATCCGGCTTAGCCTTACCCTGAAAGGGCTTCTGCTTATGTTTACCAGTTTCGATGTACTCTACGAACCTAGCTACGTGAGCACCAGCAGCAGGTACTTCACGTTCATATTCACCAGAGGTTTGAGTTTCAGTTTGATCTTCTGTTTCAGCAGCAAGGTTAGCAAGTTCTGCAATGCTAAGTGCACGAGACATATCTGATCCTTTTCTTAGGGTTTACTGGGTTTATTATACTAGTTATTATACTATTTATTTCTATTAGATAATATAAGGATACCGATACCGATGTACCAGTATTGCTTTATCTAATAGGGAGGGAATTACCCCGGCTGTTTCCAGTGGTGTAGTTTGTTCATGTTAGGTCCGTACTCCACTTCTACAGGAAACGGGACGTCGATCTTCATACCGTAACGATTGTTATAGTATTCTGGAATGCTTTCCATAATTCGTTTCATATCGGCTGCAACTTCATCACGAACTGACTTGTGAACATCAGCCCACACGCAGTCATGCACAGTATTCACTAGGTATGCCCGGCCATTATAGAAATCCTTGGAAATAAAGTGTCGCCATAGAAGACCTAAAATTCCTTGGACAAATTCTCCACCCGTTCCTTGCACAGGATAATTCTTCATTTCCGGTGGAGAGAAGCTATCTGTAATACCACGCTTACGCTGCCACTCTTGCGCATCGTAGGTTCGGAAGCTGTACATAGTACCGGTAGGTGCTTGCCAGAAACCTCGGCGGTACGTCTTCCACTGGCCTGCATCGTTCGGCGATTGGAACGGCACAGCAGATTTTTTGACGGCGCTCTCTACAAGCGCGTTGAACTCAACGATACCGGGAAACAATGCTTCCTCGGCTTCAATAAGTTCTTCTACGTCCGACAAGGACATTCCGGTTGCAGCAGCAATAGCCGGTGCGCCTGCCCCGTAAGCGCGCTGGAAACTAAATTCTTTACACCCAGTGCGTCGAGCTTTCCACATTTTGTAATCTGGATAGTTCTCGTCCTTGCACCAAACAAGCGCGTCTTCGTACGCAATACCGAATTTAGCTGCAACTCGCTTACAGTGAAAGTCAACCTGCGCTCTAAGAAAGTCGCACAGG
>Ga0315902_10004645_pt1 | contig 19711 bp, 23 predicted proteins | sample LakEriMetagenome_9_FD_203523 | JGI IMG/M metagenome (GOLD analysis project Ga0315902, IMG submission 203523) | Freshwater fungal communities from buoy surface, Lake Erie, Ohio, United States - Buoy 12 MA117 | ecosystem: Environmental > Aquatic > Freshwater > Lake > Lake biofilm | place: USA... | reverse complement strand
CTTCTGGTAGCTCTCCGGCTTCAAGTATTCCGGACAGCACTGGGGGGTGTAGGAGCCGGTGATGTAGACGCGCCAGAAGTAATTGTCATGGATCGGCAGTTTGGCAAAGACGGCGTCCATCGAGTCTTCGACAAACTGAGCGATCCCACCGGGGTATTGGGTATCGATCTGTCGCCGCTGTGCCTTGGGAACCCCAAGCAGGCTCAGCGTCGTGTCGCGCCGCATGGCAAAACGCATCCCCTTGGTCCAGATCCGCGGTTTGATGCGGCGATAGATCTCCTGCTGTTCCTCCAGCGACCCGGCAGCCAGCAGCGCCTGCGTCTGAGGCCGGATGCGTGCGACCTTGTCGATGTAGGAATTGATGCCCCGAGCAAACGCACCGGAGGTGCCACGAAAATAAAACGACCTTTTCGGATTGGCGAAAAAGTTGTGGTGCTTATCCCAATACTGCTGAGCCCAGGGGGTTAGCAGGGGGCGCAGCCGGTCCTGGTAGATCTTTCCCATCGAAGGGAGATGCCCACGACCGAACAGATGAAAGAAGTCTTCGTAGTCCAGCGATCGGATCGCCGCCAGCTTCAGCTCCAGCAGGCTGTTCTGCCTCGGGTTCATATCGACCGCGTGAACCTGCCCAGCGCCGGCTAGGCAGTAATCCAGCGCATTGCAGCCGGCCGAAGTGATGACCAGCACATGATCCTGGGCCGTCAGCTCCAGTGCCTGCCGATCCAGCCGTGGGTCTTCCCAGCAGGTGTTATAGACCAGGTTGTTGCCGTGCACATAGCGGAAGACTTTCCCGCTGATCCATTCCTGCAGCCGCATGGTGCTGTATTTCTCGAGCGAAAGGATATCGACCTCAGCAGGCGCCGCGAGGACGCCTCGAAGTCGCCGCCGATCCACATTCTACTTCTTTGGCGGGTTTGGTGCAGGCGGAGGTGCCTGAACGGGAGGGGCCAAAGGTGCACGAATCTGGCCACCGGCAATCGGAATCAAGGCACCGCCCTGCGGCTGACCGGCGTTTTCCATCGTCCGATTCCAAGGGACTCCATAGGCAGCAAACATCCCTTCTTGAACATTCATCACGTAAACGATGCAATTGGCAGGTCGAGAGTTGCCGGTGACCTGCCGGGGAAGCGCGATCCCGGTGACCATCAGGTACTCGGGATTTTTGCTGCTGGGCATCGCCGCCAACACATTGGTCGCGAACTTCCCTCCAAAGCCGCCGGTCCGCGGGTTGTAGACCCAGCACTGCAGATCCCCTGAGAGGTAGTCGAGGAAAAAAACTCCCTCGGCTTCTTCGCTGATCGAACCGGTGGCGATCGCCATGGTCGTGGTGCCATGGGAAGCAGCGGCATGGAGGAACGCTTCCGGGGGAATCTGCAAAGAGCTTTGCGAAAGATTCTCCTGAACGGATCGCCCATTTCGCCCTGCCGCATACGCCAGGCAAACCAGCGCACAGAAAGCCGCCAGCAAGGATGGCCAGAACCAGGCTCGACACTGGCAGCAGACTGCCGCTGGTTGGCCATCGCCCCTGGAGGGGGTGTCTTGGGAGGGTTCACAAACAGGCAGGTCCATGGGAGAGACTCCTGGCTTGGCGATCTGGGTCGCGTTTTTTGGACGTTCGCTGGTGGGGAAGGACTTCCCCAATCGCATCGTAACTTGGTGAATCGCTTAGGGATGTTCCGGCTAAACTGGGTTCCGCTCCCATTCGACTCGGGGGCTGCCGCAAAAGGGGTATCGACCGCATCCCTGCGTCCCCTTCAACCTGCGTGACCTCACTGGGGGAAAGTGGAGCGCCTTTTCGCCTAGCACATCGATTCCCCACTGCCTCTGATGCAGCCCCTTGTTGTGTGATATCCTAACGTTTTCCGAACCCAAAGCCAGTTTTCCACTCACTCGCGTCACCACCTGAGGGTCCCGACAGAGTCGGTGAGCTTTGCGGGAGCCGAACGCTAGCCAAACGGGCCCAGGACCGCGTGGTCCGCCTCCCCCTTCCACGGATCTCGAACATCCTTTCCCGATCCAACTGTTTTTCTAGAGGAGATTTGTTTCGATGGGCATCAACGGCACACTCAATCGCAAGCTGCGCATGGGCCTGGTAGGGGGCGGTCAGGGGTCGTTCATCGGCCGCGTCCACTCGATCGGAGCCTGCCTGGATAATCGCGCGGTCGTCGTCGCCGGAGCGCTCAGTAGCAACCCCGAGCGGTCTCGCGCATCGGCGGCTGACTACGGGATCTGCTCCACCCGGGCCTATGGGTCATACCAGGAAATGCTCGATGCAGAACGCAAACTTCCAGCCGACCAGCGGATCGACTTTGTTTCGGTGACCACCCCCAATCACACCCACTACGAGATCGCCAGAGCGGCCCTGGAGGCGGGGTTTCACGTCGTATGCGACAAGCCGATGACGTTCGACCTCGCACAGGCCGAATCGCTGCAGAAGGTGGTGGAGTCGAGTGGTCGAGTTTTTGCTCTGACACATAACTACACCGGCTATCCTCTGGTCCGGCAGGCGCGGGAGATGATTCTCAGCGGGGAATTGGGAGAGATTCAGGCGGTCCGATCGGCCTACATCCAGGGGTGGTTGCGGACTCGCCTGGAAGAGTCGGATCAGAAGCAGGCGGCCTGGCGTACCGACCCAGCCAAGAGCGGCGCGGCGGGGTGCTTTGGAGATATCGCGACCCATGCCTACAATCTGGGACGCTACATGACGGGCCTGCTGCCTGAAGCGATCAGTTGCCACTTGCGTACCTTTGAGCCGGGCCGGAAGCTAGACGACTACGGCACGGCGATCATCCGCTATCGCGAGGGCGGCCTGGGTTCGGTCACCGCCAGCCAGATCAGCCATGGTCGCGAAAACGACCTTTCGATCGAAATCGATGGCACCAAGGGGGCTCTTTCCTGGCGCCAGGAAGAACCGAATGTTCTGGTGGTGCGTCGCAACGGACATCCGCATCAACTCTACACACGCGATCCCAACGCCCCCTTCATGAATGCCTCAGGCCGCGCTGCCTGTCGCTTGCCCAGCGGACACCCCGAAGCATTTTTCGAGGCATTCGCCAACATCTATGCTTCGGCTTTCGATGCGATGGTAGCTGCCCAGTCGGGGACGAAGCCGGAACAGAGGGAGACGGTCTACCCGAACGTCTATGACGGGGTCGAAGGGATGTTCTTCATCCAGCAATGCGTCGCCAGCAGTCAGAAGGATGGCGCCTGGCTCCCATTCCAACACCCTGCAGCTCGCCGCTGATCCCACGATGGCAATCAGGCCATTGGCAGTTGGGGAAATCTACCTGGCTGCCTTTGGCAACCGGCCCCCCGAAGCCCTGGCAGGAGGAAACCGGATATGACCCAATCGCTACTTTTCCTTGGAGACTCTTACACCATCGGTGAGGGAGTTTCCCCACAGGAATCCTGGCCTTGGCAGTTGATCGAACGACTGAAGCAGGGGGCCCTGCCTGCCTGGGGCTGCCAATGGGGTCCGCCTCGCACGATCGCCCAGACCGGCTGGACCGCCGGGGAGTTGCTGCAGAATCTTCCCAAGTCTGGCCTGGGTGAGGGATTTTGGGGTGCCTGTGTGAGCGCTGGAGTCAACGATCAGTATCGCCAGTTGGCGATCGAAGAGTGCGTCGAGCATCTGGAGCAACTGCTGCAGGTGGCCGCCGCTGCCTGCGGCTATCGCAAGCAGCATCTCTGGATGGTGGGGATTCCCGACTGGAGCCAGAGTCCTTTTGCTGCCGATCGCGATCGGCAGCAGATCGCCTCGCAAATCGCCTCCTTCAATCGAGCCATCTCGGGGTTGGCTGATCGATGGGAGATTCCTTGGATCGATTTGAACGCTGCATCCCAACCCCACTGCCATCCCAAGGAAGCCTTCTACACCTCCGATAAGCTACACCCCTCCTCCCTCCAGTACCGGCTCTGGGTCGATGCCATCCTGGAGAAACTCGCCTGATCTGCCCCATTCCTAGGGAAACCTTGGCCTTGAGGTAGCTACAAAGAGGGGTATTGTGGGCGATTGCCGCTCCAGGTGTGGGAAAAAGAAACGATTTGCATTAGAATGAGGGTTGTTCGAGTGGAAAAGGCGAACCGGGATTTCCCGACCCGAATTCGTCGCCGACGCAGCCGTCCCCGACACCTTACGGGGGCTTTGATGCTCCATCCGGAGGGCATCACCAGCTCTCGCTTTCTCTCGTCTGACTGATCGGGTCATTCAAGGCATCTCAGCGGAGGATCGATTGTGGCTCCATCCAAAGGCAAAGGCACTTCCAAGAAGAAGACAGAGGATGTCGAAGTGACCGACGAGATTGCGCAGGACGGCGACGAGGAGGGTGGAGAAGAGTCCGTAAAGGCACCAAAGAAAAAGGCCAAAGCGGCGACGCCAAGAAAGAGCCGATCGAAGGCGGCCAATCCTCCTCGGGCGAAGTTGTTCTGGGGTGTCTTCAATCAGAACCTCAAGCGTGTCGCGATCTTCGAGTACGAGAACAAGAAGGAAGCCGAGAAGCAGGTGAAAGAGCTGTCCAAAGGGGGTAGCGAGCACTTTCTCAAGCGGATCAAAGAAGAGATTGGTTGATCGGAAACACCGAACGGGCACGATTCGGTCTTTCCAGTCTATCGCTTCCGCCAGTCGCCTCTGCGATTGGCGTTTGGGCATCGTGAACGTCGCGTTCGATCGGCGTTGAGCTGCCTTCCGCTCTGCTGATCAGCTAGGAATCTGGCCGATTCGTTGGTGGTTTCTGAAGCCAGATTCGGTTAGGTGCCCCGGCGGTTTCCGTACCACTCGATATGCTTTCGAGGGCAGAAGCGAAAGCCATGTTTCCGGCACCATGGCTCCAGCCACCCGGTTCGCTCATCTAGAACCTTCGGGTCGATTCCTTCAGGCATCCAGAGGACCCGATCAGCGTCCAAGGGGCCCAGGAGTCTAAGAAACTGCGTTGCCTCTTCGAGATCCTCCAGGGTGGCGACGACAAACTTGAGCTGGTACGGGTAACGCGACATCAGTCGGGGTACAACCTCCAGTGCGTCCTGACGTCGCTTTCGATGTCTGGCCAGCCACCGGCCGGCTCTTAGAGGATCTGGATCGCTGTTGCTCAGTTTGGGGCTGATGGACATGAGATCGCAGGCGACCGGGCGGTCGATGGTGCCTGCGGTTTCGATCGTCACATGCTTCCCCCCATGAACCAGCATTTCGGTGAGTGCTTGAAGTGATTTCCAGACCATCGGTTCCCCTCCGGTGATCACGACGTGGGAGGTGGAATCGGAAAGAATCCGTTCCGCCAACTTTGCGATCGAAGCCTTCTGGCCTTCCGGTTCCCAGGAAGCAAAGGGGGTATCACAGAAACCGCATCGCAGATTGCAGCCGCTGGTTCGAAGGAAGATCGATGGCGTACCCGTCAGGAGTCCTTCTCCCTGTCGGCTGTGGTAGAACTCGCAGATCTCCATAAGCTGGGGCGATGCTTCGCAAAGTGGGGTGGCTGTTCGCGGATCCTAGAATGGTGACAATATCCAACACCTAGTGTCGGTCTTCCGATCGTACGACCGACCCTCCCCTTCGATCAAGGAGCCATCCCCGTGGGAACGCCGTTTCGTGAAGTTCTAGAGTGTTTCGAGAATTCCTACCCGGATCGCCCCTACGAAATCGAAATCGTCTGTCCTGAATTCACTTCGGTCTGTCCGAAAACAGGTCAGCCCGATTTCGGGACGCTAGTTTTCCGGTATGTCCCGGATCGGTTGATTGTGGAGCTGAAGAGCCTGAAGCTCTATCTGCAGCGTTTTCGTCAGGAGGGAATCTTCTACGAGAACGTGACCAACCGGATTCTCGACGACTTCATCGACATGGTGCAGCCACGTCGTGTGATGATCGAAAGTCGGTGGAATGCGCGTGGCGGGATCACCTCGGTGATTCGCGTCCAGCATCCAGTGGAGAGTTGATCGAGCGGGTCTCGGTCTTGCAACCGGTTCGGCGCCGGTGGATCGTGGGTATATGAGCGACGGCTAGGAGGAGATGCAGATGAGCGATTCGGTGGAGGTGTTGCTGAGCGGTTTTGCGGATGAGGCGGCTTCCGACAAGAACGCCACCGCGCAAATGTGCACCATGGCCGCTCTGGGGCTTCGCTACATGACCTTGCGCTTCATCGATGTGGGGCAGGGGGTCAAAAATGTGATGCTGCTGGAGAAGTCGGAGCTGGCGCTAGTCCGCAAGATGGCTAGCGACTATGGTCTGTCGATCTCCTCGATCGGTTCGCCGATCGGAAAGGTGAAGCTGCAGGATGTCGCTGATGGGACAAGCAACCGCTACGTTCCTTTCAAGCAGTATCTGCAGAAGGATGTCAAGCAGGCGTGTGCTCAAGCCCACGCGCTCGATGCGAAGCTGATCCGTGGTTTTTCTTTCTACCATCCCAAAGGGACCGATCCTGGGCCACATCTGGCGCAGGCGATCGACCAGGTGGGGAAGATCGCCGAGGTTTGCGATAAGGAAGGATTGACGTTCGGTCTAGAGGTCGAGGCGAATCTGGTGGGGCAGACGGGCCAGTTGCTGGGTCAGATGCACCGAGCGATTGGCAGCGCGGCACTGGTGCTGATCTTCGATGGCGCGAATCTGGTTTGTCAGGGGATGACCACGCAGCAGGTCTACGAAGAGTATCTGGCGATGAAGCCTGGTCTTGGTTGGCTGCATATCAAGGATTATCGAAATCCGAATCCCACTGGTCGCAAGGGGCATGTCGACGAAGAATCGCTCAAGCATTTCGTCCCGGCCGACCAGGGAGACAGCGGCCATGAGGCGATCCTTCGCGACTTGAAGGAGGAGTTGCCGAAGATCGAGCGAAGGATGCGACGTCGAGGAGCCGATGGGGTGTTCCTGGATCTGGAGCCTCATGTGAAGGGGGGCGGGCAGTTTGGCGGCTACAGCGGTCCCGATGGCCTGGGGATCGCCCTGCGGGGCCTCTGCCGGGTGCTTGATTACGTCCAGATTCCCTATCGGCTAAAAACCTATCAGGAGCTAGCGGACCATGGATCCGACCACGCAACCGTTCGAAGATCCGCTCGTTCCACCTCGCGATGAAATCGCGACCACCATCGACGCGATCTATCGCCATCGCATGACGACCACCTCCGGGGGCAATCTCTCGATTCTCACCCCCGAGGGAGACATCTGGATCACCCCAAGTCGCGTCGACAAAGGACAGATGACGCGCGAGGATATCGTTTGCGTCCGGCCCGATGGGGCGGTGGAGGGGCGTCACCGACCCTCCAGCGAACTGCCGTTTCACCAAGCCATCTACCGGGCGGCGCCTGAGGTGCGGGGGATCGTTCACGCCCATCCGGTGGCGCTGGTTGCCTTCAGCATCGCCCGCCAGTTGCCACGCGTCCGGATGTTTCGCCAGTCGCATGAAGTCTGCCAGGATGTCGCCATGGCCCCCTATGCCCTTCCGGGCAGCGAGCGGCTGGGGGAACGCATCGCCGAATCGTTTGCCGCCGGGGCTCGCTGTGTGATCCTGGAGAATCATGGGGTGGTGGTTGGGGGAGAGAGCCTGCGGCACGCGTTTCAGCGATTTGAGACGTTGGAATTCACGGCGCTGACCGAACTGGCGGCGCGGGGCCTGGGTGAGCCACGGCAGCTGTCGGACCACCAACTGGCAACCGCACAAAATGCAGAAAGGATGCCAACCTCCCTGAAGCTTCTGGAGGTATCGACTAGGGAGAAGGAGCTGCGTCGCGAGCTGGCTCATTTCGTTCGACGCGGGTACCAGCAGCGACTGATCATCAGCACTGAAGGGACCTTTTCGGCTCGGCTGGCTAGCGATGACTTCCTGATCACTCCCTACCGGGCTCATCGCAGCGGTTTGACAGCCGAGCAGTTGGTGCGGGTCCGCCAAGGGGTAGCGCATACCACTGGCCGCCCTAGTCGGGCTGCGGCGCTGCATCGAGCTATCTACCGGCGGCACCCATGGGTGGGTTCGATCGCCAATGCCTATCCGGTCCATGCGTCCGCCTTCAGCGTCGTCAATGCCCCGCTTCGCTCACGCACCATCCCCGAAAGTTATCTTTTTCTACGCGATGTACTGCGAGCTCCTTTTGGTCGTGCGTTCGACCAGCCAGAATCGATCGCTGAGGATATCGATAGGGATCATCCTGTGGTGCTGATGGACAACGACGGCGTCCTGGTGGTGGGCAGTGACGTCCTGGAGACTTTCGATCGGCTGGAGGTGCTAGAGACGACGGCCGAAGCGATCCTTCAGGCCTCCGCCCTTGGCCCGATTCAGCCGATGCCCGATGAGGCGATCGAAGAATTGAGGCAGGCATTTCTCAAAGATTGAAGCGATCGCTATCGGCAGGAGGGGTTCGATGGAACGATCGAACGGTTCGGATGAGTCGATGCCCAAGACATCAGGGAGTGAGCCTCTTTTGATGATCTGCACCACCGTCGCCCAGATGGAGCAAGCCCAGCGGATCGCGCGGCAACTGATCGAAAAACAGTTGGCCGCCTGCGTTCAGATCGATGGACCGATCGAAAGCTGGTATCGCTGGGAAGGCCAACTGGAGTCATCCAGGGAATTCCGGTTGCAGATCAAGACGTTGCCAAGCTGCCGTGAGGCTGTCTTGCGATGTCTGGAGCTGCTGCATCCCTACGAGGTCCCCGAGTTGCTTTCGATCGAAGTGGCCAGCAGCACCGCCTACCATCGCTGGGTCGGCGAATCGGTCGATCGGGAGAACCTGGAATGACCGACCCCACCGACCCCGTAGGCACACAAGAGCTTTTCCTGCGCATTTACGTGACCGATAGGTCCCAAGAGGAAATGTCGAGGACCGGCCCGGCTAGTCGAGATGACGCCTCTCTGAGCACTCCGGACTGCGCGTTCGGACCTTCCGACGGATGGGACATGGCGTTCGAGGAGTTCGAGCAGATGGTGCGGGATGAAGCCGGGATGTTCTTCGAGCCGGATGGATCTTGGGTATGGACGGGAAGCGAAGCGACCCGACGATGGCAGCTGGATGGACAGCTCTATGATCGCCATGGCCAAGTGGTCTATCTGGAGCTGAAAGGTTGGCCCAGTGTGGCGGCCTGGCGGCGGCTTACCCAGTGGTTGGTGACGGCTGCGAGGGAATCAAGGCAACCGGTCGTCCACTGGGTGCGCGAGGGCCGCTGGAGCGATTTGAGGGAGGTCGAGCGACGATTGCTGGAGGGGCTTGCGGGAGAGCAAGGAGGAAGTGGATGAGCAGCGGCAAGGGGGGAGATGGTTCCCTGGAGGATCGATGGGCACCTGCTGAAGAAGAGAAAGTCAATGCGGCAGCATGGGACCGAATGGCTAATCTGGCACATCCCTTGGCCCAGCCAGCAAAGGACGATGAACTGCGGCGTCCCCTGGAGGTGGTCGATGAGGTGGGATGGTTGGGAGGCGATATTCGCGGATGGCGGGTCCTAGCCCTGGCGGCCGGTGGCGGCAGGCACAGCGCCTTGTATGCCTCCGCAGGGGCCGAGGTGACGGTGGTCGATCTCAGCCCCGGGATGCTAGAACTGGATCGGCGGGTAGCCGCCGAACGAAAGCTCTCCGTCCGACTGATCCAAGCGTCGATGGTTTCGATGCCGATGCTGGAAGATGCAGCGTTCGACCTGGTGATCCATCCGGTCAGCACCTGCTATGTAAAACATCCGCTGCCGGTTTTTCGCGAGGTGGCCCGAGTGCTGCGCTCCGGTGGGCTGTACATCTCTCAGCACAAGCAGCCGATGAACCTGCAGGCATCCCTGGAGCCGCTGGGAGGGAAGTACCGGATCGATCATCCCGCCGTCAGTGGTGTCGCGGTCGACAGCCCGGTGGGACCAAGCCGGTTGAGGGAGCCGGGGACGATGGAGTTTGCGCATAGCCTGGAGTCCATTCTTGGTGGCATCTGCCGCGCAGGGATGGTGATCGAGGATGTTCGGGAACCTCAGCACGGCAAGCCCGAACAGCCGATCGGCTCGTTCGCTCATCGCTGCCAGTTCATCGCCCCCTACCTGAGGATCAAAGCCCGTCGCTTGCCAGCCGGGCAGGGCGGTGGAGTCGACGGGAGGGGCGAGGTATTGCAGGAGCGGAAGATCTGGATGCCTGGGTCCCGATAAGTCCAGGACCACGATCCGTTTTGGAGAGATTCAGAACCTTCGGTCGACCAGTTCACAGGTCGGCTGGTAGAGCAACAAAGAGCGAATGGAGCAACGATGGACGACCGAGCAGCAGATGTGTCGCTGAAGGATTTCCAGCAGCAGATCCGAACGATGTACTTTGAAAAGGACCGCGAGCGGGGAGTGGACGGCACCTTCATGTGGCTGATGGAGGAGGTCGGGGAACTGGCCACTGCGCTGCGAACAGGGGACCGCGAGAATCTGCATGAGGAATTCGCCGACGTGATCGCGTGGCTGGCGACCATCGCCAATGTCGCTGGGGTCGATCTGAGCCTGGCGCTGCAGAAGAAGTACGGAAGCGGATGTCCCGGTTGCCAGCGATGGGAGTGCACCTGTCCGATGAGCGAGAAGCCATAGCGGCCACTAGCGACAAGTGAACCTGACCACTTCCACCCAGCGCGGCTCACCGCTTGGTGGCTATTTCACCGCTTGGCGGCCATTTCTAGAAACAGGTGATAGCGGGCCTGCATTTCTTGGAGGCTGTCACCGCCGAACTTGTCGACCAGGGCGGCAGCTATCTCGAAGGCGACCACCGATTCCAGGATAATGGCCGCGGCAGGGACCGCGCACACGTCGCTCCGTTCGTAACTGGCTCGATGTGGCTCCTTCGAATCCATCTCGATGGAATCGAGCGGTTTTCGGAGGGTGCTGATCGGCTTCTTGGCGGCTCGAACTATCAACGGTTGGCCGTTGGTCATCCCGCCCTCCAGGCCACCGGCATGGTTGGTGGGGCGGACATAGCCCAGGTTGGGGCTTTGTCGCTGGGCGGGGTCGTAGTGAATCGGGTCGTGAACCTGAGAGCCGGGGAGATGGGCCGCCTGGAAGCCCAGGCCGATTTCGACCCCCTTGATCGCCTGCACTGCCATGACGGCCTGCGCCAGTTTGCCATCGAGTTTGCGGTCCCACTGAGCGTGGGTGCCAAGGCCAAATGGAAGTCCTTCGACGCGCACTTCGATCAGGCCCCCCAGCGTGTCCCCCTCCTCGGCAGCTCGATCGATCGCCGCGCAGACTTGAGGGTCGATTTCGGGGTTGAGCGAATAGATGGCCGATGCATCGCGCATCGCACGGTGCTCGGCCATCGATCCCTGAACGGCAGGGATCGGGATTCCCCCCAGCGCGACGACGTAGCCCAGAACCTCGATCTGAAAAGCGGATAGGAGTTGCCGCGTTAAGGAACCGGCGGCAACGCGAACGGCGGTCTCCCGAGCACTCGATCGCTCGAGCACGCCACGAATCGACCCAAGATACTTGATGGCTCCTGTCAGATCGGCATGACCTGGCCGGGGGCGAGGAAGTTCCTTGAGCCGTTCCAGCTTCGAGTCGCTGTTGATGACCTGCAGCGTCAGAGGGGATCCAAGCGTCACCGACTGCCAGATGCCCGTCAGGATTTCGACCGAATCGGTTTCCAGTTTCTGCCGGCCGCCTCGACCATAGCCACCTTGCCGCAACCGCAGGTCGCGGTCGATCGCCTGGGGGTCGATCTGGAGACCAGCAGGGAAGCCATCGATAAGAGCGATCAGAGCTTTGCCGTGGGATTCGCCGGCGGTCCAGTAGCGGAGCATGAGAAACCTGGTGGGAAGATCGAAATCAGGCGTGCGATTGGTTGGCCGACCTTTGTGCCCTCCACTCCTTTAGTTTAATCTGCAGTGCGTGGATGCGACAGGCGAAAGGGGGCTGCTGATGGTGGTCCAGTCGGTCCCCGGCCCAACGGGATGAAAGGATGCGATGGGATTGCGGTTTCTCAAGGAACAATGGTTTCTGTGCGCATTGGCCTGCTGCCTGGCGATCGGGGTCCTACAGGCCCAGCAATGGGAGGCTGTCAGTCGCGTCGCCCTGCTGCGACAGGCCCCGGTGGCCATCGTCCTGTTTCTTATGGCACTGCCGGTTCCTGCCTCCCAGCTTCTTCAGGCGATTCGGGCGTGGCGAGAGGCATTGCTGGCGATCTCGCTCAATGTGGTTGCCCTGCCACTGCTGGCCTGGCTGATGACCTGGGGATGGTCGGCCGATCTGGCAGGTGGGATGATCGTCGCCGCCGTCGTACCTTGCACCTTGGCATCTGCAGCCCTCTGGACACGCCGCGGGTCGGGTAACGACAGCTTGGCGATCTTGGTGACGATCGTCACCAATGCGAATTGCTTCTGGATCGCACCGCTGTGGATCAGCCTTCTGATGGGGAGGGAGGTGGCAGTCGAACCGCTACCGATGCTGACCGATCTGGCCCTGCTGGTGCTCTTGCCAATGGCGCTGGGGCAGTGGTTGGGGTCGATGCCAATGATCCGGCAACGGGTGCACCAAGCAAAGAAGGTGGTCGGGGTAATCTGCCAGCTGGGGATTCTTTGGATGGTCCTGCTGGGGGCGATTCAGATGGGGTTGCCGCGAGCCGGACAGGAACCACTTGGCTGGAAGTCGATTGCGATGGTGGTGCTAGTCGCTTCAGCGATGCACCTGGCGATGCTGGCAGTCGGTTGGTGGGCGAGCGGTTGGATAGGAGCGTCACGCGGCAACCGGGTGGCGGTGGCGATCGCAGGGAGCCAGAAGACATTGATGGTAGGCCTAAAGCTGGGGATCGACTGCGGGGTCAGCATCCTGCCGATGGTCGTCTATCATGCGGCACAGCTGCTTCTGGACGCGATCTGGGTCGAGTGGCTGCAGCGTGGCGACTCGACGGAAAAATAGGCGACTGGCTCACACACCGGCGCCTCTTCGTAGGGTGTGTGACGCGGCCTATTTGTCACCGGCAACGCGCGCCAGACTATCCGCCGCGGAACACACCAGAACCAAAGCCACGCGCCGATTCCAACCCCTGCAACGCGGTGACTCGGCAGAAAAATAGGCGACTGGCTCATACACCGGCGCCTCTTCGTAGGGTGTGTGACGCGGCCTATTTGTCACCGGCAACGCGCGCGAGACTATCCGCCGCGGAACACACCAGAACCAAAGCCACGCGCCGATTCCAACCCCTGGTGTGTTCGCGGTGCAGGTTTTACCACACCACCGTCTAAAGCCCTCGCCCCGGCTCACACACCCTACGGGTCTTTCCAGCAACCATGACCGGCTCACACACCCTACGGGGCTTGCATCGACCATCCTTGAGAAGGACTTTGGCCGCTTAACCGGTGAACTTTCTGCAGAGAATACTGGCGTTGTGCCCACCGAATCCGAAGCTGTTGTTCATGGCGATATGCACTACGCGTTCTTTGGGTGTCAGCGGCGTGTAGTCCAGATCGCAGTCCGGATCGGGGTCGGTCAGATTGATGGTAGGGGGCACCAGATTGTGGAAAACACTTTTCACGGCCAGCACCATTTCGATGCCACCGCTGGCACCCAGTGAGTGCCCCAGGTGTCCTTTGGTGCTGGAGATAGAAACCTTGCGGGCCGATTCCCCGTAGACGGCTTTGATTGCCTGCGTCTCGGCCTTGTCCCCCAGCGGCGTGCTGGTGCCGTGGGCGTTGATGTAGTCGACCTGGGAGGCGTCGATCCCCGCGCTTTGCAGCGCATTGCTCATGGCTCGCGCGGCCCCTGTCCCCAAGGGATCTGGCTGAGTGATATGACCTGCATCGCAGCTGGCGCCAAATCCAATCACTTCGGCATAGATTCTTGCGCCCCGTTGCCGCGCATGCTCCAGTTCTTCAAAGACCAGGATGCCAGCCCCCTCCGCCAAGACGAAGCCATCTCGCTGGAGATCGAAGGGGCGACTAGCTTCTTGAGGTGCATCACTTCTTGTCGATAGCGCTTTCATGTTGGCAAAGCCAGCCAGCCCCATCGCCGTGATGGCCGCTTCGCTACCACCGGTGACGATCACGTCGGCATCTCCGGTCTGGAGATACTTTAGCGCGTCCCCCATCGCGTTGGTGGCGCTAGCGCAGGCGGTGGCTACGGCGAAATTCGGTCCTCGCAACCCGTAGCTGATCGCTACGTTCCCACCTGCCGCATTGAGCATCATCTTAGGGATGGTGAACGGACTGACGCGGTCCGGACCCTTGGCAAAAAGTCGCTCCATCTGGTCTTCGATTTCGTTCAGACCACCGATCCCCGAACCGATGATGACGCCGCATCGGTAAGGGTCTTCACGATCGAATGCAATCCCAGAGTCGCGGATCGCATGATGCGCGGCAACCATGGCAAAGAGAGTGAAACGATCTAGCCGTTTCACCTCTTTGGCGTCGACGATGCCGCTTGGGTCGAAATCGGGAATGTCTCCGCCGAATCGAACCTTGTGGTTTTCGGTGGGCCGAATGGTCAGCGGATGAATCCCACTGTCACCAGCCAGAATCTTCTCCCAGAGCATTGGGACATCGCACCCCAAGGGAGTGACAACCCCAAGTCCGGTGATCACAACTCGACGCTTCATTTGGTCCACTCAGTCCCCAAACACCGATTGCGTCAGTTCTGATGCTTTTCGATGTAGTCGACAGCTTCACCTACGCGTTGGATTTTCTCCGCCGCTTCTTCCGGAATGCTGATGTCGAATTCGCTTTCCAGTTCCATCACTAGTTCGACGGTGTCGAGAGAGTCAGCGCCCAGATCATTGACGAAATGGGTCTCTGGCTTGATCTTATCTTTCTCGACGCCCAACTGTTCCGAAACAATCTTGATGACGCGTTCCTCAATGGTCGCCATAAAAGGAACTCCCTCCGCAAAAAGACAACTCGTGGGTGTGAATGCTTATTCCAATTCGCAGGAATCGCTCCTGCTTCCGCAGCAGTTGAGGCAACAGGCAGCGGGACTCGTTCGAGATCCCTCTCCCTTTCATTTCCCCCGATCCACTGCGGTCGCAAAGATAGAGGATTTTAGCAAACCAGGTCAAGGCATGAAGGCGGATAGGGTGCTTTCGGCCAGTCAACCTGGGAAAATCTTTCCGGTTCCTCAATTTCGGTGGCTTCCAGCAGCGATCAGCCGGTCATCCCGCCATCGACGGTCAGTACCTGGCCGGTGACGTAGCTGGCAGCTGGAGATGCAAGGAAAAGAACGCAGGCGGCGACATCGTCGGCGGTCCCGATCCGCGCCGCCGGGATCCGTTCCTTGACTTTCGCAAGGATTTCTTCTCCCAGTGTCTCGGTCATTTCGCTGGCGATGAACCCGGGGGCGACCGCATTGACAGTGACCTTCCGCTTGGCCAATTCCTTGCTCAGAGAACGCGTCAGCCCGATCATGCCGGCCTTGGTGGCGGAGTAGTTGGTTTGGCCTGCGTTGCCGATCAGTCCGGAAACGCTGGAGATATTGATGATTCTTCCGTAGCGCTGCCGCATCATCAGGCGGGCTGCCGCGCGGCTGAAGAGAAAGCAGCTGGTCAGATTGGAGGCCAGCACCTGATCCCACTGATCGTCATTCATGACCGGTAGAAGGGTGTCGCGAGTGATCCCGGCGTTGTTGACGAGGATATCAAGCCGTTCGCCTCGATCTTCCCATTGCTGAAAGAGGCTGGCAACCGCTTCCCGGTCCGTTACGTCACAGGCGACCGCTTCGGCCTGGCCGCCTGGAAAGGCCTGAATCGCCTGCACCGTCTCGGCGAGTTTCGATGCGTTACGGGCGATGCAGAAAACCTTCGCACCACACTGTCCCAAACGCAAAGCGATCGCCTTTCCCAACCCTTGCGAGGCGCCGGTGACCATAGCGATCTGCCCACTCAGCTCAGCGCTCAATCCCAGTCCCTTGGTGTCGCTCATCGTTGTTTACCATCCTGTTGTCAAATGGAATTCGTCGGATCCTGTGATTGGTATCTGCCCATGATGTCCCATCGGACCGACCTTTGGGAAGCTTATGCCGAAGGTTCATCCCCCAGGCTTTGGCAAACCACCTTGCGCTCAATTCTTTTCAAAGTTCCTGCCAGCACACGTCCCACCCCAACCTCGTAGAAACAGTCGGGCGATAAGCTGAGAAGGTGCCGCAGCGAGGATTCCCAAAGCACAGGGGAGGCGACCTGTCTGGCGAGTAGCTCTCGAAACTCATCAGGACTTTGGTGCGGCTTACCATCGACATTGGAAATGATGGGAACACGAGACTGCTTGAAGGGGGTCTGGCGAAGTGCTGCCTGCAGTTGCTGAACCGCCGACTCCATCAGCGCGGTATGGAAGGCACCCGCCACCTGCAGCCGGATCCATTTGATCGCGCCCATCTGCTGCGCCAACGGCTCACTGGCTAGCAGCGACTCCAGATGACCTGAAATTGCAGTATTTCCAGGGCAAAGCCAGTTGGCGGGCTGAAGCAGCTGCCCGGGCAGCCGAGCGGCTTGGCAGAGGCTTTCCACCTGAGCGGCATCCAATCCAAGAACACTAGCCATTCCACTGGCTACCTGATCGGCAGCCTGCTGCATCGCTTTGCCCCGCGCATCGACCAAACGCAATGCATCTTCAAAATCGACGGCGCCCGCAGCGACCAAAGCCGAATACTCACCCAAGCTCAGACCCGCCACGGCGACCAGCTGGGACTCCCAATCTGGCGATTCCTGGCGCTTGGCTTCCAAGCAAGCAATAGAATGAACAAACAGCGCAGGCTGGCTGTATTGGGTTGCGTGAAGCTGCGTTTCAGGTCCCTCCACGCAAAGCTTCAGCAGGTCGTAACCGAGAATCCTCTCGGCATCGGCAAACAACTGGGCGGCTCGCGGAGACCTAGCGACGATCCCAGATCCCATCCCGACCACCTGGGCCCCCTGGCCAGGAAAAAGAAGCACGTGACCAGTCATTCCAAATCGCTTCCCATCGAATTTGGGCCATCGAACTTAGGCCATAGAATTCCGGGCCGAAGAATTCGGGCCTCAGACATCGGTTAGGACCCCGGCGATACACTGACCCGCCAAAGTCTGTTGCCTCTCTCCCTCAGACAACAATCCAAACATCCCGCAAGATGCTGTGTCACTGGGAAAGAGGTGACTGTCTGCGGGAGCCGCACCTCTTCACTTGTGTCGGCAGAACAGTTCACCCAAGACTGAAAGGCCGACATCGCAGGCGTAACCGACGCGGCGATCCAAGAAATCAATGAATCCGTGTGCCATCAGGGGAGGTCGGGAGATTTTTCCGCAACTGCCCCAATCCGCAATCCGACCCACTACTCGGCGCTCATCTCCACCACCGTGCGATTCATGTAGGTACCGCACTTCGGGCAAATTGTATGTGTCGGAACGACGTAGCTGCACTTGGTGCAAGCGGTCAACTGCTTGGGGCGCTTGTGATGGTGCGACCGTCGTTTGTTGCTACGAGAATTGGAGTGACGCCGCTTGGGAACCGCCATGGTAATTCGCCTCGGACGCCCCGTGCGGACGTCAATGCCAGACTGGTCGTGAAGTAAAACTGGGAAGCCTTATCCCAGGAGACTACCTGAAATCGGCTACCGAGCACCTATTTCTATGGCTTGGAAGATTAAATTCCCAGCCGAATTCCGTCAACCCATAAAACAGCGACACCCAATCGCCGAAGCCCCCCCGAGAGGGGTGCTTATTCGGTGTATCGCTGGAAGGCAACGCCGCTGCACTGTCCCTGCATGGAAAAACTCCAGTGGAGGAAACCGGCGGTGGCCTGATCCGATTCGGTACCATCGGCAAGGCGAAGTGGGATCTGGGGGTCGGGTCGATCGCGATTGGGTGTGGGGAAGAATTGTTGATGTCGCAAAGCCAACAATGAGGCCGCCACTTCGACGGCACCCGATCCACCTCCGAGGTTACCGAAGAGTCCTTTGCCGCAGAAGACTGGGCTATGCCGCAATCGGTCCCCCAGGGCATCGGCCATTCCAAGCGATTCGGAAAGATCGGTGTGGGGGTCGCTGCGACCGCAGGCATGCAGGTGCCAACCATCGGGAAGTTGGTGGTTGAGCGGTCGCAGGAGGCTCTGGATCGTCAAGCGTGTGGCCTCGCGGAACGGATCGCGTTGGGGGCGAGGTCCAACTTGGTGAGCGGCGGTGGCCACCAGCTCCGCATAGATGGGGGCGCCTCGCTTCTTGGCATGCTCCAGCGACTCCAGCACAAAGGCTGCGGCACCTTCTCCCAGAACGATCCCGTCGCGATCGATCTGGAAGGGTCGGGACATTTCGGTCGGGTTGGGCCGATCGCCTGCTAGTCGCACTTGTCCTTCGACATGGAGGGAGCGAACGGGATGCACTAGGCTTCCTGTGGATCCGGCGAGCATGCAATCGGCTGCGCCGCGTCGAATGACCGCTGCCGCTTCTGCAATCGCCAGATCATTGCTCGCCTCCCGCACCGTCAACGAATTGCTAGGCCCGCGGAGATCGTTGTAGATGGCGACGTGGCTGGCCGGCATGTTCGGCAGGTACTTCAACAGCCACAGGGGATTGAGCTTCGGGAGGCCATGGGAAGGCCACTGTTCGATATGAAATTGCCCCTGCTCGTCGTGGCAGGCGGCGATCCCGTCGGAGAACTCCTCGGGACGTGTCAGGATGTAGTCGGATCCGTAGACGATTCCGGTGCGCTGGGGATCGCGTCGGCTGGCATCCAGCCCACAGTCATGGAGGGCCCACTGACAGGCGGCCACCCCCATCTCAATCTCCCGGCACATGACCTTCTGGCCCTTGCGAATCTGTCGCTCCAGCCCTTTTTCCATCGGCCCGAACTGATCGATCTGGCCGGTGAAGTCCCGCGCTTCGGCACCGCACTGGACCTGTAGGATCCCTTTGGGAATCGATCCCAAAGGACCGATCCCACTGCGGTTTTCACAGAGTGAAGCCCAAAACGAATCGGGATTGCATCCGATCGGGCTGACGACCCCGACGCCAGTGACAACTACGCGCTGCGACATGCCGATCGCTCATCCTTTGCCGAATCGTAAAAGCCACCCTGACCGCTTGAGCCCTCTAACCCTTCCATTTACCGCGATTTTCTTTTGTTCCACAAGCCCGACATCGGGCGGTTTTGCCGTTACGTCGAGAGAAATCCCAACCAGAGAATTCTTTTTTGTCGGAAAACGGAGTCAGACACCAAACGAGGGGAGGGCATCGTTCCGACCGACAGGAACAAACCGGTGGTCCCTGCGCACCCCGGCGATTCGAACTGCTCAGCGGTTTTACTCCAGAGGTTTTACTCCGGAGGGTTGCTTCGATGGCTAGGGAGTCCACCATGCGGTTTCAGGCTGGATCGGACGATCGATGGGGATGCGGGGCGGTCCCCAAAAGAAGGCGATCGGTGATTTTCCCCCGAAACCCAACCCGTTGGCTTTGCGCCACCACCACCGGCATCCTCTGGCTGGCGATGGTCCCGTGCTCCGAGTCTTCAGGGGAAGATCTCTGGATGAACCGGAAATGGGGGATGAACCGCCGAACACTTTGGAACGGCACCCCAAACCAACTCCCCAATAGCCCGGCGCCTCTCTTCACACCCCCGGCGACCATGGGAGGAACTGCTAGCCCATCCAGCCCAGTCCCCTCGTGGCACTATAACGCCGTCGGCTCAAACTCCTTTCCCTTCGCGCGGGACGCTGGATCGAGTGGATGTCCCTGTATTGAGGAAATCGCACCTTCCGCTAACGATCCAATCCCCCGCAGCAATTACCAACCGATTCTTTCTTCCCTTCTCAGCGAAGTGGCTGGGGAGGGACTGGCGATCGAAGAACCCCC
>Ga0315902_10004644_pt1 | contig 19713 bp, 17 predicted proteins | sample LakEriMetagenome_9_FD_203523 | JGI IMG/M metagenome (GOLD analysis project Ga0315902, IMG submission 203523) | Freshwater fungal communities from buoy surface, Lake Erie, Ohio, United States - Buoy 12 MA117 | ecosystem: Environmental > Aquatic > Freshwater > Lake > Lake biofilm | place: USA... | reverse complement strand
GCGCGCGGCCGCGCACCTCGACGTCCTCGCGTCGCTCGGGGTGTGCACCGTGCAACAACTGCGCGCACTGCCGCGCGCGGGGCTGGCGCGGCGCTTCGGCCCGGCACTTCTGCGGGAAATCGATCAGGCCTTCGGACGCGCGCCCGAGGCACGCGCCTGGTTCGAGGCTGCGCCGGTCTTCGCCGCACGCCTCGAACTGCCCGCCTCGAGCGACGATACCCACACCCTGCTGACAGGCGCGCGCAGACTGCTGTCATCGCTCGGCGGATGGCTCGCGGCACGCCAGGCGGCCGCCAGCGCGATCACCCTGCGCCTTGCCCATGAAGAGCCCCCCGATACGCGGCTCACCCTGCAGCCGGCCGAGCCGAGCGCGAGCGAGGCCCGTCTGGCGGCACTGCTGCGCGAGCGTCTGGCCATGCTGCGGCTGCGCGCGCCAGTGGGTACGCTGCACCTCGACTGTGACCGGATCGTTGCGTACGCAACCCGAAGCGGCAACCTGTTCCCGATGCTCGACGAGGCTCGCGAGAGCCTCGGTCGGCTGGTCGAGCAATTGCAGGCACGCCTGGGCCGCGATCGGGTGCTGCTGCTGAGCGAGCGGGCCGATCACCGCCCGGAGCGGGCCTGCCGGCTCGAACGCGCATCCTTCGAAGCCCTGCTGCCCGGCGGCAAGGATGCCGCTCGCCATGCGGCGGAACCGTCGCTGCCAGCGGGCGGTGCCCTGCCCCGCCCGCTGTGGCTGCTCGAACGGGCACAGGCGCTGGCCGAGCGGCAGCAGCGCCCCTGGCTCAACGGGCCACTCACGCTGCTGGCAGGTCCGGAGCGCATCGAGACCGGCTGGTGGGACGGCCACCTCGTGCAACGCGACTACTTCATCGCCGCCGACGATGACGGCCTGCTGCTCTGGATCTACCGTGAACGCACGGCCCGGGAGCAGACCGCAGCCGGATGGTTCCTGCAGGGACGCTTCGGCTAAAAGCCTCGCGCAGCGCCGCCTCGACCGGCCTGAGGGCGTTTCAGACCAGACTTCGCAGCGTGTAGCCGCCTGATTTCCCGTCGCGCTCGAGTTCGATCAGCCCGCGATCACGAGCCTCCTCGAGCAACCGGTTGAAGGAGCGGAACCCGTAGTAACTCTCGCTGAAACCAGGCTTGCGACGACGCAGCGCCTGCTTGACCATCGATCCCCAGATCTTTTCGTCCTCGCCCCGCTCGGTGGCGAGCGCATCGAGCGTGTCGACGATCAGGTCGAGCGCCTGACGGATCCGTCGCTCGGCCGCGGCGGGGTCGCCCTCGGCGGCCGTGCCGGATGCGTCATCGGTGACCGATGGCACATCGCCGCCCGCCAGCGCGAACGACCGTTCAGGCCCGGTCTCGCTCGGAGCCGGCGACGGCACCTCCGCTGGCACCGACGCCGGCGCGCCGACGATGGGTTGGGCCACCACCACGTCGGCGGGCGTTGCCGGAGCGTCCACGGGGCCGGCCGAGGCACCAGCGCCGCGCGTCGATCGGCGCCGACGCGCGGCAGCCGGCGGGGCCATCGAGGCCGACGCGGGCGCACCGGACACGACGGCCACCGCCAGGGATTCCGGCAACGAAGGTGGAGCGACGATCGCTGCATTCGCAACCATCGCCGGCGCGACTGCCGGCGGCGCGGCAGGCAGCTTCGCGACGGTCGGAGCCAGCGCGGCGGACGACGCAGGCCGTCGACGCTGCGGGCGCACCGTGCGCACCAGGTCGTCGTAGTAGATGAACTCGTCACAGTTGTTGATCAGGAGCTCCGAGGTGGAATTCTTCACCCCGACCCCGATCACGGTCTTGTTGTTCTCGCGCAGCTTGCTGACCAGCGGCGAGAAGTCGGAGTCACCACTGATGATCACGAAGGTATCGACATGCGACTTCGTGTAGCAGAGATCGAGCGCGTCGACGACCATCCGGATGTCGGCCGAGTTCTTGCCCGACATCCGCAGATGCGGGATCTCGATCAGTTCGAAGGCGGCCTGATGCATCGCCGCCTTGAACTCGCGATAGCGTTCCCAGTCACAGTAGGCCTTCTTGACGACGATGCTGCCCTTCAGCAGCAGTCGCTCGAGCACCAGGCTGATGTCGAACTGCTGATAACGCGCCTCGCGCACGCCGAGCGCGACATTCTCGAAGTCGCAGAAGAGCGCCATGCTCCGGGTATCGCCGCCTGGGTCGCTCATCGCTCGAAATTCCTCGGCAAAGGCGCGCACGCTACCACAGCGCCATGCGCCGCGGCTCAGGCGGTACCGAGCATCCGGTCGACCTTCAGGAAGTAGCGTCGCGCGAAGGCGAGCAGTTCGCCATCACCGGGGTGATCGACGGTCTCGACCCCGACCACCCGCTTCGCGAGGTTGCGGTGGTGCGCGTCGAGATGACGACGGAAGGCGGTCTTCGCGGTACCGGGACCGACGACGAGAATCTCGGCGGTGTCGCCGGCCGCCGCGACGATCTCGTTGAAGAAGCCGACGTCGTCGGCCGCGTGACCCGCGCCAACGCTGCCGGCGCGGTGGTGGATATGCCGGCGCCCCCCATGATGGCGGACCACCGTCTTGTCGACCTCACTGGGCGAAAAGGCGATCACCTGAGCCTGACGATGGTCGAGCCAGATCACGGCATGCTGGAAGGACATGAGGTTCTCCTTGAACGTCGATGAAGGGCGGCTGGCGCCGCGGGAAGCGCTCGACGCGGCAGCGCGATCGGGCACTGCCGCGGACGATCAGAGTCTCGGTGCCGACGCCGGGTGGCGCTGCTCCTCACGCGTCTGGCAAACGATGCACCGCAGCGCGAGCGGCTGCGCGACGAGGCGCGCGCCGCCGATCTCGTCGCCGCACTGCTCGCAAAGTCCGTAGCGCCCCTCGTCGATCGCGGTGATCGCGCGATCGATTGCCTCGAGTTCATGCAGATCGCGCGAAGCCTCGGCGAGGTCCAGCGAACTGCCGGCCGACGCCAGGGCCTGGTCGCCGCGGTCGACACCGCCACCGCGCGCATCCTGCGCATCGTCGGCGGCATCGCCGAGCTTGCCGGCGACTTCCGCACGCAACTGGCGGGCACGGGTGCGCAGGCTGGCGAGCAGAACCTGCGGGTCTTGGGCGGTCGGGGTCATCGGCGTCCTCGGGTGAGCGGTGGGAACCAACCCACTATCGCGCTCACGCGGCGTCCCGTCATTGACCGATCGCAATGCGGGCCGGACGGCCCCTCAAGCGCGTTTCGGCCGCCGCTCGAAGACGATCCGGTCGATCGCGTCGGTGATCAGCAGATCCAGTCCGTCGGCAAAAAGCCGTTGCGCGCGCAACGGATCATTGACCGTGTACGCGATCACCTTCAGGCGGTGCGCGTGCGCGGCCGCGATCAGCGCCGCATCGATGCGCTCATGGTGAACGTCGATCGCCACGCAGCCTAGCGCCCGCGCACGCTCGAGCCAGTCGGCACCCGGTTCGACCATCAGCAGCGCGCGCGGCAGTTCGGGCGCGACGAGCGCGGCCGCCGCGAGCGCCTCGTCGGAAAACGAGGATAGCAGCGGCGGCACCTTCGCGCCGGCCCACAGCGCTCGCGCCTCCAGCGCCGCCGCAGCCCCGGTCTCGCGCTCGCGCCCCGGGCACGGCTTGATCTCGATGTTCGCCAGGCAGCCGTTGGCACGCAGCCACGCGGCAACCCGTGCGAGCGTGGGGATCGCCTCGCCGGCGAAGGCCGGCGAGTGCCAGCTGCCGGCATCGAGGCGCGCGAGCTCTCCGTAGCTGGCCGCGGCAACCCGCCCGCGTCCGTCGGTCGTGCGCGCGAGCGTGGCGTCGTGCATCAGTACCAGCACACCGTCGGCGCTGAGCTTCACGTCGAACTCGGCCATCCGGTAGCCGAGCGCGGCACCGTGCCGGATCGCCGCGAGCGTGTTCTCGGGAGCGAGCAGGCCGGCCCCGCGGTGCGCACAGCAGGCGGGATAGGACCAGCGTGGGAGCTTCATCATGATCTCGCGGTTCGCCATCAACGACGCCCTCGAAGCGCCAGTCGCGGGCGCGTTCAGGCGCGGCCCGCCAGCGTGTTGCGAGCGACGACCCAGCGGTGCACCTCGGTGGGGCCCTCGTAGACGCGCATCAGCCGCACATCGTTGGCCATCTGCTGCAGCGGCAGGTCCTTGGTCATGCCCATCGCGCCGAAAGTCTGCATCGCGCGATCGATGATCTCCCAGGCCATCTCGGTCGCGTAGGCCTTGATCATCGAGACCTGCGTGCGCGCGTCGCGTCCGGTGTCGACCCGCCAGGCGGCCTCGTGCGTCATCAGGCGGCAGGCGTGGATGCGGGTGGCGGCATCGGCGATCCACCACTGGATGGCCTGACGCTCGGACAGCGGCACGCCGAAGGTCGAACGCTGCGGCGCGTACTCGACCATCATGTCGAGCGCCCGCTGCGCCCGTCCGATGCACCAGGCTGCCATCTGCACGCGTCGTACCGACAGCCGCTCCTGCATCGGCGCGAAACCCTTGCCTTCCTCGCCGAGCATCGCGCTGTGAGGCACGCGCAGATCCTCGAGCGCGAGCTCGTAGGTGAAGTGGCCGCCGAGCATCGGGATGCGGCGCAGCACGTTGAAGCCCGGCGTGCCCTTGTCGACGATGAAGGCCGAGATGCCGCCGCGCGCGCCCTTGCCGCGATCGGTGGCCGCCATCACGATCGTGAAGTCGGCCTTCGCGGCGCGGCTGATCCAGATCTTGCGGCCGTTGATCACCCAGTGGTCGCCGTCGCGCTCGGCGCGACTGCGCATCGCGGCCGGGTCGCCGCCCGCGCCCGGCTCCGAGATCGCGATCGCCGACACCATCTCGCCGCGGGTGTAGGGCTCCAGATACCGCGCCTTCTGCTCGGCGGTGGCGGTCAGCAGCAGCATGCGCAGGTTGGGCGAATCGGGCGGCAGGTAGTAGGGCACGATGGTGCGGCCCATCGCCTCGTTGACGGCCACCATCGCCGACACCGGCAGGTTGGAGCCGCCGAGCTCCTCCGGCGCATCGAGCCCCCACAGGCCGAGCTCGCGCGAACGGGCGTCGATGCGCGCCCGCTCGTCGTCGTTGAGCTCGTGCCCCTGGCCGGCCGCCTCGCGCTCGAGCACGTTCTTCTCGAGCGGCATCAGTTCCTCGTCGACGAAACGCGTGACGAGATCGGCGAGCATCCGGTGCTCATGGGGGAGTTCGAAGTTCATGCATGGCTCCATGGGTCGTTGGCAGCGGCGGCTCAGGCTGGCAGGCCGGGATCGAGACCGACGACCCGCGCGGCGGCGAGTGCCGCGATCTCGGTGGCGTCGTAGCCGGCCTCGGCAAGAATGTCGGCGGTGTGCTCACCCAGGCGCGGCGCGAAGCGACGGACCTGCGCGGGCGTGTCGTGGAAACGCACCGGTGGACGGACGTAGCGCACCGCACCCTGTCCCGGCATCTCGGCCCGCCGAAGGAAGTCGACCGCCTTCAGGTGCGGATGCTCGGGCAGATCCTCGAGGCGCACGATCGGCGTGGCGGGTACGTCGAGCTGCTCGCAGATTGCGAGCCACTCGGTGGTGGTTCTGCCGGGGGTGATCTCGGCCAGATGCGCGTAGAGCTCGCGGATGTGCTGATTGCGTCGATGCCGATCGGCGAGTTCGTAGCGTGCGATCAGTTCCTCGCGCCCGGCGATGCGGAAGAACGCCTCCCAGTGCTCGCCGGTGTAGGGCAGGATCGCGATGAAGCCGTCGCGCGTCGGTGCCGGCTTGCGCCCGCCGGTCAGCAGGCGCGCATACCCCGGCGGGGCGGGGGCCGGCTCGAAGCTGAGCCCGCCGAGATGCTCGGCCAGCACGAAGGCGGCCATGGTCTCGAGCATCGGCACTTCGACCAGCTGGCCGCGGCCGCTGCGCTCGCGGTGAAACAGCGCCGCGAGTATCGCGTTGACCACGGCCATGCCGGTGGTCTTGTCCGCGATCAGGCTGGGCACGTAATCGGGCAGCGGCTGCTGCACCAGATTCAGCCCCACGAGGCCGCAGGCCGCCTGGATGATGTCGTCGAAGGCGGGCTTGTCGCGGTCGGGACCATCCTGCCCGAAGCCGGTGGCCACGCAGTAGACGGCGCGCGGGTTGAGCTCGGCCACACGGGCGTGGCCAAAGCCCAGCCGCTCGACGGCGGCCACCCGCATGTTGTGCACCACCACGTCGACCGAGGGCACCAGCCGCTCGAGCACCGCGCGGCCGCCCGGCGACTTCAGGTCGACGGCGAGCGAGCGCTTGTTGCGGTTGATGGCGAGGAAGATCGAACTCATGCCGCGACTGCGCGAGACGCCGTTGGCACGCATGAGATCGCCCTCGAGCGACTCGACCTTGATGACCTCGGCGCCGTAGTCGCCGAGGATCTGGGTGGCCAGGGGCCCGAGCACCACGGCGGTGAGGTCGAGCACACGGATCCCGGCGAGCGGCCCGGTGGCGGGCGGCACCGACGCGACGGCGTGGGAGGCGGGCTGATCGGGCGTGGCGGGCAAGTGGCGGTGCTCATCGCTGCGGGCGGCCGGTCGGCGCGCACCGCGCCGGGCCACCGCGCACCCCGGATCACGGGGTCGCGATCGACGATAGCACAGCGCTCGCGCGCTCAGGTCCCGCCGCCGGCGACCGCGAGCTCGCCGGCGCTGATCGCGGCCAGGCACATCGCGCAATCGGCAGCGTTGCGAAACACGATCCCGTGCATGCCACTGGCCACGGCAGCGGCGACGTTGCCGCCGACGTCGTCGATGAACACGGTGCGGGTGGGTTCGAGCCGGTAGCGCCGCAGCATCAGCTGGAAGATCTCGGGCATCGGCTTGAGCAGCCGCTCGTGAGCGGAGATCAGCACGCCGTTGAAGAGGGCCCATCCCGGCACATTCGCCTGCAGATGACGCCAGGTGCCCTCGGCCATGTTGGACAGGGCGTAGAGCGGCACCCCCATGGCGTGCAGCTCATGCAGCAGCGCCCAGCTCGCGGGCAGCGGCTGGAGCGAACGACGGGTGGCAAGCAGGAGCGCGTCGAGCTCGCGCCGGGGACGACCGGTGCGCGCCGCCATGCGGGCGATGGCGCTCTGGTCGTCGAGCAGCCCCTGATCGAGCGCCAGCCAGTCGGGATGGCGAAACACCGCCTCGAGCATGCGCTCGCCCAGTACCCGATCCGCGTAGAAGCCGGCGACGATCGCCTCGGGATTCCAGTCGACCAGGACGCCGCCGAGGTCGAAGATCACACGCCAGTCACGCATGGCGGCCTCCGTCCCGGAAATCGGCTGGCGCCCGAGCGTCCCCAGCGCCGATGCTTGCCGGCGGGCGCCGGCACCCCCAAGATGCGCGGGCCGGGCATATGGGCCGGGCTCGCGAAGGATGATCCGAACATGACGATCCTGCTGGTGAGACACGGGGAAACGCCGCTCAATGCCGCCCGGGTTCTGCAGCCACCCGACACCCCGCTGAGCGAGCGCGGGCTGGCCCAGGCCGCGGCGCTGGCCGAGCGCCTTGCCGGGCAGCCACTCGCCGGCATCCTGAGCAGCGATCTTCAGCGTGCCCACGATACCGCGCGACCCCTGGCTGCCGCCACCGGCCTGGCGCTTCGCACCAGCGCCTTGCTGCATGAACGCAACTTCGGCGATCTGCGGGGCAAGCCCTTCGATGCCTTCGGCTACGACCCGATCGCCATGGAAGAGGCGCCCCCCAGTGGCGAATCGATGCCGGTCTTCCTCGCGCGGGTGGCTCGCGCCTTCGAGGAAGTGCTGCGGCTGCGCCGCTCGCTCGACGGACCGCTCGCGGTGATCACCCACGGGCTGGTGGTCAAGGCCATGCTGCGTCATCATGCGCACCTGCCCGCAGGCTGGCAGGTGCCCGAGCGGGTGTCCAACACCTCGGTATCGGTGCTGGCCGCCGAGGCGCCGCACATCGCCAGCCTGCTCGACTGCACGGCGCATCTGGGCGGCAAGCTGCTCGAGGACGGGCGCAGCCTGTCGGGCGGCTGAGACCGCTCACCGGGAGGCCCGACGGCCGCTTTTGGCCGACCGCTGCACTGCGGCATCGGCGGGATGCGTCGGGTTTTCTGCTACGGTTCAGGGTACTTTCATCACTCCTCGAAAAAGCCCGCCATGACCACCCGCCGCACCTTCATCGTCCAGCTTGCCATCGGCAGTACCACGCTGGCCGCCGCTCACCAGGCTCAGGCCCAGGCGGCTCTGTCCGAAACCGACCCCCAAGCGGTGTCACTCGGCTACAAGGCCGACGCCACCAAGGTCGACAAGGCCAAGTTCCCCAAGTTCGCCGCGGGCCAGCTCTGCAACAACTGCTCGCTCTATCAGGGAAAGGCCACCGACGCCATGGGCGGCTGCGCAATCTTCCCGGGCAAGCAGGTGGCCGGCAAGGGCTGGTGCAGCGCCTGGGTGAAGAAGGGCTGAGCCCTCGCCGCGTCGTTTGCACAGGCGCCTCCGGGCGCCGGTCTGCTCCCGCGGGCGCCTCACGGCGCCCGTGTCGTTTCAAAGGCCCGCCAGGAAGGCCAGCAGCAGCCGGTTGACCTCGTCCGGGCGTTCCTGCTGCACCCAGTGGCCCGCGCCCTCGACGAGATGGCAGCCGCGGATGCCCGGCAGGGTCCTGGGAAAGGCCTCGATCTGCTGCTTCGAGGCCGGAAACTTCAGCACGCCGTCGCGGCTGCCCGCGATGAAGAGCGAGGGCTGCCGGATCGGCTGGCCGTGCCACGGCGCCGTGAGGCGCCAGTTGCGCTGCAGGTTGCGGTACCAGTTGAGCCCGCCCCGAAAGCCGGCCTGGCGAAACTGCGCTTCATACCAGTCGAGGTCGTCCTCGCCGAGCCATGCCGGCAGCCGCTCGGGGTCGACGGTGTTGGCGAGCACGCCACCGTCGGGCGGCAGCTGGGCGAAGCCCGGGGCCCGCTCGTCGAGATCGCCACTGGCACTGAAGTACAGGCGGCGCAGGGAGGCCCGCACATCCGCCTCGAGCTCGGCCTCGGCCACGCCCGGCGCCTGGAAGTACTGCATGTAGAAGCGGGTGATGCCGAGCCGCTCGAGTGCCGAGAGCAGATCGATGCCGCCCCGCGGTGTCCAGGGCACGCTGAGGCCGGCCACCGCCCGGAAGAGGTCCGGTCGAAGCAGCGCGCAGTGCCAGGCTATCGGCGCTCCCCAGTCATGGCCGACCACCACCGCCCGGTCGGCACCGAGTTCGCGCACCAGCGCCACCATGTCGCCGACCAGATCGAGGATGCTGAAGCGCTCGATCTCGGCCGGCGAGTCGGTGCCGCCATAGCCCCGCATGTCGGGGGCCACGCAGCGCCAGCCGGCGGCCGCGATCGCGGGCATCTGGTGGCGCCAGGAGTACCAGCTCTCGGGCCAGCCGTGGCAGAACAGCACGAGCGGGCCGCTGCCGCACTCGGCGTAGCGCTGCACGATGCCGTTGGCGGTCACGCTGCGCAGCGTGATGCCCTCGATGGGGGATGCGTTCATGCTCACAGCTGCAGGATCAGCTTGCCGAAATGGCGATTGGCGCGCATGTGCTCGAGTGCAGCCGGCGCCTGATCGAAATCGAAGACCCGGTCGATCGGCAGCCCGAGACGGCCGGCGGCGATCTCGGTCTCCAGGTCGGCGCGCATCCGCGCGTTGATCTCGCGCACCTCCTCGATCGAGCGGGTGCGGAAGGTGACGCCGACATAGGTGATGCGCCGCAGGGCGTGCAGGTCGAAGTCGAAGTCGGCCTTCATGCCACCCAGCCGGCCGACGTTGACGACCCGCCCGAGGATGCGCGTGGCGCGCATCGTGGGGGTGGCGAGCGGGCCGCTGACCTGATCGATGACCACATCGACCCCGAGACCGCCGGTGGCCTCGAGCACCTGCCCGACCCAGCCCACGTCGCTGCTGTCGAGGGCCAGGTGGGCACCGTACTCGCCAAGGCGCGCGCGGCGGCCGGCGTCGGTGGAGGTACCGATCACCAGGCTCGCGCCGCGCCACCGCGCAATCTGCATCGCCATCAGGCCCACCCCGGAGCTCGCGCCCTGCACCAGCACGGTACCGCCGGGGCGCAGCTGTCCGTGGGTGATCACGGCATCGTGCATCGTCTGCAGCGCGACCGGCAACCCGGCCGCCTGCTCGAAGCCCAGCGCCGGCCCGGGAATGGGCGTGACCCGTCCGGCATCGGCAACCATGCGCTCGGCGAAGGCGCCCGACCCCGAGCACATCACCCGGTCGCCAATGCGCAGACCGCTGACCGCCTCGCCCATCGCCAGCACCTCGCCGGCGGCCTCCAGCCCCAGCACCGCGCCCGCACCGCCGGCGGCGCCGTGGCGATGACCGGCAGCCATGCCGAGGTCGGCCCGGTTGAGCCCGCAAGCCCGCACCCGCACCAGCACCTCGTGTGGCCCGGGTACCGGCTCGGGCGCCTCGCCCACCACCGGGCCCTGCGCACCCACGACGATGGCCTTCATGACACGCTCCCGATCCGGGGCGGCAGATGCAGGCAGGCGATGCCGTGGGCATCACCGGGCAGCAGCGGATAGCGCTGCAGCACCAGCGGATCGTGGCCGGGCACGACATGATCGGGCGACTCGGCCTCGCGGCGCAGCCGGCGATGGCCCTCGAGCATGTCGGCGACGTTGTAGACGATCGGGAAAGGTCGGGCGCTGTCCATGTTCTCGTAATAGTGGCTGGCGTCGGAGGCGAGCACCACTCGCCCGCGCGCGGTGCGCACGCGTACCGACTGCAGCCCGCCGGTGTGGCCGCCGATGCGCAACACGGTCACGCCAGGCGCGATCTCGGCATCGCCATCGTGGAAGACCACCCGATCCTCGTAGACGTGATGGATCAGGTCGGTGACGTCGCGCACGTCGTAAGCGTGGCGCAGCGGCTCGTGGCACATGCAGCGCCCGGTCGCGAAGGCGACTTCCGCATCCTGGATGTGGAAGGTGGCGCGCGGCAGCTTGCCGAGATTGCCGGCGTGATCGTAGTGCAGGTGCGTAATGATCACGTCGGTCACGTCGGCGGGCGCGACCCCCAGCGAGCCGAGCGCCTCGATCGGGCAACGCCGCAGCCGGCGATCGCGGCGGCGAGCGGACGCCTCGCCGAAACCGGTGTCGACGAGGATGATGCGCCCGGGCGCCCGCAGCAGCCAGACGTAATAATCCATGGGCATCGGGCCGTCGTGCTCGTCGCGCACGATGAAGTTCTGGCTGCGCTGACGCTGCTCGAGGCTCGCGTAGCGCACCGCGTAGACCTCCCAGTCGGGGGCTTCGTCGCTCATTCCGGACGCCTCTCGGTCGTGGCCATGCTCCGATGCAGTGTAGTGGCCCTGCGTGTACCACGGCGGATCCGGGCCCGCGCTGCGTTTCGAAGCGCGCGCCGGCGGCGCCGCGCTGCCGGCGGTGCTACAGTCGGTGATCATGCGCGTCGCATCGCTCACTGCCCTCGTCTTCCTACGGGGCGGACCATGAGCTTCGCCTGGCCAGGGCTGCTCTGGCTGCTCGCGCTGCTGCCGGCGCTCGTGCTCCTCCAGGCGCGCCTCGGTCACACACGTCATGCGATCGCGCGGCGCCTCCCGGGCCTGCGGCTCGAGGGTGGCGCTTCGGCTCGCGGCGCGGTGTCGCGCGCCCTGCCCGCGCTGCTGCTGCTCGCCGCGATCGCCGCCGCCGTGGTGGGCCTGGCCCGGCCGCACGCAGCGATCGTCCTGCCGGCGCAGCGGCAGACCATCCTGCTGGCCATCGACGTGTCGCTCAGCATGCGCGCCCGCGACGTCGAGCCCGATCGCTTCACGGCCGCCCGCGCCGCCGCGCGGGCCTTCGTCCAGCAGGTACCCGACGACATGCGGGTGGGCATCGTCGCGTTCGCGGGGACGGCCACCCTGGTGCAGGCACCCACCACGCGCCGCGACGAACTCCTCGCCGCCATCGATCGCCTCACGATGCAGCGTGGCACCGCCACCGGCAGCGCGCTGGTGGTGGCGCTGGCCACCCTGTTTCCCGATCATGGCATCGACCTCGAAGCGATGCTGTACGGGAGCGGCGCCTCCCGGCCCGGGGTAGCGCCGCCGGTCAGCCCACGGGCCGGTGCGGCTGCCGGGTCGGCCGGTGCCGGCTTCATGCCGGTCGAGCCGGGCTCGTACCGCGCCGCCGCGGTCATCCTGCTCAGCGACGGCCGGCGCACCACCGGTGTCGACCCGGTGGCTGCGGCGCGGCTGGCCGCCGAGCGCGGCGTACGCGTCTACACCGTGGGCATCGGCACCGTGGAAGGCGGCGAGGTGGATTTCGGCGGCATGTCGATGTACATGCGGCTCGACGAGGAAGCGCTCAGGATGATGGCCGGCATGACCGCCGGCGAATACCGCTATGCGGCCAGTGCCGAGGATCTGCGCAAGGTCTACGAGGAACTCGGCAGCGCGCTGGTGCTCGAGCGGCGGCACACCGAAATCACCTTCGCCTTCGCGGCGCTGGCGGTGCTGCTGGCCCTCGGCGGCGCGGGGCTCTCGCTCGCACGCACCGGGCGCATCGCCTGAGCCGTAGCGCGCCGGTCCCGGAAGCCGGCGCGCGAACGCGATCGGACGCGCGCCCCTAGCCGCCGTTCATCCGGCCAAGACTCACCCGGTGCGCCTGCAGACCGTCGGAGGCGGCCTCGACGATGAAGCGCACCGGCTGGCCGATCGTCAGTTGTTCGAAGCGCAGGCCCGCCAGATTGCTGCGGGCAAAGTAGAAATCCTCGCCGTCGGTGCTGCGGATGAAGCCGAAACCGCCCTCGGCGTCGAGGCGGTCGACCACGCCGCGCTGCTCGGGTGCGTGGTGCTTGACGTCGCCGCGACGCTGCTGCTGCAGAGCATCCAGCCGGCGGCGCATGTCGTCGAAGGCGTCGCGCAGCGCGACATAGGCGTCTTCGTCGGCCACGCGATCGACGACCAGCTCGCGCCCGGGAAGGCTGAGGTCGATGCGAACCCGCACCGGGCGACCCTGGCGTGCGTGCTTGTGGTCGAGTTCGATCGCGATGCGGCAGGCGATGATGCCGGCCGCGTGGCGCTCGAGGCGTGCGATGCGCGCGCGTGCAGCCGCCTCGAGCGCCTCGGAGCGCTCCATGCCGAGAAACTGGATCTGCGGTTCGAGACGCATGGGGTCAGGGCTCCACGGGCGCGGCCTCGGGTACGGCGATGACGAGGGCAGCGCCCAGCGCCTCGTCGACATGATCGAGCCAGACGATCTCCAGGCCGGTCAGTGCCGAGGCCGGGACCTCGGCGAGATCCTTGCGGTTACGTGCCGGCAGCAGCACACGGCGCAGGCCGGCACGGTGCGCCGCCAGGACCTTCTCGCGGATGCCGCCCACCGGCAACACCAGACCGCGCAGGCTGATCTCGCCGGTCATCGCCAGATCGTGGCGTACGGTGCGCCCGGCGAACAGAGACACCAGCGCGACGAACATCGCGACCCCGGCGCTCGGTCCGTCCTTGGGAATGGCACCTGCCGGCACGTGCAGATGCACGTCGATGCGCTCGAAGGCGCTGTCAGGGATGCCCAGCTCGCATGCCCGCGACTTCACGAGCGTGAGCGCCGCCTGCGCACTCTCCTTCATGACGTTGCCGAGCTGGCCGGTGAGGATCAGCCGCCCCTCCCCGGGCACACGGGTCGCCTCCACGAAGAGAATGTCGCCGCCCGCCGGTGTCCAGGCCAGACCGGTGGCCACGCCCGGCAGGCTGCTGCGCAGCGCGATCTCGGACTCGTGGCGTACCGGCCCCAGGATCGCGGCAAGCGCGGATGCCCCGATGCGCAGGCCGCCCACCTCGCCCTGAGCGACCCGCGTGGCCACATGACGCATCAGCCGGCCGATCTCGCGCTCGAGTTGCCGTACGCCGGCCTCGCGGGTGTAGCCCGCCACGATCGCCGCGAGCGCGTCGTCCTCGAGCGTGCAATGCGCCTCGGAGAGGCCCGCGGCCGCACGCTGCCGCGGCAGCAGGAAGCGGCGGGCAATCGCGAGTTTTTCCTCGTGGGTGTAGCCCGGCAGCTCGATCACCTCCATGCGATCGCGCACCGGGGCCGGCACGTCGTCGATCAGGTTGGCCGTGGCGATGAACACCACGCGGCTCAGGTCGAAGGGCACACCCAGGTAGTTGTCGCGGAAGGAAGCGTTCTGCTCCGGATCGAGCACCTCGAGCAGCGCGGCGGAAGGGTCGCCATGCGCGCTCGCCGACAGCTTGTCGACCTCGTCGAGCAGCATCACGCAGTCGCGGGAAGCGGCCCGGCGCAAGGCCTGCACCACGTTGCCGGGCAACGCGCCGATGTAGGTCCGCCGATGGCCGCGGATCTCGGCCTCGTCGTGCACACCGCCCAGCGAGACGCGCGTGAAAGGCCGGCCGAGCGCGCGCGCGATGCTCTGGCCGAGCGAGGTCTTGCCCACACCCGGCGGGCCGGCAAAGCACAGGATCGGGGCGCGACCACCAGGGTTGAGCTTGCGCACCGCCAGAAACTCGATGATGCGCTGCTTGATGCGGTCGAGGCCGTGATGATCGGCATCGAGGACCTCGCGCGCGCGGGCGAGATCGATCGACGGTTCCTCGCGCAGGGTCCAGGGCAGCTCGGTCATCCACTCGAGCCAGGTGCGCAGCATCGCGTGCTCGGCCGAGGCCTCGGGCGTGCGGCGCAGCCGCGCGAGCTCCTTGCGGGCATGGGCCTCGGTCTCGGCGGGCATGCCGGCGCGAGCGATCGCCTCCTCGAGCTGCCGGGTGTCCTGCTCGTGCTCGCCGTTTTCCCCGAGTTCCTTCTGGATCGTGCGCAGCTGCTCGCGCAACAGGAAGCGCCGCTCGCGATCGTCGATCTGCTCGCGGGTTCGCTCGCGGATCTCCTGCTGCAGCCGCAGCACCTCGATGCGGCGCGAGACGATGCGCAGCAGATGCTGCATGCGCGCATCGAGGTCCAGGGTCTCGAGCAGCTGCTGCTTCTCGGCAACCTCGGCGTCGAGCAGGCCGGCGACGATGTCGGCGAGATGCGCCGGCGAGCGTGGTGTCTGCAGTGCGTGGCCGAGCTCGGCCGGCACGCCGGGCAGCAATGTCAGGATCTCGGCCGCCTTCTCGCGCAGCTGCAGCGCCAGCGCCTCGAGGCGGGCGGAATCGGCTGCGGCTTCGTCGATCGGGTCGATACGCACGGCCAGGTAGGGGTGGCCGGCGACCAGATCCCCGATGCGGATCCGGTGCAGTCCCTGGCAGATCAGATGCATCTGCGCATCGCGGCCACCGTGCTGCACGATCCGCGCGAGCGTGCCGACATCATGCAGACCGGCACGATCAGGCTCGTCGACCGTCGGGTCGCGCTGCAGGACGATGGCCAGCGGCGTACGGCTGTCCAGCGCGTGCCGCACTGCCGCAACCGAGGCCTCGCGGCCCACCGTGATCGGCAGCAGCACGTTGGGAAAGAGCACCACATTGCGCATCGGCACCAGCGCCGCCAGACCGGAAGCCTCGCTCATGCCGGCACCCCCAGCGGCTCGAGCGGCGCAACCGCCGGCAGACGCTGCAGATCGCGCAGAAAGACGTCGAGCCGCGAGCCGTAGCGCCGCCAGGCGATCTCGGCGGCGCACAGATCGAGCGTGGCCAGCGGCGGGGCGCCGCACAGGCGTGCCATGTCGGCGAGCGCCCGCCCCGCGCCCGGCCAGCGGCTGGTACACACCAGCCCCACCGGCGGCAGTGCGCCAGCCTTTGCACGCAGATAGCTGCGCACCGGGCTGGCCGGACGACGGCACCACACCGGCGAGGCAACCACCAGCCGATCGTAGTCGGCAGGCCGCAGCACCGGATCGACGATCCGCGGGCGTGTCCCGAGGAGTGCGCCGAAACCGACGCGCAGAGCGCCCCCGACCCCCTCCGACGCGGCACCGGCGACGATCTCCTCGAGATCGGCGCCGAAGGCATCGGCGATTTCCTCGGCGATACGGCGGGTGCTGCCGTTGCGGGAGTGGTAGACGACCAGAATCTTCGGCACGCGGGGGATCTCCTGCACGCTGGACCATGCGCCGATCGGCAAGCGCATGACCGCAGTGTGGCGAGCACCCCGGCGCGCGATGCTGCGCCCGCTCAAGAGGCCGGGCGATCGCGGTGAGCGCGTTCGCAGGTTGCGAGCCCGCCATCAGCCGCAGCAGGCACGATCGACTTCTGATACTGTATGCATGAACAGTATCGATATGCCGTGCATCCCTACGCCGAACTCCACTGCGTCAGCAACTTCAGCTTTCTGCGTGGGGCCTCCCACGCCGAGGAGCTGGTCACGCGCGCAGCCGCCCAGGGCTACGCCGCGCTCGCGATCACCGACGAGTGCTCGCTCGCCGGTGTGGTGCGTGCCCATCTGGCCGCCCGCGACAGCACGCTGGCGCTGATCATCGGGGCGGAGTTCGCCCTGCATGATGTCTTTCGCGAAGCGACCGAGCCTGTCGGCATGCCGACAGGCCCCGACCAGCCGGTCGGCAGCGATCCGCCGCGCCTCGTGCTGCTGGCTCGGTGCCGGGAAGGCTACGGCAACCTCGCCGAGCTGATCAGCCGGGCGCGGCGGCGCAGCGGCAAGGGCAGCTACCGGCTGCTTCCCGAGGATCTCGCCGATGGCGTGCCGGGTTGCCTCGCGCTGCTCGCCCCTTCGCCGCGCGTGGCGCTGGCATCGATCGACCAGCCCGCGCCGGGCGGTGGTCCGGCCTCGCTTCTGCAGCAGGCCCGATTCCTGCGCGAGCGCTTCGGCGATCGGGCCTGGCTGGCCGTCGAACTGCTGCTGCGCGGCCACGACGGCGCACTCCTCGAGCGGCTGCGCGAGGCCGGCGCACGCACCGGCCTGCCGCTGGTGGCGGCAGGCAACGTCCACTTCCATGTGCGCTCGCGCAAGGCGCTGCACGATGTGCTCGCGGCGATCCGACTGGGGCGCACCGTGGCCGAGCTAGGCCTGGCTGGCGCCGCCAACGCCGAGCAGCATCTGCGCAGCCGTCTGCGGCTGTCACAGATCTACCCCCCTGCCCTGCTCGAGCAGAGCCTCGAGGTGGCGGCGGCCTGCCGCTTCTCGCTCGACGAGCTGCGTTACGAATACCCGCAGGAGATCGTGCCACCCGGCCACACGCCGGCCAGCTGGCTGCGCACCCTCACCGACGAGGGCGCCCGCACGCGCTACCCCGAGGGCATACCGCCCGGCGTGCGCCGCCAGCTCGAGCACGAGCTGGCGCTGATCGCCGAACTCGCCTACGAGCCCTACTTCCTCACGGTCGCCGACATCGTGCGCTTCGCGCAGTCGCGAGGCATCCTGTGCCAGGGCCGCGGCTCGGCGGCCAACTCGGCGGTGTGCTACTGCCTGGGCATCACCGAGGTCGATCCCGCTCGGATGAGCGTGCTCTTCGAGCGCTTCATCAGCCGCGAGCGCAACGAACCGCCCGACATCGACATCGACTTCGAACACCAGCGCCGCGAGGAGGTCATCCAGTACCTGTACGAACGCTACGGCCGAGATCGCGCGGCGCTGGCCGCCACCGTGATCACCTACCGGGTGCGTTCGGCGGTGCGCGACGTCGGCCGGGTGCTGGGCATCGATGCGCAGCGGATCGACCGGCTGGCCCGCTCGCAGGCCTGGTGGGATGGCCAGCGCCTGAACCCCGAGCGACTGGTGGAATGCGGCTTCGACCCCGAGGCGCCGCTGGTGCAGCACTGGGCGCGCATGAGCGCCGAGCTCGCCGGCTTTCCACGCCACCTGTCGCAGCACACCGGCGGTTTCGTGATCGCACGCGATCGCCTCACCCGGCTGGTGCCGGTCGAGAACGCCGCGATGGCCGAGCGCACCGTCATCCAGTGGGACAAGGACGACCTCGACGCGCTGGGGCTGCTCAAGGTCGACGTGCTCGCCCTGGGCATGCTCACCGCCATCCGGCGCGCCCTCGACCTCGTCGGACAGCGGCGCGGGCACGCTTTCCGGATCCAGGACATCCCTGCCGAGGATCCGGACACCTACGCGATGCTCGCGCGCGGCGACAGCGTGGGCGTGTTCCAGGTCGAGTCCCGCGCCCAGATGGCCATGCTGCCGCGGCTGCGGCCGCGCCGCTTCTACGACCTGGTCGTGCAGGTCGCGATCGTGCGTCCCGGCCCGATCCAGGGCGGCATGGTCCACCCCTACCTGCGGCGCCGCCAGGGCCTGGAGCCCGTCAGCTATCCGCGCGACGAGATCCGGCCGGCGCTCGAGCGCACGCTGGGCGTGCCGATCTTCCAGGAACAGGTGATGCAGATCGCGATGCTCGCCGCCGGCTTCTCGCCGGGCGAGGCCGACGCGCTGCGCCGCGCGATGGCCGCCTGGCGGCGCCGCGGCAGCCTGGGCCCCTTCGAGACCCGCCTCACCGAGGGCATGCTCGCGCGCGGCTACACCCCCGAGTTCGCCGCCAGCCTGTTTCGCCAGATCCAGGGCTTCGGCGAATACGGCTTTCCCGAGTCGCACGCGGCCAGCTTCGCGCTGCTGGTCTACGTCAGCGCCTGGCTCAAGTGCCACGAGCCGGCTGCCTTCCTCGCGGCGCTGCTCGACAGCCAGCCGATGGGCTTCTACGCGCCGGCGCAGCTGGTGCGCGATGCCCGCGCGCACGGCGTCACGGTGCTGCCGGTCGACGTCCTCGTCAGCGAGCTCGGCTGCCGCCTCGAGGCGCCGCCCACGCAGCCGCTCCTCGACGCTGGCGTCACCCACGACAGCCGCGAGCCGCTGCGGCAACCCGCCGTGCGTCTCGGCCTGAACCGCGTGCGCGGCCTGTCGACCGCCGGTGCTCAGCGGCTGGTGGCGGCGCGCGCGCGGCGGCTGGCCGAGGCGCCTGACCACGGATTCGCCTTCGTCAGCGTCGAGGACCTCGCCCGCGCCGCCGAGCTCGGGCAGCACGACCTCAAGGCGCTGGCCGAGGCCGGTGCGCTCGTCGATCTTGCCGGCCATCGCGCCGCGGCCCACTGGGAGGTGGCCGCCATCCGGCCGATGCCGGCTCTGCTGCGCGAGGCGCCCTTCGAGGAGCCGGTACCGGTGCTGCCGGCACCCTCCGAGGCCCAGGACATCATGGCCGACTACCGCTCGCTGGGGATACCGATGGGGCGCCATCCGCTGGCGCTGCTGCGCCCGGCGCTCGCGCGCCGGCGAATCCAGCCCGCCGAGGCGCTGCGCCACGGCCGCCACGGCCGCTCGGTGCGGGCCAGCGGTCTGGTCACCCACCGCCAGCGCCCGGCCACCGCCAAGGGCACGGTCTTCGTCACCCTGGAAGACGAGACCGGTACGATCAACGTGATCATCTGGCCCGACGTGCTCGAGCGCTACCGCCGCGAGGTGCTCGCGGCGCAGCTGATGACGGTCGAAGGGGTGTGGCAGACCGACCGGCACACCGGCGGACAGGTCACCCATCTGGTAGCCAGCCGGATCGCCGACCACAGCGCGCTGCTGGGGCGGCTTGCCACGCGCAGTCGCGACTTCCGCTGAGCGCCAGAAAGCGCGAAGGCCGCACGCGGCGGCCTTCGGTCACTGCGCCGAGAACCGCACGGGGCGGCCCTCGGCGAATCCGGAAAACCGCTCAGGCGGCCTTCAGGTTGGGGTAGCGCACATGCTCGACCAGTTCCTGGGTCTCGCGCGAGGGCGCCGGCGTGATCAGGCTCACGAGCACGATCACCGCGAAACCGATCGGCGCGCCGAAGACCCCGGCCGAGATCGGCTGGATGTCCCACCACAGCGAGGTCACCGGCGCCGACTTCGGAATGCCGTAGAAGA
>Ga0315902_10004643_pt1 | contig 19714 bp, 14 predicted proteins | sample LakEriMetagenome_9_FD_203523 | JGI IMG/M metagenome (GOLD analysis project Ga0315902, IMG submission 203523) | Freshwater fungal communities from buoy surface, Lake Erie, Ohio, United States - Buoy 12 MA117 | ecosystem: Environmental > Aquatic > Freshwater > Lake > Lake biofilm | place: USA... | reverse complement strand
AATGCTCTTCTGCAATGCCAAGCCGTACTTGCCAAGATTTCACCCCTTCTTGCAAGGCAGCCCGAGGCCGCTAGCTATAAAGCGGGGCCAATTCGCTAGCGCTTGCCCTTCTTTTTGCGCCTATTTAGGGCTAGAGGTAGGGTTGGGATATCACAGAAGACCTAAGGTTGGGAGGGCTCGCTATGGGGCGTGGCCGTTCAAAAGCTAAACAGACTAAAGTCGCACGCGATCTTAAATACAGTTCACAAGATATTGATATTGAACGCCTATCAAAGGAACTCCATGGTGAGGTTGATAAGGGCGATGATGATGACTTTGATCCATATGCCGAGGGCAATTACATCCCGAGAAAATAAGTTCTAGTAATGCGCCCAACTCCTTATGTGGCATCCCTTCGCATCTATGAACCGCTAACAAGTTTCTCACCAGTTGATCAACTCCGCTGGTCTTCAATTCCAATTGAGAGCTATACCGGGCGCGAAGAGCAAGACAGAGCGCTAAGAAGAGTAATTCTTGCAGAACCTCCATCGCTTAAAGCAGATGGTGCACACATCATCGATCACAATGGAAAGCGCTATGTCTCACCCTGGTCAACAGCAAAGAGATGTTGGGTTGCCTTAAATGATTTTAAGAATTCACTACCTAATTCAGTAATTCCTTTCTTTCTTCCTGAGAGCCTAGGTGATGCAATTAGTGATATCTCACCTGAACTTGAATATAGAGTCCCTCACATTCTCTCTGAAACTTGGATCATTCCTCCCAGATGGTTTGCTCTCTTTATCCCAGAAGAGAGACTTAGAGGAAATAACCCAGATGGCCCCTTCACAATAATGAGAACAGAGCTAACAAAGGCAAAGAAGCGATGCCTTGAATCACACAAAATAGTTAGAGAGGCATTTGGCGATGGACCGGTTGAGGCAGAGCTTGGAGATCTTCTTAATTGGCTCAATATCTTTCAGCCAGATTCAATATTGGAATGTGATTACGGCGGCCTTGCTCTCTATTTAGAGAAATCATTAGAAGATAGTGAAAACCCAGGACTTGACTCTGATACTTCAATTGAGGATGTCACCGCCTCACTTCAAGGCCTTGCAAATGGCGATGGCGTTCAAGCAGGAATTGGCTATGAAGCTTTGATGAAGAGATGGCGAAAGGTTGCTGCGCTAGAACAAGCGATGTAAGGCGGCCCTTGCTAGTTAAGGCAGATAAGGCAATACTTTCCACCCATAAGGGGCGAAAGGGACATAAACTCATGAGCATGCAAAGACCAGCGGAACAAGAGGTACTGCTCACTCCAGCTGAGGTTGCAAAGATGTTCCGAGTAGATCCTAAGACTGTTACTAGATGGGCAAAGGCTGGAAAGCTCACTGCAATTAGAACCCTTGGCGGCCATCGTCGCTATCGAAGATCAGAGGTTCAAGCGCTATTAGGAATTGATGCCAAGGAGGCAAGAAGTGTCTGAAGAAAAAGATAGTGAAAAACCGAAAGAAGAAGCAATTGATCCCAAGGCAAAGTTTCGTGAAGCTCTAGAGAAGAAGAAGCAGGCTAGAGGAATTAGAAATAACAATATCGCTGGAAACTCCAAGATCCATGGAGATCAAGAAGGAAGCGGGGCTCCAAAGATGTTTCGACGCAAGTCAGGAAGCGCGTAAAAAGTCAACGTGGAAGCGCCAACTTTTGCACTTTACCTTGCCATTTTTTTGGTTTCCCTGGCTCTAAGTTCTCTTTTAGTTCCATTTTTGCGAAAGATTGCATTTAGATATTCTGTATTAGATAGACCAAATCAAAGTCACAAAACGCATAAAGAGAGTATCCCATATTTGGGCGGCCTTGCAATTGTCATTCCAGTCTCAGTATTAGTATTTTTCGGCCCATTGATATTTATTGAGAATTCAGACTATTCATTACGAGTAGCAGTATTCCTCTTACCGGCACTAATATTGGCATTGGTAGGCTTACACGATGATATAAAGAATTTGAGCGCATCATCAAGATTCTTTGTACAATCCCTAATCGCAGTGAGCGCTACGCTTTATTTGAGTGAATTAGGTTATAGTGTCTCAATTTTGAGTAACGAAATTGCTAATGTTCTTTTATCTATCTTCTGGTTAGTGGGCATTACAAACGCCTTTAACTTCTTTGATAACCTCGATGGAGGAGCAACAGGAATTACGTTTGTGGCATCTCTGACTCTATTTTTACTGGCACTTTTGGGCGATCAATTTCTAATATCCTCAATATCTTTAAGCCTAGCAGGAGCAGGCTTGGGATTCCTGTGGTGGAATAGAAATCCTGCGAGGATTTATCTGGGAGATTCAGGGGCTCTTTTCATTGGCTTTATCCTCGCTATTTCTTTACTACAGTTCGAGCCAAATATTGAGTCACGAGTTGCATCGGCCCTAATTCCAGTTTTCATATTAGCACTTCCAATAATTGATACTTCAGTAGCCGTGGTGAGCCGAATTTCAAGAGGTGTTTCAATTTTTCAAGGTGGCAGAGATCATCTATCCCATCGGCTAATTTCTCTTGGTTTTAGCAGAAGGAAGTCAGCATATTCTCTATGGAGCCTTTCAGCCCTTTTTTCATCCCTGTCTTTTTTGATTTGCAATGTTTCTAAAGATGCTGGCCTAGGAATCTCTTTCCTTGGACTGCTGTTTATGGGTTTTCTAGTTTTTTGGTTTTTAAGAATAGACATAAAAGCTTAAGAAACAGAATTATTTTTCCTTTTGAATTTTGGCCAGATTCTTGGTGTAATCATCAAGATAAAAACTAATGGCCAAAGGATCGTTGATTTGTGGCGAAAGGCTGTTCCAAGATTGCCCTCATAGAGAGCTGCGGCAGAGGCAAATACGGTCACATAAGAAATTAAACTTAAATTAACTCCTCGGTCTAAAGTATTTTCTCTCTTGCGAAGGGATACCCACACAGAGATAGGAATCAAAATCATCCAGCCCAAATTTTCTAGTGCAGCAAAGGTCAGGGTCGTAGATCCCTGATCAAAGAAAATTAGAGGTCTAAATAAAAAAGCAAAAAGGCGGTAAGGAAGTTCATTTAGATTACATTCAATCAAGCGAAAAAAATCTCTTGACGGACCTTGACATTCATTTACAGGCAGGGCTGATTGAGCGTCAATAGCATTTACATTTCTTTTAGATTCGAGGATTTGTGTCGTTAGAATCTCATTTTTTAGAGTTTTCGTAGGATTTCGCTCAATCACTTGGTAAGTTTTGGAATACTTGCAGCGAAACTCACTACCGTCAAATTTAATAATTTCATCCGCTTGAGAGCACATTACAGAAGCAGAATCATCTTGCCTTGCTTCGAGAATCTCTACCGATTTTGGAGTCGTACCTTGGTTACTCTCTACCGGTTTTGGAGTCGTACCTTGGTTACTCTCTACCGGTTTTGGAGTCGTACCTTGGTTACTCTCTACCGGTTTTGGAGTCGTACTTTGAATCTGTTTAGGCTCAATAATTTTAAATGCGCCCAGCGACTCTTCAGCAACTACTTGAGGGGTTGTTGTAAATGCTTGACCAGCAAAAACTCCGAACAAAATGGCAAACAAAGGAAAGAATTTTCGAAATTTGACTAGCAAAAGTATCGAGGCAAGTAGCGCAATAAGGCTAAAAACCAAAGCGGTTTCTGGCCTGGTTCCGTAGGCCAGAGTAAGAGCTAAAGAACAGAACCCGGTGAATTTCCATAAATCTCTCCCAGCGCTATTCAGGAGTTTTAGGATAAAATAAAAAGTAGTAATCAACCAGAACTGACTTCCTGATTCCCTTAAACCAATTGTTGACCAAACAAAATTGCTAGGAAAGAAGGTGAAAATAAAAAGCAGGGCTAAGAATCTCCTATCAAATACTGGGCTCGATTTCTGAAGTGCTTGATTACGTAATCTACATAAAGCAAGGAAACATAAAACCAACATAAGAGTTGAGGCCAGCCCATATGTAGAGGATATGGTGCGAACGGCACTAAGTTCACCTATGCCGAGCTGGACTAGAAATGCGCTTGGTAAAGTTATTGATTTGGCTGAGTTATACAAGCCTGCCCCGTAGGCTGGAAATTCTTCAACTGGAAGGCCTTCTGCTACATACTTCGCTAAAGCTGCGTAAGTTCCCTCATCAGGCCCGAAACTTGATGGTGAATTAGTGAGCACAAAGAAGTGAAAAATAATTCTACAAACAGTTGATATCGCAAGAATTGTCATCACAATACGGGAAGAAAGTGCAAATCTAATGTCATCAATGACTGATGGGCTTTCAAGACTTTTATTCATACGAAACTCCACCTATAAAGTGTAAATTAATTCTTTCTGGAGATCTGCGAATCGTCATCGTTAGAAATCCCAATTTTTCTCATAGAAGTACGATGGTGGCTGGGGACGGGATCGAACCGTCGACCTCACGATTTTCAGTCGCACGCTCGTACCAACTGAGCTACCCAGCCGAAAGACTCAATCGCGACCCAGACGGGACTTGAACCCGCGACCTCCGCCGTGACAGGGCGGCGCGCTAACCAACTGCGCTACTGGGCCAACATAGTTACAGATAAAAGAAAGTCTCTAATCTCTCCTTCACCTGGCGTCCCCAACGGGATTTGAACCCGTGTTACCGCCGTGAAAGGGCGATGTCCTAGGCCCCTAGACGATGGGGACTAGAGGAGTGAGAATCTTACCTTGAATATTTTGGAGCCCTGAACCATTACCCTAGCCAGATGAGCAGGATTGCAGTCACTGGTGGCGCTGGATTTGTCGGGACCAACCTGGTTCGAGCTCTTCTCAAAGAGAACCATGAAGTAGTAATTATTGATGACTTCTCCACTGGCCTAAAGAGCAACCTGATTGGCCTCGATGTTCAAGTGCATGAGATTTCACTTGTTGATGCCGACAAGGTTAGTAAAGCGCTTGAAAAGAGTGAATATATCTTTCATTTGGGAGCTCGGGGATCAGTTCCGAGATCCATTAAGAATCCAAGAGCAACAATGGATGTAAACGTTACTGGCACTCTAAATGTCTTGGAATCTGCTCGGAGAGCAGGGGCAGCGGTTGCTTTCTCATCTTCCTCTTCAGTTTATGGTTCAAATCTTGAGCTACCAAAAAATGAGAAGATGTGGATGGCTCCTCTTACCCCGTATGCTGCAAGTAAATTAAGTGGAGAGGCTTTGGTTGCTAGTTATGCCGCATCATTTGGTATCTCAGCCGTTACCTACAGATTCTTCAATATTTTTGGTCCATGGCAACGTCCAGATCATGATTATGCAGCTGTAATCCCTAAGTGGATTTGGAAATTAATGCATAACCAAAGTATTGAGGTATTCGGTGACGGTGATCAATCGAGAGACTTTACATACATCGATACGGTCGTTTCAGTTTTGATTCGAGGTTTGAAGGAAAAAGTGAATCACCCAAATCCAGTTAATCTAGCTTTTGGCTCCCGAATCACGCTTAATCAATGTATCGATGAGTTGAAATTAAAGTTCCCAAATCTGGATGTAGATTACGCACCTGAGCGAGTCGGAGATGTTAGAAACTCTCAAAATGATCCAACTCTTTTTAAATCAATTTTCCCTCAGATTGAACCAGTTCAGTTTTCCGATGCCCTAGAAAACACCTATCAGTGGTTTGTAGAACATGGAACAAGCATTGCTAATGGCCCTAGCGTCACAGACTGATACCTAATCCATGTGTGGTATCTCAGGCATCTTCTCCGATAGACCAGTAGTTCTAGATTTAGTTGAGAAATCGATTGATAAGATCTCTCACCGAGGGCCTGACGAAAGCGGCTTCTTTCACAACCAGAACTGCGTTTTAGGTATGTGTCGTTTATCTATAATTGATGTCTCCTCAGGTCAGCAACCAAGCTATAACCAGGAAAGAGACGTTGTATCAGTTTTCAATGGAGAGATATATAACTTTCGTGAATTACGGCAGAACTTAATTTCGAGAGGCCATCAAATTAATGGGATTGGAGACTCAGCCCTAATCCCCTTTCTCTATCAAGTGTACGGTGAAGCCTTTCCAAGCAAACTACAAGGAATGTTTGCAATAGCCCTCTTTGATTCACAACGAAAACGATTGCTTCTTGTTCGTGATCGACTTGGAAAGAAACCGCTTTGGTATAGCCAACAAGGCAGTACTTTTTATTTTTCATCTGAAGTAAAAGGATTACTTTCGCTTGGAGTGAATCGTAAATTGGATGAAAGCGTCATTCCTGAATTTCTTAGCTATGGATATATAAATGCTCCAAGATCTGCAATTCTCGATGTGAAACAACTCCCCCCTGCAACACTTCTTGTGATTGAAAATGGCCAGTCAAACCTTAAACAGTATTGGAACCCATCAGATATCCCAGAAGCTTCAATTTCATTTGAGGATGCCAAGCACGAGACAACTCGACTTCTACGTGACGCAGTTAAGACCAGGCTGGTTTCTGAGCGACCGATAGGTGCCTTCCTAAGTGGTGGAATTGATTCAACCATTGTTACAGCCTTGATGCAGGAAGAGTCTGAGAATTCAGTGCATACCTACAGTATAGGTTTTTCTGATAAAAAATTTGATGAGTCAAGATTTGCTAAAGAAGTAGCAAAGGCGATTGGCACAATTCATCACGAGAGAGTAGTTGAAGCCGACCCCCATCTAATTGTTGAGACCCTCTCTAAAGTCTTAGACCAGCCCTTTGCTGATTCCTCAATAATTCCAACCTTCTTGCTATCAAAATTTGCACGGGAGGAGGTGGTTGTCGCCCTTAGCGGAGATGGTGGAGATGAGGCTTTTGCAGGATATGAACGATATAGAGCAGGAAGATTACTTGATTCGATAAATCTTTTATTGGCTATTAATCCTTTGAGGTTTCTTCCAGCTGATCGATTCACTAATCCAAGGGTTAGAAAGCTAATCAGGCACTCCAGTTATCAATCTTTGTCAACAAGATATTCAGGCTTCCAATCACTATTTCAACTTAGCGATCTAAATTCAATTCTAAACCCTGAGTTACTAGGAAAATATAACAGTAGTAACTATTTAAATCTTTGGAATTCAATTCCAACTCCAGACAGAGTAAGAAAAATGCAGGAAATGGATATAAGGACTTATCTTCCAGGCGACTTGATGTATAAAGTTGATATAGCATCAATGGCAAACAGCCTTGAGGTTAGATCTCCTTTTCTTGATTATAGAGTTGTTGAATTTGGCTTATCTCTTCCTGCAAAATACAAAATTGGTGGAAGAGAAAACAAACACATATTGCGTGAAATAGCCCGCAGCTTTGTTCCTCGCAGTCTTATAGATAGACCAAAGATGGGATTTGGAATACCAAGGGCTAGGTGGTTGAGGCAGGATTTAAAGGACATGGTTCAGGAGGTTCTTCTGGATGAGAGAAGTAGAAGTAGGGGGTTGTATCAATTCAATAAGGTAGAGGAGATTCTAAAGAATCATCAGAGAGGCTTAGAACTGGACTCTTTGATTTGGCCCATGTTTATGTTAGAGCTTTGGGCTAAGACTTGGATTGACTGATTAATTCTTTGTAGAGCCCTGCATGGTCAGACACCAGTCTGTTTACCGAGAAATTATCTAGTGCATAAGCCTTTCCAATAGCACCAAAAGAAGATTTCATTCCTATGTCGGTTGCCAATAGTTCAATTTTGTCGGCAAAGTCTCTAACCGAATATTCTAAACAGAACCCACTCTGATTGTTTTTCAATACCTCTGATGCCGATCCTACGTCAGTTGTAAGCACTGGAACGCCAGCCATTTGGGCTTGAATCAGCGCTACTGGAGTGCCCTCATTCTCACTAGTAAGCAATACCAGATCGCTGAAACTCAATATTTTTTCAATATCAGATTGCCACCCTAGAAAAGCAACTGGAAGTTCCTTTTCCTTGGCTAGACTCTTTAAGTCATCGAGAAGTGGACCCTCTCCAACTATTACAAATTGAACTCTCAATCCTCGCAGTCCACATTCTGTTGCAATTTCAAGAATTCGATGAGGTGCTTTAACTGGGACTGCCCTTCCAATCCAGGTCACTATGAATTTGTCCCTCGGAAGATTAAACGAATTGATTGATGAGGCTCGCTCTGGCAACTCACCAATTTCTAATCCAGGACCAATAATTCTGTACTGTTCAAAATAACCTATTTTGGCGGCTAGTAGATCCTCTCTAACTTGGCTGCCTACAGCAACTATGCCATCTGTGAATCGAGCCAGAAATCTCTCAATTAGAATTACTAATCTTGTTTTAAAACCTCCAAAATAACCATGAAGCAAATGCCCGTGGTAAGTATGCACCCGTAGTTGCCGTCTAAAACTTAAAGTGGCGGCAATGCGACCTAAAAACCCTGCCTTAGCAGTATGTGTATGAATGATGTGAGGATTAAAAGTTTGAATTTCTCGCATGATTCGAAAAAGAACCCTTAAATCTGAAAAGAAGTTTACTCTTCTCCCAAATCCCACAATCTGAGTACGAGTCAAACTGAGATCATTCACTTGGAGGTAGTCAACTTCATCTTTCTCACAGAAACCGGTTAACAGCTTTTGTTCAAAGCTCTTGGCTGGAAGGTTTTGCATAAGCCCTGTTATCTGAATGGCTGGACCTCCGACATTCATACGAGCAATTACTCGCAGAATACGAAATGGCTCATGAAAATCTCCTCCAGCTCTTTGGTTCAAGGCGCTTCCCATTAGGCGAATATACTGCTTAGGCAAAGCAGCTTCTTTAAGAGTTAACATTAACCCATGCTACACAGGGCTCTACGACTTCAACACCTAATCCTTTTCGGTTGCGTGCTAGTGACCACCATAATCATTCCTAACTCATTTGATCCAGTAAACGCGCCTAAAGTGTTTACCCTAGTCTTAGTTGGTGCTATTGCGTTTTTTTTCTCTGATCTAAGTTTCCTGGATAGAAATACTCTCGATTTGCCGAGCAAATTGGCTCTATTATTTATAATTCTTCTTGCAATTAACTTAGCCGTTAATAACTCTGCGCTCTCAGAGAGATTTTTTGGTGTCTCAGGCAGATCAACCGGTTTTCTGACTCTAGCCTCTTTTGCACTCTTGTTTTTAATAGCCCGCTATGCGATATATTCTCTTCAAGTGTTCTTGGTTTATATCTCAATTGCAAATTTTTTAGTCTCTATCTATTTTATAGCTCAATTTTTGGGTCATGATTTTGGCAATTATCAGGAGTATTACGGTGCGCCTTCTTCTACCTTGGGAAATCCAAACTTTGTCTCCGGTTTTCTTGGGTTTTCAGCTTTGGCTTTTCTTGACTTAGGCCGGCGATTCGCAAATAGGACACGATTATCTTTGTTACTCAGCGCTCCATTTCTTCTTGCTCTATGGGTTATTATCAAAACGGATTCAATTCAAGGCATCGTTTCACTGGCAGTGGCACTATATGTTTATTTCTTGTGCCAGTCTTATCTGACTTTTTCGCAAGTAAATTTCTTAAAGTTATCTCCAATCTTTGCTGTTCCAGCGCTTTTGGCTGCTCTAGGTTTCTTTGGTGTAGGTCCACTCTCAAACCTACTTTCTTCAACCACAGTCTTTTCGCGACTTGACTATTGGCGTGCTTCAATTTCAATGTTGATCAGTAATCCTTTAGCAGGGGTGGGGCTTGATGCATACGGTGATAATTATCGGTATTTTAGAGATCAGCAAGCAATTTCAAGGTTTGGTGAAAATCTAGTAACCGATAGCGCACATAATGTTTTTCTAGATATGTTCAGCTATGGAGGCCTACCGCTAGGATTTATTTTTTTAGCGATAAATTTAGTCCCGGTTTGGATATTTCTAGTAAAATTCAAGACCTTTAAAAATAAGGAAGACAAGAGAAACCGAATTGTGCTCTTAGCTTTATGGTTTGGTTTTCAACTGCAAACACTTGTTAGCGTTAATCAAATCGGGGTAAGTGTATGGATTTGGATAATTCTGGCACTCATGTCCTCAAAAACTGACAAAGCTGGCAATTCAATCTCTAAAGGTAATCATCCGCCAGTAAAAACTACTCGTGCTTTACGCATACCAGTCCTTTTTGTATCAACTTGTATGGCAATGATGAGCTTTTTGCCGGTCAAGAAAAATATTGACTTTCTAGCTGCTGCAAACCGAGCGGACGGATTAGCCATGAAAAATATAGTTCAAGAATTTCCACAAGACTCTAAGCTGATAGCACTGGTTGCTTCTGGGTTTCAAGACTCAAACTATTCATCTATTGCTTTAACCATTCTAAATCAAGGAGTGCTCCATAATCCCAACAGTTTTACTCTATGGAAGTTGATTTATGAAAACCCCAACACCTCCGTAGTGAGAAAAAACGAGGCGTTAACTGAACTGAAACGTATTGACCCGCGATTTCCTAACCCGAGTCAATAACACGGTGTTCGGCACGATAGACTTCCTTATCTCCAAAGTTGTATCCAGGGGCCTTTAGCTCAGTCGGTAGAGCAACGGACTTTTAATCCGTGGGTCGTCGGTTCGATCCCGACAGGGCCCACTTCCTATTTGTCCGTTTTGTCCGTTACCCACGACAAATCACACTCTATTTCGTAGAGGTGAGTAGAGGCGGCGACGGTCGACTCTGTAGTACAAACCGGTATAGAAACAAGGGGCTCTTTTAGTGTCACTACGCAAGAAATCTGCCTCCGCAGGTCTGAAAGTCTGGACCGTAGCGGAGCTTGGTGCTTTCTACACAGAGCACCGTAGTGAGCTCATCGCCCATGCCTCTCGTATCCTGAAAGACAGCGCTAAAGCTGAAGAAGTAATCCAAGATGCCCTAATCAAGGTCATGCTCGCCGCCCCTGAGCTTGAATCTAAAGATCACGCCCTTGGCTATATGCATAGAACAATCGAGAACCTCTGTATCGATATCTTCCGTATCGAGGGTCGTCGTCCAAACCTTGTACTACTTGATGACTCCTCAGCAGAGCTTGAATCAAAGTGGGTCGATAACAAAGACCACGTTGATGTAATTGCTGCAGCAGATGATGCTGCAATTGTTAGACAAGCACTTGCCATGCTCTCGCCTGCAGAGAGAGCAGCTCTTGTGATGTGGGAGATGGAAGGCAGATCAACTGCAGAAATTGCAGCAGAGCTCGGTATTAAAGAATCTGCTGTTAGACATACTGTCTCAAGAGCAAGAGCATCGCTACGTAAGGTAATGAGCGAGCTAATCGTTGATAGCGAGCGCGGTTTAACTGCTCTAGATATGCTCTCAACAACCTATAAAAAAGCAGCGCAGATCGCTAAGAAATCAAGCAAGGCTGCCCTTTCACTTATTTTAGTTTTCTTCGCCTTCCTTGGATTTAATGCGATGCCAACTGATAGCGATCTTCCTGTTGTAACAACTCAGGAAAATAATGCTTCAACTCCAGTTGAAGTGGCAGATGCTCCCGCTGTTGAAGCATCAGCAACTCCAGTGATTACCCCAGCTGCAATTGCTAAAGCTCAGGCTGCTCTTGAAAACGTGAAGGCAACTACCTTTAGCTTCACTGGTCTTGATAAGGCTGGAGTCCCAACAGGGTTTACCGTTACTGATTCCTCTGGAGCTCTAGGCTCTCTATACATAACTAACCGCGCTCCAGTGCTCTCAGAGACAGAGCTCAGCCTCTCCCAGGTCGCCAAGACTGATACTGGGGCAGCTAACATCTTTATCTCCCAGCAGCTAGTTAGTGACTCCCAGGGCTTTAGCTACCTACCCTCAATCTCCTATGGCAAGGATGGAGCCTGGGTCCCCCTAGTAACCAAGCTCACCTACCTAAATTCTGAGCGTATGCTCAGCGGGGATTACCTCGTCACAGCCATTATTAAAGTAGAATCTGAGGTTGAAACCCCCGTTGTGATCCCAGCGAGTGCTTCAGGCCGGGATCTTCTAGTAGCTCCAAAGCAGGTCATAACTCGCTTGGTGCTCAACCCAGGAAAAACCCAAATTTTATCTCAAGCAGTTTATGTAGTTGAAAAGGGAGTCAAGTAATGAACTCCCCATTTAAGTTTCTCCGCCGCGTCCGGATACACGGTGGGGAATGTGGTGCAGTAGCACGTGCATTGCATCACGAGGTAAAGAGTTCATCTCTTTACCAAGCCGATTCAGGGAAAGCCCTTGAATCGACTAATGAAAGGAAACAAATGTCTACAAAGACAACTCTCAAGCGCATTGCGCTTGTTGCAGTTTCTGCGATGGGCTTTGGAATGCTTTCAATTGTTTCAGCGCCTGTTGCAAACGCATCTGATTTTAATGCAACGTCGATAACAATTGGAACCGTTCCGGCTGCTCGCGTAGGTGAATTGGTGACAATCCCCGTAACAGTCAACATCTCCGCACACGATGCGAATGAAACTATTACAGTGGCTGCAAAAATTACTTCGGCGCCTTCTACTTCAAAACTTGGAGTACTAGGCCTAGGTCCAGATGGATCTACTAGGGTGAACGCATCCTCAACCTATCAGTGGTTCTTCCTTGGCGACGCTGACGGAACTAGCCCATCTGGTGGAGCTATCTACACGGCCGTCAGTTCTGCAGACGACATGACAAATGAAAGTACAGTTGTTGGAGGATTTGTTCCTGGTACAACTGCGGCTGGTTCTGTCGTTGCTGTTGCTAACGCAGTTGGCGGCGTTGCTGCTACAGCGATGGAGACAGTACTTGGCGCTGTTGCAGATGCAACAACCACAAAGACCGTCTACCTCTCAGTTAAGCCCGACATCGCAGGTACTTACACTGCAATCATTTCTGTTTCCGGAGGGCAAGCTGATTTCGGAGCAAATGTCGGATCAAAGAGCTATGTAGCTGGACAAACATCAGCCAATGTAACTATTACTACGGCAGGGTCACCAACAGCTGCGACTATTACAGCAGTTGGAGGATCTAGTTCCACCAACTCCGCAGGTTCTTACGGAGCTTTATTCAAAGTTTCGTTTACAGATGCTTCTGGAGCTGCTGCCACTCTCTCTGGTGATGAGTCCTTCACTATTACTCCTAGCTCAGGAACCATTTCCAAGGCTACGTTATCAAGCGGAGTATTTACATCGGTTGCACCATCTTCAACCTCTATTTCAATAGGGCGAGCAGATGTGTATAACGGTGTTGCTTTCTTTAACGCTAAATCATCATCTGCTTCCGCTACGGTAACGCTTTCTGGCGTTAACTCAGGCTCACTCGCTTCTGCTATAAGCGCAGCAGCAACGTACACCACTGCGGCAGGCGGAAACACAGCGGCAGCGGGAACCTTCGCCTATAGAGGTGGAACTGCTGTTGAAACTGGTTGGGCAGCAGCTGCCTACACAATTCCGACAACTTCAACTTCAGATACTGTTGAGCTTACTTATACAGGTGCAACATCTGCGAAGTATGGATATCTCACAATAACTGATACGGCTGGAAAAATTGCTGGTACTTCAGCAGGAAACAGCTTGATCTATGATCGTGCCTACACTCAAGCTGCTTTGGCAGCTGCTGGTGCCTCATACACCACAATCGCAATCCCTCACGCAGCCTGCGCGGCAGGTACTTGCTACACAATGACTGATTCGTCAGGTGCATTTACAAGCCAGGCAGTTACCGCAGCTGCTTCTTCTATGACCGGTGGAGATATTGCAATTCTATCCCCAGCCTCTTCTGTAAAAATGGCCGCAGCCGGGTCTTTGACTTATAACTTAGAAGTCACAGATCAATTTGGTTTAGCAAAAGCTAACCAAGCTGTTGCGATCACAATTTCTGGAAGAAATTCTGCAAAGACTGGTGCGACTGTTGTGACCGGAGCTGATGGAACAGCTACTTATACACTGACGGATAGTGGAACTAGTGGTGTGACAGACTCCATTACCTTCACAGCGACTGTCACAGAGAGTGCAACCATCACCTATGGTGATGTTGTTGCAGGATCTGTATTGGTTACAACTCCAAACACCCTTTCAACAGGTGCTGATGAATATCCTCTAGATCCAGAAGATATTTCAGCGGCTGATGGAGCTGAAGCTGGAGTTAAAACTGTTACAGCGTTAGTGAAAGATGCCAACGCCGTTGTAATGTCTGGAGTTCTAGTAACTTGGACAGTAACTGGTGATGGTTGCGCACTTCTTTCCAGCACAGTATCTGGTTACACCGGAGCTGCTGGAACAGACACAGCAAGCGTTTACGCCTGGAAGGCTGGAACATGTACTGTCACAGCAACAGCTGGTGGTAAGTCAGATTCAGCTCCTGCGATTTTCGCTCAGGAAACACCAACCGAAGCTCGTACGATTGCAGCAACGGTGTCTGGAAATCAGATCACCGCAACTGTAACTGACCGCTTTGGAAATACGATTGAAGGCGTCCCTGTAAAAGTTACTCGCACAGCAGGAACTGGCTACTTCGGTAGCGCTTCTACTGCTACTGCAAATACTGATGCAGCAGGAACTGTCACATTCATCGTAACAGGTGGCTCAGCAACCGTTACGGTTGGGTTCGAAACATCAACTTATGGTCAGTCAGACGCTCTTAAGGGTCTGAAGGATGGCACAACAGCTACAAGCACCTTCACTGCATACACTGCAGGAACTGCCCTAGAGGCTGAAGAAGGCGTTGGCGCATCATTCGATGCAGCTGGTGTGAACTCTGTTTCAGTAAGCGTTACAGCCAGCGACTCTGCAACAACTGCAGGTAACGCAGCTACTGCTGCTGCTGAAGCTGCCACTGATGCCGCCGCTGAAGCAATCGATGCTGCTAACGCAGCAACTGATGCTGCAAACCTTGCTGCTGAAGCAGCAGATGCAGCAACCGTTGCCGCTGAAGAAGCACGCGATGCCGCTGATGCAGCAACCGCTGCTGTTGAAGAGCTTGCTACTCAGGTTGCCACATTGATGGCCGCTCTGAAGGCTCAGATCACAACCTTGGCTAACACAGTTGCCAAGATTGCTAAGAAGGTAAAGGCGTAAGTCTTAACTTCTTAAAAAAGTAGTACCCGAGGGCCCCTGGGAAACCAGGGGCCCTCGGGCTTTAATCAAGAGTATTTGTGATGACAGTTTAAGCTTTAAAGAATCACTTAAGCTAGATGAGCAACCAGATCATCGATGATGTTTTCAATATTCTTTAATGGAGACCAAGTAGTTAACTGTCTTAGAAGAGCGTTATCTGGAACGCGCCTCTCCATATCTTCAAATCCTTGGGAGTAGGCCTCTTCATAACTTTGGTACTCAATAGTGCTTTTTGATTCGGTTCTTTCTACTACTTTCTTCGCTAGATCTAATATGGAAATCTCTTGATTTACCCCGATATTTATGGGTTTTCCAATCGCCTCTATGCAGCCATCTACTTTAAGGATGGCATCTACAACATCTGCTACATGGCCAAAACATCTAGTTTGCTTGCCTGTTCCATAGATCGTCAATGGCTCATTTTTTAGGGCAGCTTCAACAAATCTTGGAACTACCATTCCATAGCGCCCAATCTGCCTTGGCCCAACTGTGTTAAAGAGCCTAACTATTCGAGTCTCAAGGCCTTTTTGCTGGTGAAGAGCGATAGCCATAGCTTCATCTATTGCCTTGGCATCGCTATATGACCAGCGGATCTTTTGTGGGGCTCCAACTACTCGATCTGAATCCTCACTTAAGAGATCAGAGGTGTTCTTGCCATAGACCTCGCTACTACTTGTTATGAGAACCGGTTTATTATGTTTTAGACAGGCTTCAAAGACATTCTCTGAGCCTTTGATATTGGTTGTAAGGCTCTCAAGGGGATACTTAACAATGTTAAAGACTCCAACGGCAGCTGCTAGGTGAAATACTCGATTTGATTTACTGACTAATTTATCAACAAGGTCTGCATCAAGAATGCTTCCTTCAACTACTTCCACGGCTTTGTTTTGACTATGGTGGGCAATATTCTCCTTTCTTCCAGTAGAGAAATCATCAAGGACTATTACTGAATCTCCTCGATCTACTAACTGGTCGAGCAAGTGAGAGCCGACAAAGCCAGCCCCACCGGTTAGGAGAAATTTCAAAGCAAAGCCCCTCTAATCAAGTCCCTGAATTAACGCCAATAGTAGTGATTTTCTCATACCTTTAGGTAATATCCCTGCGTGGTAATCACTCCAAAGAGCGTAGCGATTGTCGGTCAAGGATATGTTGGATTACCTCTAGCAATGGCGGCTTGTAGGGCAGGCTGGAGCGTCACTGGAATTGATGTTTCAAAAAGTATTGTTCAAGCTTTAAATGCTGGATCTAGCCACGTTGAAGATGTAAGTAATCCAGAGTTAAGAGAAGCTCTTGATAAAGGTCTCTATCAGGCAACAGCTTCTGGCGAGATAGTAAGTAAGAGCGAGATTGCCATTATCTGTGTTCCAACCCCGCTTGATCAAAAGGGGCTTCCAGATCTCTCATATCTAGATTCTGCAGTAAGGCTGATTGCGAATTACTTGCCAGAGAAAGCTCTATTAATCAGTGAATCAACTTCATATCCAGGAACTGTAAGAGATTTTGTAGCTCCTCTTGTGGCATCTCTTAGAAGCGATAAAGGGATAGGGATCTCCTATGCCTCTGCTCCTGAGAGAGTTGATCCTAGAAATGCAAAGTGGAAGATGGAAAATACCCCAAGACTTGTTTCAGGAATTGATCAAGTATCAACTCAAAGGGCTCTAGATTTCTATCGCTCAGTCTGTGAGAGCGTTATTGAAGTATCAAAGCCTGAAGTGGCTGAGATGGCAAAATTACTAGAGAACACCTTTAGGCAGGTCAATATTGCGCTGATAAACCAATTGGTTCCACTCTGCAAAGAGCTTGGAATTGATATTAGAGAAGTTGTAGAAGCAGCGGGGAGTAAGCCTTATGGCTATATGAAATTCTTCCCAGGAGCAGGAGTTGGTGGCCACTGCATACCGATAGATCCGCTCTATCTACTCTGGAAAGCAAGACAGGTAGGAATTGAACTTCCATTTGTGAAAGAGGCAGATGAGATAAATGGAGCGATGCCAGATTATGTAAGCTCAAGGCTAATCGACCTAGCTAAACCTGAGCCAGGAAGTTATCTAGCAATTCTTGGAGTTGCCTATAAATCAGGAATCTCAGATATAAGAGAGAGCCCGGCAGAAGATGTTGCCCGCTCTCTTCAAAGCCAAGGATTCAAAGTCCTTTGGAGTGATCCACTGGTGAAGAGCTTTCATGATTACCAAGAGCTAGCTGATCAAAAGCTTGCAGGAGCCATTGTCGTTACCGCCCAAGAAGGCCTTGCTGTGGCTGAACTTGCAAAATCTGGTGTGCCAATCCTTGATTGCACAGGTGCTTATAAGGCCGTGAAGGGAGTTGAGCAGCTTTAGGCCTTGAGCGATAGATTCTCCAGGTGAAATTAAGCCTGCGAGCAAAGAGCATTCTTCTCTCACTTGTTTTAGTTCTTGCTCCAATACCTGAAGTATCTGCAGTAGATACTAGATATCTCGATGTTGCCCAGATTACTTGGAGTGGGGCAAAAACCCCTGAAGTATCTTCAGTAGATGTGGTTAATTCAATTCAGAGCCAGGTAACTCCTAATTGGAGATCTTTTACATCACTTGAAGGAGATAGTAGAGATAGAAGCGTCAACTTTGCTCATGGCCGAACTCTAGAGAGTCCAATCCGGCTAACAAGTGCGATGTTATGTGATCGAGTTGATTTCACTGGCTTTATGAACTCTATCCGCGATGAGGTCTATCGACAGCTAGGACTTACTGATTGGAGAGATAGATATCTAATCATCCTTACTCCAGAGGCTGGATGTATCTGGAGTGGAAGAGCAAGTGTGGGAAGCTTTAATAGTAAGGGCGGGGTTATGGTGCTGCATAACACTGCAAGCGCCTTTGTCATCACCCATGAACTTGGCCACTCACTAGGGCTAGGACATTCAAATCTTCTAAGGTGTGATAGCGGAGCAAGTGATGGAGCCTGGAGCAGGAGCTGTAAGGCCGTTGAATATGGCGGCAGTATTGATGTGATGGGAAATGTTTCCACTACCTCGCCTCTTTCCACTTATCATCAATGGCGGATGGGGCTTCTTGAAAAAGATGAGGTGAAGCAATCATGGCTCAATGAAACAATTGAGCTAAGCGCATCAGATATCTATGGCGGAGCAAGAGCGGTATTTATTAGAGATGGGAAATCAACTTACTGGATTGAATATAGAAGGCCTAAGGTAGGTCTTTCTTATAACCCAGGGCTAGTTATCTATAGAACTGATCCACCATCACCAAGCTTTATCGATAGCCCTAATCCTGATGATCGAATTGGCTTTGAGCCAGGCCTAGGTGTTTCAACTGATATCTGGATGCTAAATCTTGATACCTATGCCTATTCAGCAACAGGAAGAGCTTCAGGATCAATGACTCTTGCTCAAGGTAGATCAACCACGCTTTACTCTGGAGCAATTACTATTGAAGCGCTTGCTGCAAGTAGTGATCAGAAGATTACCGTGAAGATAAGCAGAAAAGCTGATACCAACCCTCCTCCAACTCCCCCAGTAACCCCTATTGATACTTGGAGATATCCAGGAGCAGAGATAATTGAAAGCGGCTATGACGACGGAGAATCAGTTATTGCTAGTTTTGAAGCACAGATTGATGAAAAGATAGTTCCGATAGATAGCTCGCTTAATACTAACTTTGTACCAACTTATCTAGATCCTTTTATTTCAAGAAGAGCTGTCTATGTTAAAGATCTTCCAGAGGGAAGCTACTCACTTTCTTTGAGGGCCATTGATATCTGGGGCAATAAGAGCCCTTGGTCTCCTCCAAGAAAAGTAACTATCGATCGCGGTCTTCCTATTGTTAAAAGCGATCTAAGTGTTCTCTCAGCCACACCTAGCTCACTTCAGATCTCACTAAAGTCAATAAGTGATTCTGGAAGTGGCCTCTGTGCTACTCAGATTGTTAATGAAGAAGGATTTGTTACTCAATCAAGTGCCAAGAAGAGTGCCCCTGAATTCAAGTTTGCTAGAAGCACAGACCTTAAGGCGCAGCTACATACCTATGATTGCCTTGGTAATGGCGTTATCTCAGACCTAAGCCTTAAGAGTTCATATATTCCAGGAAGTAAGTCATCTAAGACTGGTAAGTGGAGTAATTCATTACTTCTAGATGGCGCAATTACCTGCACTGGCAAGTGCAGCGCCTCATTTACTACCTCTGGCAAGGCTTATCTGCTGGTAGCAGAGGGAGCACCTAGCGTTCTTCTTAGTAGCAAAGTTGTAGCAAAGGTTGAGGCAAGCTCGATTAAAGCAATTCGCACTGGAGCTTTTGTTGATATTGGCCCTAGAAATAGAGTCCTTCGAGTCTCTGGAAGTAATTTCACTCTTATTGGAATAGCAAGAGTTGATCTTGCTTTAAATAATCAGAGAGAGATGGCAAGGCTTCCAAGTGCTAGTGATCCCTCTCTTAGCGAGCCAATTCAAAAGAGCATGGCTCGCTATGGCTTCGTTTCAGATGATTTTGCAAGTGGCTGGATAGTGCTACCTATGGCAAGAGGAACGACGCTAGATGATCCAACTCTTGATCTCTGTAGCGCTACATATAAGTCAGAGAGCGGTCGTCAGTATCGAAGGCAGGTAAGCGCTAATAAAGTCGGCTCGCCTTATCTATTTCTTTCAAGTGAAGTTGTTAAATATAAAGATAAGAGCGCAGCAGATGCAGCTCTTGCTGAGCTTATAAGCAATTACCAGGCTTGTATGAAAAATAAAGGTGGAACGGAAAGGGATGGCACCTTTACTGATTACACATTCA